>ENA-UOUL01001890-UOUL01001890.1-bioreactor-metagenome-genome-assembly--contig:-NODE-1890-length-26866-cov-10.216096_pt1 | contig 26866 bp, 22 predicted proteins | sample MGYA00249838_ERZ747220 | MGnify/ENA primary metagenome ERZ747220 (study PRJEB28778, sample SAMN05720191) | bioreactor metagenome | isolation source: Anaerobic biogas reactor | place: USA:Washington...
TCCCAGTCAACGCGTTTGAGTGGGTAGCGCACCCGGTTCTTGGAGTAGACCCGCTTCTTGTAGGCGAGTCCTATGGGGCCGATGCAGGGCCTCATGGGAGGCTCGAAGGTTTTCCCCCGGGCCTCCATCTTCCAGACGTTGAAGTCCTTGCGGTCGTACTTGGATTCGTAGTCGAGGGGTCGGATACGGGTGATCCTGCCGTCCTTGACGTCCACCCAGGTGGGGGGACCAGAGTCTTTGGGGCCGATCAGGCTCGTGCCTCTTACGACCTGCCTGCCGGGTTCGACATCGATATTCTTCTTATCAGCGCCCATGATGAGCAAAACCTCCTACTGTGCGTGCATCTGGCAGCGAGCGGTGCCTGTGTGACCGTGCCGCTTGCTCACGTCTCAACGCAGGCGGTCTTTGGGCGCTGGCCCACCTCTCGCTCCCGACGTAGTCGATACTAGAAGTGTGCGACGACGCGGAAGCCGAAGCTGCACGAGGCTCCAACCTACATCAGTCTGTGTGTTAGCTCCAACCGTCATGCTCAAATCTCTAAGCGTGCGCCCGACCTCGGTATGGCCCCTACGCCAACGCTCTGCTCGCGGTCTCGATTGAGGTGCTTCCGAGAGGGAGACCGGGGAACAACATCCTCATCGATCTCCGGCGTTCGCCGAGCTCCGTCCACAGCACCCAGACCTGGGTGCCCAGCTGCCCGCACTTCGCGTCGCCTTGACAGAGTAACGACATCTCCCGGTAGTAGTAGCTATACGTCAATCCCCGAACTGACACCGACCGAGTCCCCGTCCTACAAGACCTGTTCGACATCAGCCTTCTCGCCTAGCGCCGTCCTATCTGCAAGCGCCAAGCTTGATGGGTCCATATTAGCGTAAGGCTCACGCAATCGAAACACCTGATCACGATGCCCGCCAACCCCGTCTACCGACCCGCCGACCAGGGACAAGCCACTGCCTAAGGTCGATGCGCACCTGAGGCTTGCCCGGGACAACCGAGAAAGGTATGTTCTCCGATGATCACGACGTTCTCGCCCACGAGATCCACCCGAACGATAGGGGGCCCATGTGAGTTCGATCCCATCAGAAGTACACGTGGCAATCGCCGGCTCCGGCGCGGCCGGACTGGCCGCAGCCGTGACGCTCCCCGAGGGCGGGGCCACCGTAGCGGTCTTCGAGAAGCAGCGGTCCTTGGGAGGCACATCCAACTTCTTCAACGGTACCTTCGCCGTCGAGAGCAAGATGCAGCGCGAGCGCTTCATCGCCTACAGTAGGGACGAAGCCTTCCGCAACATCATGGAGTACAGTCACTGGAAGGCGAATGCTCTCTTGGTCCGCACGGTGGTGGACGAATCGGCGGCAACCATCGCCTGGCTGGAAGAACAGGGCGTGGTCTTCACCGGGCAGATGATCAATATGCCGCGTGTCCCGCAGACGTACCACGTGGTCAAGGGGAAGGGCGAGGCCGTGGTCAAGGCGCTCGCCACCCAGGCGAAGAACAGGGGCGTGTCCATCTTTCCCGGAACGCCGGTCACGACCTTGTTGAAGCAGGGTGGTCGGATCAGCGGAGTGGTGGTCAGCGCCGAGGGCGAAGAGGTGGAGGTGGCATGCAAAGCGGTCGTCATCGCCACGGGTGGCTACGCCAACAACAAGGAGTGGATCAAGAAGTACACCGGTCGGGACTTGGGCGTGGACCTCATCGCGGTGGGCAACACCGGCAAGATGGGCGATGGCATACGGATGGCTTGGGAGCTGGGTGCCGCCTGCGATGGAGTGGACTCACTCGAGTTGATACGTGTAGGTCCCGTCGGCGATGAGTTCGCCATGGGTGGCGACCTCGAGGTAGTGGCGATGCAGCCCGATCTGTGGTTGACCAGCAAGGGCGAGAGGTTCTGTGACGAGGGCCTCGCATTCCACGACACGCACTCGGGCAACGCCAACCTGCGGGCCGCTATCGACGGCTACACGCTCAGCATCTTCGACGATTCGATCATCGACGACATCCTGAAGTCAGGTATCGACAGAGGGCTCGGCCCCGAGCATCCTCCCGGATACGTGCCGACCGGTGTCCGCAAAGAGCTCGAAGCCATCATGAGCACCGGCACCACCGAGATCTTCAGGGCCGGCTCGGTCGAAGAGCTTGCCCGCCTGGCCGGGATGGAACCCACGACTCTGCGCATGACCATCGACGATTACAACAGATTCTGTGCTAAGGGCCACGACGATCTGATGGCCAAGGATCCCAACCTACTGCGCCCGCTGGTCGGCCCCACCTTCTATGCGGTCAAGGCACGGACCGTCACGCTGGGCACCAAGGGCGGCATCAAGATCAATGAACGGACAGAGGTGGTTGACGCCAAAGGCACGCCGATCCCCGGTCTCTACGCGGGCGGCTTCGACGCCGGGGGTATGTACGGCGACAGTTACCCCATCCACGTCTCCTCCGGCCTGTCCTCAGCCTTCGCCATCAACTCCGGCCGCATCGCGGGAAGGAACGCCCTTCGTTATGTCGGGCTTGCCTGACGACTAGGCCGGGGCGAGCCTCGGGGTGCCGAGACGGCGCCCCGAGGCTCGCCCCGGCCTCATGCGGTCAACCTACCCGGCCGGAGCCGGATCCTTGTAGATCTTGCAGAGAAGAGCCCTCAACGGCCATCCACCGGTGATCTGGTCGAACGTGTCGGGATCGTCGGCGATGGTGAGCACATTGCAGTTCGACTCCCAGAGGCCATGGAGCCAGGGCTCCCGAGCGGGCCGCTCGGGGAACCACCAATGGCTTTGGACGTTGACCACCCGTGGGTCGATCTCATCGGTAAGGGTAGCCCGCTGCCGTATGACTCCTCGAAGGGTCTCCACGTAGACCCAGTCACCTTCTCCGATGCCGAGCTCGCGGGCCGTCTCAATGTTGATGTCCATGACGGGGTCCGGATACTGCTCGCGCGTCCCTATACCCCAATGCCGGTTCTCGGAGTGGAACATGGGCCTGAAGTTGCCGCCGGTGATCAATATGTAGGGGTACTCCTTCGCCACCTCCGGCGTGCTGATGGGGCTCTCCGGGGGTTCCTCGTAGAAGGGCAAAGGGTCGTAACCCAGTTGCTCGAGGATGTTGGAGTAGAGTTCGGCCTTGCCTGAGGGAGTCGCGAACCCCGTCTTCTTGCCCGTGCGCGGGTTGATGGTCTCGTAAGTCCAGGGCTCGTCGCTTCTCACGAAGTACTTTTCGGTGGCGACCTCCTTGAAAGTCAGACCGAGAGGCGCCAGTCGGAAATCGGCCAGCTCTTCTTCCGTCGTCCAGGGAAAGTACTCGCCGAAGCCGAGCCGCTCCGCCAAGCCCTTCCAGACATGGAAGTCACCGTGGCGTTCGCCTAACGGCTCCACCGCCGCCTCCGAGCAGGCGATGTTGGGTGCGAAGTCCTCATGTGTGGCGCACATGGGCTTCTCGAGCTTGCTCGCGATCGGCAGCACGTAGTCGGCGAGGAGGGCAGTGGGGGTCATGAAGTGCTCCAGTACCACGTGAAGCTCGAGGTTGGGGCTCTTGATGGCTTTGTACATGGTCTTCACATCGCCACCGTTGAGGAGAAAGTTGCTTCCCCAGGTGATCATGGCCGTGACCGGATAGGGGTCCTTCTCGAGAATCGCCTTCCAGATGAGAGGCTGCACGGCCACGAAGTTGTGGGCGGCCACCGGGAAGGGGATGCCGTAGGTCTCCTCATGATACTTGGCCATCAACTCGTATCCCGGCCAACCCATCAACCTGAAGCGGTCGCAACCGAGCTGCTTCTTGCGCTGTTCGGGACTCACCTTCTCGGGCAGGGTGAGCATGGAGTCGCGGATGCCGATCTTGCCGTCGACGATGGGACCAGGCCCCACGATCGTCTCGCCACCGCCGACCTTCAGGTTCCCGGTTATAGCCCGGAGACACACACGGGTTTGCTCCACCCGGACGGAGTTGCGGCCCAGCATATCGGTGGCCGATCCCCAGTGGAAACCGGCCGGCCAGTTGGTGGCATACATGCGCGCCGACGCGCGGATCACCTCTGGCGGAACCCAGGTGATCTCGGCGACTTTCTCGGGAGTGTACTCGGCGGCCCGCCGGCGGAGTTCGTCGAAGCCGAAGGTCCACTCCTCCACGAACTCCTTGTCGTAGAGACCTTCTTCGATGATCACGTTGATCCAACCCATGAACAAGGCCGTATCGGTGCCGGGCCGTAGCTGGACCCAGATATCGGCGAACCTGCCGGCCTCGGTCTTTCTGGGGTCGATGACTATGAGTTTGAGATCCCCCTGCGCCTTCCGTTTCTGGAGCCGCTGGAAGTCGAGCGGAGCAGTCTGGCCGAGAGCGCACCCGTCGATGACCAAGCAGTTGATGTTAGGGAGCTTGGGCCGGGCATTCGTCATGCCCAGGAGGGCGTAATTCATCGCGACTGTGTTGCAGCGACAGATGGTGCCGGCGCAACCGATGTTGGAGGGGTTGCCGAAGAGATTGAGGAAACGGGTGCGCATGGGATACATGTCGCTTCGGTAAGTGCCCTCCTGGACGGTGAGGGTCTCCGGCCCGTACCTTTCCTTGAGATCCTCGAGCTTGGCCGCTATCTCGTCGAGGGCCTGCTCCCAGGGGATCTGCTCCCACCGGTTCTCACCGCGCTCTCCCTTCCTCTTGAGCGGGTGAAGCAGCTGGTCGGGGCTGTACAGCCAGTTGGGGTGATAGGGCATCCTGTCGCTGCAGCCGTGGTTCGGCGTTGGGTAATCCTTGTTACCCCTGAGACCGATCAGCTTTCCGTCCTTGACGGTAGCGATGAGCCCGCACTGGTGGATGCACCCCGGTGAGGCCCAGCAGACGATCTTCTTCTCTTCCACCCCATCCTGTTTCGTACGCTCTGCCATCTTCGGTCCTCTCTTCTCGTAAAGGTGGCTGTCGGTCGGTCCGGCTGCGGACCCGGTCTTGTCTGCCTCTAGGCCCCCCGGTATTCTGGCCGACGAAAGACGAGGCGGGAGGATTGACACCGGTGCGGACCGACAGACAGCCGACGGTCACAGTGGAGACATTCCCTCCCCGCAAGGGTTACCCCGCTCGAGAGGTGCCCCTGCGGGAGGGCATGACGCTGGAGGATCTCATGGAGATCCTCCAGCTGCCCCCCGACACCGAGGCGGTGATAGTCAATAGCGTATACGTCAGACCGGACTACCGGCTCAAGAACGGCGACCAGGTGAGGGTCATACCCTTCATATCCGGGGGCTGACGGAAGCCGTTTCAAGTCAGTTGAGTTCCTTGATGAGGTCCTCTAAACCGTACTTCTTGAGTGTCTCGGGTAGTGGTTTGCCGGTCTCAACATCCCAGCCCATCTGCTCGTAGTAGTTGTCCCTGATAGCATCCCAGTGCTCCCGGATGCCTATACCGGCGACCGGGCCGTCGACCGGGGTCGAGCTGTAGCGCACCGACGGCGCCTCCATCTCTTTAGTCAGCCCATGTCGGAAGTTGAACATCCGCATCAGGTTGACGATCCGAAGACCCATCTCCTTGGCGCTCTCGATATCCCAGGTCCAGCCGGTGGTCGCATTGATGCAATCCAGAGTGAGAGCGAGGCTGGGAGTGCAGAGACGGCATATGCCGAAGGAATCTTCGACGTTCCGGCCGCCGTTGAGCTTGGCGTTCATGGTCGACATGGCGATCGGGTCGAAGCGGTCCTTCACCGGCTCCAGATTCAGATTCTTGGGAGTGAAAAGATGGCCGCTCGTCTCGATAGTCCCCGTGTTGGAGAGGCAGGTATCAAGAAACTCCATCCAGTGACCGCGATGGTCGTGACCACGGGGAGTCGCCCCCTTCATGGTGTAGACACAGCAGTCCTGAGCCTCTCCCCCCACTCTCTCGGCCGACCGTTTGGTACCTTCGGCGAACAGATCCCCGCAGCCCTCGCGCCGGGCGATCTTATTGAGCATGGCGGCCACGGCCTCAGAGTCGCCCCACTTCATCTCGATGCCATCGAAGTCGTCTTTGGTGAGATAACCTTTCTCGTAGCATTCCATCATCCAAGCGATGAGGTAGCCCGATTCATTGATGTCGAAGCCCAGACGGTCGACCAGGTTACCGAGGTAGAAGGTTTCGGCCGGATCGGTCATACCGATAAGGGGTCCCATCTCCGCCGTACCTTCGTACTCAGGTTCCTCGCCGACGAACCCGGCATAGGGGCCGCCTTCCGGCAATCGCATGATGCGGCAGTGGGCGATCGCACAGGCCCAACAGGCGGAGGGCTTAGAATCGGTGAAGGTCTCGCGCATGTATTCCGGAGTGTACTTGTTCCCTTCGGGCCATACGTTGGTGGTGTAGTTGCGCATGGGAAGAGCGCCCATGGCAGCCAACGGGGTGATGCCGGCATTGGTGCCGTACTGCAGGAGACCGGGGTCGACCTGCTTGGTGAACTCGGTCAACTCCTTGGCTTTGGCTACTAGAGTCTCGGGATCGACCACCCGTGGTTTCACATCGCCTTTTACCGCCGAGATGCACTTGATCTTCTTTGAACCCATGACCGCGCCCACCCCGTTGTGGGCGGCCACATGACCACGGTCGCCGACAATGGCCGAGAAGCGGACAAGGTTCTCCCCCGCCGGACCGATGCTGTAGACGCTACACCTGCCCTTGCTTTCCTCCTTGACGGCGTCTTCAGTCTCCCAAGTGTCTAAGCCGACCAGATGCTCTGCGTCCAGCAGGTGGACTTCGCCATCCTGGATATGAATGCGCGTCCACTTGTCCGCGATGCCCTGAACGATGACGCCGTCAATCCCATTGTGTCTCATGAAGGCGCCCATGAATCCATTGGCTTGACCCGTCCCGGCCATGCCGGTGCAGGCGCCGAGAGTGGTCACGGAGAAGGTCCCAGATCCGCAGACCCTGGTACCCGCGAGGGGCCCCGTGAAGAACGTGATCCGGTTCTCGGGGTCCGACCACTTCACACCTGCGGGGACTTCGTCCCACAGGTACTTGGTGGCAAGACCGGTGCCGCCCACGTACTTGGCCGTGGTCTCGCCGTCGATTAGCTCTTCGGTGATCTCCTTGGTCCCGAGATCGACCCGAATGATGCGTAGAGTGTAAGGTCCTTCTTCTGCCATGCCGGCGCTCTCCTTCCCGAGGTCCAACCAGACGGACGGCCGTCAGCTGGCGCCTCCGGATAGATTGATGTCTTCTCCTGTTATGTATTTCGCTCGATCGGACACGAGGAACGACACAAGGTCCGCGATATCCTGGGGGGTGCCCAGCCGGCCCAAGGGGATGGGTGGAGGCCCAGCCTGCCCGGTAGGCCCGGCCGTCGGCGTCTTGAGCGATTCTTCGACGGTCATACCCCTCTCTTCGGCCTGTTTGATCATACTCTCGTCTCGGAAGTTCGTGTCGAATCCGCCGGGGTTGATGGCGTTGACGTTGATCTTGTACGGAGCCAACTCCCGGGCCAAGGTCTTCATGAGACCCAATAGACCGTGCTTGGAGGCGCAGTACCCCGCTCCTCCCGGATATGGTCCGACGCCGGCCAGGGACGAGATGAGAACGATCTTCTTGCCCTCGGGATCTGGGATCATGGTCTTGGCCACCGCCTTGCAGACCAGGAACGCGCCGGTGAGGTTGATGTCGATGAGCATCCTCCAGGTGGCTTCGTCGAGGTCCACCACCGGGATGGGCATCGGGCCGCGCACGCCCACACAGTGCACCAAGATATCGATCTTGCCACACTCCTCGATGGCCCAAGCGACCATGGCATCTACGTCGGCGCTGTCGCTGACGTCGGTGGTCAGGGCCACACCCTTTCTGCCCAGCGCTCGGATCTCGTCGACCACGGCATCCAAACCACCCCAGTCCTGGTCGCCGGGCCAGATGCTCGCGGGGTTGGCGAACTTGTCGACTACGACCACATCCGCACCGTCCTTCGCCAGCTGGACCGCGATCCCCCGGCCCATGCTCCTCTTCGCCGCCGCTCCCGTCACCAGGGCGACCTTGCCACTCAGCTCGCTCATAGCAACCCCCGTTCCTTCAGATAGCGTTCGATATTGAAGACGGCACCGTTGGACATCATGGGCTGGCCACCGGCCACGCAGAGTGTCTGCCCGGTCACGAAAGAGGATAGATTCGAACACAGGAACAGAGCCGCTCCCGCGATGTCCTCGGCGGACCCCATCCTTTCCAAGGGCACCTCGTGCTTGGACAGGGCGGAGAAGAAGGCGTCTCTCTCCGGCCCTGCTGGTAACAGCGAATCCCAGAACGGGGTCTCGATGGGCCCGGGGACGATGGTGTTCGACCTGATATTGAACGGCGCCAGTTCGAAAGCCAGATTCAGAGAGAGCCCGATGACGCCCGCTTTCGCGGAATGGTAGTGAAGCACCGATACCACCGGCGAAACGGCTCCCATGGACGAGATGAACAGAAGCGCCCCCGTGCGCTTCTCCTTCATAACTGGGAGAACCGCCTCGGTCACCATCCAGGGGCCCTTGAGATTGATGCTCACGATCCTGTCCCACTCATCTTCGCCGAAGGTGCCGCTGGCCCCGGTGGCGTGAGTGCCGGGCACTCCTCCTGCGTTGTTGACCAGGATGTCAATCGTCCCGAACTCATCGAGGACCTTGGCCACCGTCTCCTCGATCTCCGAACTCTTGGTTATATCCATCCTGGCGCTCAGGGCCTTCCCACCCGAGGCCTTGATCTCTTCGGCGACGGCCCGGACACCGGCGACATCGATGTCGCATACCGCCACGCTGCAGCCTTCGGCCGCGAACTTGTGGGCGATACCTCTGCCCATACCCTTCGCTCCGCCGGTAATGATCGCTACCTTATCCTTCAGCAACATATCGGCTCCCTGTTAGAGAACGTCGGTCTTACACTTCAAAGCACATCTTCCAGACCAAGAGCGGTGATCCGTTCTCGATCGACCACCCCGGTCTCGAAGTCGAAGCCCATCTCTTCATAGAACTGGCGCTTCAGACCCTCGGAATCAACAGTCACGCCCTTCAGATCGCCTACCTCCAGCGGCGGATTACCCCGAGCCCGCTCCGGAAGCTTGAAATCGCTCGGCTTGAAGCCTTCTCTTACGTTGAAGCCGTGCAACAAGGTGGCTATCCGTTTGCCCGTCTCGGCAAGCTCTGGGTAATCAAGACCCCAGCCGGTGATGGCGTTTATGCAACCAACGAAATCCATGGGCATGCTGTCGATGCCGAACATGCAGGCGCCTGAGGTGTTCGCCCAATGCTGCCACGCGGCGACCAAAGCATGGTACTTGCCTTTGTCGGTTGGATCGTAGCGTTCCAACTTGAAGGGTATACCCAGGCCTCCGTAGATGATCTCATTCACGCCGCCGTGCTCCGCGAACGCAGTGCCTCCCCGCGTGTGCCGCCCCGGCGTCGAATCGGAGATGTAGGTCGCTCCCCAGCCGGGGAAACAGCGCGGGTCATGCATGGCCAGCATCTCGCCGCCTGCGTGCATGGCGAACTCTGCCGCGCCCCTGCCGAGCTTCTCGGCGGCCCACTTGGCCCCGTCGGCCAGCACGTCACCTATTCCCTCGCGGAGGCACATCTTCTTGAGTACTGCGACGTGAGCGTCACTGTTTCCCCAGGTCAGCTCGGCACCGTCGGTATCGGCCTTGGTGATAATGCCGTTCTCGAAGCACTCGATGGCGAACGCCAGTGTGCAACCGGCTGATATGGTGTCCAGCCCGTAGAGGTCACACAATTCGTTCTCGTAGATGAGGGACTTCATGTCCGTGTTGAGGCACATAGTGCCGAAGGCGGCCAGCGTCTCGTACTCAGGCTTGTGCGCATCCTGGACTGGATACTTGCCCTCTTCCACAGTGACCTTGCCCCCACACCCGATGGGGCAACCGGTACAGGCGTACCTCTTCGTGAGGTACTGAGTCATGCCGGGCAGGGCGACGGACTCCCACAGCTGCTCTGGAAAGTCCTCGACGTTGTTGCCTCTCCAGTTCTTGATCGGTACGTCCGCATCGTGAAGATGAGCGATCATGGCCCCGGCGGAACCACCATGGGTAAGCCCGAAGAACATACCCGAGGGATTTTCCTTGGCCTCTTTCAGCATCTCCCTCATCAAGGCCTGCACCCTGGGCTTGTCGTGTATCTCCGGCTTCCGGGCGCCGATCGCCGCGACGGCTTTTAGGTTCTTGGACCCCATGACCGCGCCGAGACCCGACCTGGCTGCAGCTCTCCCCCGGTCGTTGATGACCGCCGCTATCCGTGCCATCCGTTCCCCGGCCGGACCGATGACCGCCACTTTCAGTTTGCGGTTGTCGTTTTCATCCCGTATCAGCGCTTCGGTCACCGCCGTATCTTTGCCCCACAGGTGACGGGCATCCTTGATCTCCACCTTGCCATCCTGGATGAGCAGGTAGACGGGATGCTCCGCCCTGCCCTCAAAGAAGACGATGTCGTAACCTGCCGCCTTGAAGGCATTGGCGAAATCACCGCCACAGTTGGCGTCACCCCAGTAGCCGGTGAGAGGGGACTTCCCCATGGTCGCGAAGCGGCAGGCCGCGTACACGCCGGAGAGGGTCAGCGGACCCGTGCCGATACCGAAGATGTTGTCCGGTCCGAGAGGGTCGGCACCCGGCTTCATCCGCTCCAGGATGATGCGCGCACCGATGCCGTAGCCACCGACGAACCTACGAGCCGTCTCTTCAGAAAGTTCCTCTTCGTGCCACGTGCCGTTCGTCAGGTCGACGAACAGCATCTTTCCCATGTACCCGTATCTGGCCCTCGTCATAGAAGTCTCCCCGGCGCTAGACGTTCATGGCAGTACGGAGCCCCGTACCGACCGCGTCGGCAATGAGTCCGGGTTGCGCACAGTCGCCCACCGCGTAGACCTCGGGGACCCTGGACTGCAGACCGGACAGTAGATCGTTGTTGGATGCCAGGGGAAGCGCCGAGACGAAGGTATCAGCCGCCAGGGTTTCCTCAGTCCCGTCCTTGGTCACGATGGTGAGACCCTTGTCGGTAATCTCCACGTATTCTTTCACGCCGGTTATCATGCCGACGCCCTTGTGCTTGAACCAGGTCAGGAGATTGCCGAGCACCGCATCGATCATCCCCTCGCCGAGGAGGTCTGCCTGCTCGACGATGGTCACGTTCCGGCCGCGCTTCGCCAGGAACTCGGCCAGCTCGCACCCCTGGAGCGCGCCTCCGATGACCACTACGTTCTTGCCCAGAGGCATGTAGAACTTGGTCAACCAGCGCAAGGTATAGGGGGTGAAGAAGCGGCTGAGGAGTTTCAGTTGTTTGTGCAGGGCGGCACCGCTCACCACGTTGGGCCGGTCTATCCCCTTGATGGGCGGGATCGTCGCACTGGCGCCCGTGGCCAGAAAGACCACGTCGGGCTTGATCTCATCCACGGTGGAGAAATCGGCTTCTTTGCCGAGGACCACGTTCACCCCGAGCTTCCTGATCTGCCCCCGCAGGTAGTCGATGATGAGGGGGACGTCCTCGGGATGGCGGCCCTTGACGATAGACGCGATGGGGAGGAGCCCGCCGAGGATGGGGGTCTTCTCGTACAGGGTCACGTCGTGGCCACGAAGGGCCGAGACGCGCGCCGCTTCCATTCCGCCGGGGCCGCCGCCGATGACGAGGACTTTCTTCTTCGTCTCGGCCTTCTCGACGTCGGTGTACGGGGTGCCCAGCAGGGCGTTGATGCGGCAGCGCTTGGTGCCTAGGCAGTTGTCGCAGCCCGTGCACGGGGCGATGTCATCCAGACGCCCCTCGCGGAGCTTGTTCACGTAGTCGGGATCGGCGTGGAGACGTCTGGTCATGCCGATGAAGTCGGCCATGCCCTCTTCGAGGATCTTCTCACCCAGGTCGGCATCGAGCCTGCCCACGACGGTGACGGGGATGGAGACCTCTTTCTTGATGCCGGCGGCGAGCAGCATGTTGGCACCCGCGCCCTTGAGGTCCTTGTAGTACTCCTTGGGGAACTTGTCCAGCGGGATGGGAGGGTCGGGGTAGAAGAGCAGGTCGGTGAGATACGCGGGGACGTGGTAGCCCAGCCAGTGACTTCTCACCATGATGGCGTCGGCGCCGGCCTTTTCCAGGAAACGGACCTGTTCCCGCGCTATCTGGGGTGTCAGCATGCAGGCGTCGTCGATATCGACCACTTGGCCGACCTCGAGCCCGTTGATGATCATGGTGCAGGCGAAGTCGCGACCGCAGCGACGCTTGATCTCGGAGATCACCTGAGCGGGGAAGCGAGAGCGGTTCTCGCTACTTCCGCCGTACATATCTTCCCTGCGGTTCCAGAAGGGGGAGAGGAAGTTGTGGAGCAGATGGCTGCTCGCGGCGTTGACGTCGACGCCGTCGAAGCCGGCCTTCTTCGCCCGCTCGGCGGCCGCGGCGAACTTGTCGACGATCGCCTCTATCTCCGGGATCGTCATCTGCCGCGGGACCTCGTTGTGGAAATCGTTCTCAATGGGCACCGAGATGGGCGAGGCGCCCATGGGCGGGCCGTCAAAGACCTGGTTGGGCTCGATGTGGGGCAGGTTGACCTGCCAGGGTCCGTCGTGGTTCATCTGCATGAAGGTCGGGCAGCCGTGCTTGTGGATAACGTCGACGAGCTCCTTCATACCTTCGATGAAGCGGTCGTCGTCGATGCGGTAGCGCATGCGCCAGCGGGCTCCCGCCGGGTAGTCGACCGTGGGAGACTCGACGATGATGAGTCCGGTGCCCCCCCGCGCCATCCGCTCGTAGAAGGCCAGCATCTCGGGTCGCATGTGCGTGTCGTCCTCGTGCCACATGAGCATGCCCGCGCCGGTCTTGAGGATGCGGTTGCGGGTGGTGACCGGGCCGATGCGGCCGGGTTCCAGGAGCCTACTGTACTTTGAGTCGGTCAACGGGTGCCTCCCTTGTCCTTTTGAAACATCCTCTTGAAACCTGTCAGCTTCTACTTGTCCCATCGCGACGGGTCGACTGTATAGCCCGCGGCATCGACCTCAGGCGGCGAGGCTTCCCAGAAGAACCTGATGGTGTCGATCTTGAGCTCCCCGTCCTCATCGAGCTTGAGTTCGTACAACGGCAGGTAATCCTTCTGCACCTTCACCGTCTTAGTGGCCGTATCGTATATGGTGGCCTGCAGGAAGGCCACCGCCACCATCCGTTTCTCATCGACGAATATGTCGTGGACGATGAACTCCTCATAGTCTTCCGGATGGCCGGTCAACATAGTATAGAAGCCTTCTCGTCCCCTGAAAGGATTGTCCGGTCCCCCGAACACATACGTGTAAGGGATGAAGGTGAAATCCGGAGCCAGGTACTTGTCCATGGCGTGGACGGTCTCGGCGTTCTGGGCGCTCGCATTATAGTCGGCGAAGTAGTCCTTCATCCACTGCACGATCTCGTCATATGTGGGCTTCATGCCGCTCCTCCGATCCCTAAGGTTGCATCGCTTCTCTCGCCGGAGCTACGACTCCAGCCGCTGGGGCCCGTCCGGGTTCTTCTTCCAATCACGCTCGAACACGTCATCGATCTCCAGGGCCCCGGTCGGCAGAATCTCCCAGAAGAAGTCCAGCCGCGCGATCTTCATAGCACCCTCTTCCTCGACTAGAGGGTAGCGACAAAGATACCGTTTGGTTAGTAAGAGCTCCTGAGTGTCCCGGTCAATGATGTCCGTTCTGATCTGAGCCACGAAGACCTGCTGCCTCTCGTCGATGACCAGATGCTCGGGAGTCAGCCGTTCGATGCCCGAAGGGTGCGATGTGAGCACCTTGTACCAATTCTCCCGGCCCTCCACCTTGCCCACATAGGCGATGTAGGGGTTGTACACCACGTCCTTGGAGAAGTACTTATCCATACGGTGGATCTCGTCGGGGTCCTGGCCGTACTTGTTGAAGACCTCGAAGTACTCGTCGATCCAGGCAGCAAACTCGTCGTAGGTCATCTTCATGAGTGCCTCCTCCGTCCTTTTGCCTATTGCTGGAACTGCTTCATGTATTCGGGATCGTTGGCCGCTTCGAACATGAAGATGGGCGTATCTATCCTCTTAAAGGTGACAGGGCAGTGTTCCACGCCTTTCGGTACGAAGATCAGGCAGGTCTTCGTGATGGTGTGCGTCTCTCCACCGATGTGGAACTCGATCTCGCCGCCCAGATCGCGGGGATAGTTGCGGTTGGTCCCTCCGAAACCGATCACCTCGTCGAAGTCGTGGCTGTGCGGTATCTCGATATCGACGGGCTTCCCACCAGGGAGGCCCCACAGGATCTCGCACCCCACGAACAGGGAGCATCCAGGCACGATCGAATTCATGATGCCGAGCAGCATCGTCCGGTCAACTATCTTGCCCTCTTCGGCCTGGTCCTCCATAGACTTCACCCAGGCCTCCGACTCGGGCGGCATGAGATCCTCGGTGACGATGTACTTGCCGTACTTCGATTCAGCCATCTGTCTACTCCTCACTGGTCCGTCGGCTCCCTGCAGCTAGTCCCGCTCTCTTTCACTCCCCATCTTCTCCTGGTGGCCTCCCGGATCGGCCTCGGCCAAGCTACCGGCGCCGATCATGACGGTCAGTTCCAGATGCGGCTTCGTGAAACGCTTCCAAGTGAGCGGGCCGTGTTTCATGCCCTTGGGCACGAAGATGGAGGAAGACTTGTTGATGGTGAGAGGTTGTCCGTCCAACATGAACTCGATCTCGCCACCCAGGTCCTCGGGATCGTTGGGGTCGGTGCCCAGATGGATGACTATCTCGTCGTAGTCGTGCACGTGTTCGAGGATGTGCGGGTTGGGGTCCGGCATCCCAAGGATCCAGCCGGTCTCCACATACATGTTCGAGCCGGGGATGAGATTGTTGCTCATCAAGGTCATGGCCGGTATGCGGCCTATTACCTCGAAAGCAGGGACGACCTCATAGGCCGGACTACTCACGAAGTACTTCTCGCTGTCGGATGCCGGCATGGTCTTCAGTCCTTTCTCGCTCGTGATCTGCGGGTCCTCTCGGATCAGGATTCTTCGGACTACAGGTGCACGATGTACTTCTTCATCAACTTCAGTGCCTTCTCCGGTTCGCTCTGTGCCAGCAGACCCAGGGCAAAAAGGACGTATTCGCGGTCGAGGAGCCACTCGGGTTCTTTGGGCTTGAGCAACATGGGCATATCTCGCTCGAAACGTGCCCCCTCGAGCACGTTGACCGGGTCGGCCGAGAAGGAGACCGGACCTCCGGCTCCGACCACCCACTGCAACTGAGTGAGGTCCTTACCCCGCTGCACGGTCACCTCACCATTGGGGGTGATGACCTGTTTGAGCGAACCCACATGCCGATCGACAGCGGAGTGTACGGCGATCTTCGAGAGCAGCAGGTGACACTCCGTCTGCTGTTCCCCTTCGGGCACGCTGTTCTCCCTGCACATAGCCTCCACCGCCTCTTCGAAGTCCTCAGGCAGAGGCTCCGACCCGGCGATGGTCTTCAAGGTATCCAGATTGTGGAAGAGACCTAGATCGCCCTCTACGGTGCGCTTCGCATAGGGCTCAGGCAGACCCAAGAGCCGCACCGAGCTTGACGTCGGCGCCCCTTTGGCCACTGAGTATACGTCGGTGGTGGCTCCTCCCACGTCCACCAGAAGGAGCTCACCGATACCGGGAGTACCGTTGGTGCCGTCGGCCAGGAGCTTGGCCGCTTCCAGCACGGCCGCCGGTGTGGGCATGCTGACATCGGCGATCATGCTCCTTGCCCGTCCGATGCCTTTCGCCTCGGTGATGCGGGCTATGAAAAGATTTCTGATCTCGTGGTTGGCAGCCGCGACTTCGAGAACACCGATCTCGGGCATGACATTGCTGGTGTAAATCACGTTCTTGCCCGAGCCGGAGAAAAGAGTCTCGACCTCGTCGTAGGCGGACTTGTTTCCCGCGACGATGATGTTGGTCACGCCGGGGCCGCTCCGGGCAAGCATAGCAGCGTTGTGGCTGATTACTTTCTTGTTGCCCCCATCGGTGCCCCCGGTAAGCAGAACGATATCCGGAGCAGTCTCCTGGATCTCGCGGAGTTCGGACTCAGCAAGATCGAAGGAGTAGGAGCCCACGATCTTAGCCCCGGCCCCCAAAGCAGCTCTACGACCCGCTTCGGTGGTGTACTCGGGCACAAGCCCGACACAAACGACCCGCAGCCCTCCGGCCGCACTGCTGCAGGCCACGGTCTGCCGGCGCTCCTCCTGTCCTAGGGGAACGCTCTCGGCAAGCAGGTCGAAGGCCTGCTCGAGGCCGATAGTAACGTCCTCATCGACGGTCGAGGGCACCTGGACCCGGGCGAGCAACTCCTCGGCCTCCAGTTCGAAGGCCACCAGTTTCGTGAAGGTGCTGCCGAAGTCAACAAAAAGGCGCTTGCTGCCCACGACGCTCGACCTGCCGTTTAGACCTGCGAGCCAGACGCTACGGACGCTCGGCCCGTTTCCGGCTTAGATCGGCCTTGAGATCATCGATGGCCGTCCGAACGTCGGTCTCAGGCGGATAGACTCTGTCGAATCCCATCCGTTTGAACTTGGCTTCGTCCGCAGGGAAGTCGCGGCGGGAGACGCCCAGTATGCCCCCCACGTACAGTAGGACATCCTCCAGACCGGCCTCCGTGCACTTGTCGCGGAAACCTTCCAGATCCATCTCGGCCATCCCATACAGCGAGCTGATCATCATGGCGTCTGCAGCCGTCTCCTGGGCAGCCATTATGAACTCCTCCGGGGGAGTCTGTGCACCCAACTCCACCACTTTGAAACCGGCCTCGCGCAGAGCCCGGGAGACGATCTTCGTACCGATGACGTGGGCGTCGACTCCGACGGTCCCTGTGATGACGCAACCTAGGTTTTCCATCAGTCCCTCTCGTTCTCAGTTACGATCCAAAATCGGGTGCTACACGGCCACTTCGCACGTCAGTCCGCGACCTTCTACGATCCTGCGGGCGGCCTCCATGAACTTGGGCGAAGGCGTCTCGGCAGCCGGCATCCGGTAATCCAGTCCCAACTGTTCGTACTTCTGCTGCCCGTACCGGTGGTAGGGGAGCAGGTGCACGGTCGCACCCGGAGAGGTCGTCGCCACCAGGTCGGCGATGTCCGAGATGGCGTCGCTGTTGTCGTTGAAACCAGGTACTACGGGCACGCGTACCACGAACGGCACGCCGCTGGCGGCCACTTCCTTGAAGTTACGCAAGATGAGCTCATTCGTGCGGCCGGCCTGAGCCTGGTGGATCTTAGGGTCGGTGTGCTTGAGGTCGAAGTAGAAGAGATCGACGTAGGGGAACAGGCGTTTGAGGCCCTCCGTGTCTCCCTGCCCGGCCGTGTCGACACAGGTGTGCAAACCGGCCTCCTTGAAGCGCTTGAGAAGCTCCAAAGCAAACTCCGGCTGCAACAGGACCTCGCCGCCCGAGAGAGTCACTCCTCCCCCGGAATCCTCATAGAAATCGATGTCGCGTTTGATGACATCGAAGACCTCGTCCGCCGTCATCTCTTTGCCCGTGATGCGCATGGCATCGTGCGGACAGGCATCCACACAGTCACCGCAGACCGTGCACACGTCCCTATCGATCTCGATGCCGTTTGCGCCTACGGTAATGGCTCCGACCGGGCAGGCGGCCACGCAGCGGTAGCAGAGCTTACAGAGAGAATTGCGGTGCAACAGTTCCGGAGCAAAACTCTGAGACTCAGGATTGGAGCACCACAAGCAGCTCAGGGGACAGCCCTTGAAAAAAACAGTAGTCCGGATGCCCGGACCATCGTCGATGCTGTACCGCTGGATGTTGAACACGGTCCCTGTAGCGCTAGTCACTGCCCTTATCTCCTCGCTCTCGTCGCATGTCAACCGGGAGCGCCGCCCAGCGGCGGCGCTCCCGGCCTGGGAGGTCTATAGATTAGCTGACCTCGTGCATGGTCCGCTCGACGATCTCCTCCTGGAGTTCGGGCGGCAGATCGACGAAGTAAGCGCTGTAGCCACCCACACGCACCAGCAGGTCCTTGTGGGCCGCCGGCTCCTTGCGGGCTTCCAGGAGTTCCTCGACGCTGTGAATGTTGAACTGGATGTGCCAGCCACCACGCTTCATGTAGGTCTTGATAAGGGAACCCACCTTGCTCAGCTTCTCCGGGCTGTTGAGGACGGCCTTGGAGAACTTCATGTTGTGGGCTACACCCGCGCACTCATACGGGGTCGGGTACTTGGTGGCCGACAGGATGAGGGCGGTGGGACCATTGACGTCACCGCCGGCCATGGCCGAGGTGCCGCCGTCGTAGATGGGGGTACCCGCATAGCGGCCGTTAGGCATGGCGCCTATAGCCTTGCCCTGGGTCACATGACCGGCCGCAGCACCCTTGAACAGCATGGGCCTCGCGCCGGTGATGGGGTCGGGGCGGCTCAGCAGGATACGCTGGGTATCAGCCGACGCACGGACATACCACTTGTCGGCGTAATCGTCGTCATTGCCGTACTTGGGAGCCTTGAGGCACATCTGGCGGATCTCCTCATAACCTTCCCAGTTGGCAGCCATGGCCTTGAGGAGTTCATCCATGGTGACCATCTTCTTGTCGTACACCAAGTACTCGATGGCAGTCAGGTAGTCGCCCACGTCGCAGATGCCCTTGTCGCCCACCCAGGAAGCCTTGCCTTCTGGGTAGCGGCAACCACCCTCACGCGAGGTGAGGCCGGCGGGTATGCAGTCGCGATAGAGCATACCGGCGCGGTAACCACTCATGGGGCTGTTGGCAGCCTCCGTGGTCCACCAGATGAAGTAATGATCGCGCATCTTCTCGGCGAAGTAGTCTTCCTGCTTGAGGAACGCTTCGTAGAGTTCCTCAAGGGTCATGTTTCGCGGGTCGCCGGTGTGGAGGCCCACCTGCTTGCCGGTGCGCGGGTCGAGGCCGTCGTGGAGGGTGACTTCCATGACCTTGGTCTGCACCAGGTTCAGGGCACCCGCCATATGCTCGGCGCACTCCAGGTGATAGCCCAGGCAGCCCGACGCGTTCCAGTTGCAGGCGTCCTCTATAGGCACGCCCCGGTCGAGGTAGCGCTGGGTGCCCAGCTCGTCGTTGAGGAAGGCCGGGTTGCCACCGCCGAACTCCCGGTTGCACTTGAGGGCATGGATAATGAAGTTCTCGTCCTGGCTCTCGTGATAGCGGACGTACACGGCGGGCTCGGACAGATGAATCTGCGCCATGACTTCGAGCACTATCCAGGAGAGCTCGTTGGTGAGATCGTTGCCGTCTTTGTCGCGGCCGCACAAGGTCACGTTCGGCAGCTGGCTACCGGGGGCGGCTCGATGCTCGCGCTTGATGGTGACCAGGTTCTCCACCTCACGGATCTTCAACCACATGGCGCCGATCAGCTCGGCCGCCTGCGCCCGGGTCAACTTTCCGCTCTCAATGTCGGCCTTGTAATAGGGATACCAGAACTTGTCGATCCTCCCCACCGGCACTTCAGCGCGGTCGGAGCTTTCTTTCCATGCGGCCAGGTGCATGAAGCGCACGGACTGGACCGCTTCCCAGAAGTCACGCGGGGGCTCGGCCGGAACGCGTTCGCATACGTCGGCGATCTTCTCGAGTTCGGCCTTGCGAACCGGGTCGGTGGTCTTCGCGGCCATCTCGCGGGCCAGATCGGCATGACGCTTCGCGAAGGTGATGACCGCCTCGAACATGACGATGATGGACTTGAGCAGGTAGTACTTGCGCAGAGCGTTGGAACTCGCGCGGTCCTCTCCGAAGCCTTCGGCCTTCATCTTCTCAATCTCGGCCTTAGCCAGACCGATGACGTAGTTGAAACCGTACTTGAGCACGTCGCCGTTGGGCTGCACTACGCCCCCGCCGAAGGCGCCGTTACCCTGGAACAGGCCGCGGTCGGGGTTCTCACGCACCGCCCGGCCTTCGAGGATCATGGCATTGTCGAAAAGCAGATCAAAATGTTCCTTGCCCAGTTCCTCTTCCAAAGCCACGTTCACGTAGTTGACCGGGTTCATGTGCTCAACCCAGTACTCGGCGTCGGCCTTGAGCTTCTTCAGATCCTCCGGGTCGATGACGGTGGAGGAGATGTCACTCAGCTTGCGGTCGAAAACGCCGCTCTCACACATGGCCAAGATCTCACGCGGTTTCATGGCGCAGGTGACGTTGTTGCCGCGGATGAACTTGGTAGAAGACCCAACGATAATCTCAGGGTCCCGGATAAGGATGGGACAGTTTTCCAGCCTCTTCTGGAAGGCCTTGGCCCAGCGGTAATCCACCGGGAGCTGTTCGGTCTCTTTCCAGGATTCCGTGAACAGCAGAGTGTCGTCCACGTAGACCTGAGGAGCTGCGTCTTCCCATTCCTTTTTAAGATACTTCAGGCGATCGGTCATCACCTGGAGTGAACCGATCTCCTCTGCGGCTTGGGTGTGGATCTTGCCTTGGATAACGGGGACGATGTTCGACGACTCAGCCATTCTATCTCCCTTCACGACTGTTAAGCTACCCGGCTAGGATTGTATACTGAGGTTCCGTAGACGGAACACTGTTCCGTAGTCTGCCGGTACTATTTTCGCCAATTCCCAAAGTCTTGTCAAGCAAAACCCGTCGCGAACGCCTCTCTAGTACGCCCGACCGTACCCGAAGGGAAAGGGAACCCCTCGAGACATCGGGCGGAACAAGCGCCCTGTCCCTCAGCCACCTGCGTGAAACCGAGTCAGCAGAAGCTCGCCGCCCGGCTCCACCAACTCGCCCCTGTCCTCAGGCCACACCACCGGCCGGCCGCTCACCCTCAGCACAACGGCGTAGTGCAGTCTGCCCTTGTCGTCGAAAAGCTCCTTGCCGAGTCGGGGATGCAACCGGCTCAGCTCATCGAGGGCGTCGCCCAGAGTCCGACCGTCCTCCTCGAACTCCACCGTTTCGGAGTCGAGGAAACGGCGCAGGTCGCCAAGCACTCTGACCCTGATCGCCACCTTTTCCTCCAGTGCCGCCGTGTTTCGAAGCGCGCGACTGCTTCTCCCTTGCCACGCGTCGCAGGAACAACCGCGACCAATCGGGCGCGGTCACGAGCCCGATCACCACCAGATTCCGACCACGGAACAACGTTCCGTGGTCACCAGCCACCATTGTCATCAACGCTCCCGGTACTGTCAAGTGTACGACGAGCTGCGCAGCCGCTTCCGATCGTTCCTACAAACCTCTGCGGGCTCATCGACGAGGGAGGCGAGTATTCCGGTCGTTGTCGGCCGTAATCTCCGCTCGGGCTGTTGCGGCCTGTGACCAGGTCGCAAAGCGATGGGCCCGTTGTTGACTGCATCGCAAGCGGAAGCCGCTCAGGCTGCGGTAAGCCGGGAACGGCAACTCTCGGAATTGGACTCCGTCCGACCGGCGGTTCGGACCACGACTGTCGAGGAACTCTGCGTACGGTGGCAGATCCTTCACCGCCGAACGTACTTGCTCATACAACCACGTGATCCAACTACTCGGCTACCCCGCGGGGCACGCCGACCAAAGCCCGGACAAGAGGTTTGACATGGTGGCGCGGCCATGCTAGGTTACACTGGTAAACTATCGTTTACCAGCCATAGTGATTCGCCGAGAATCACACGGCAGGGGGGGTCACAGAATCAGCCGATGGCTCGGGCTAGAGAGCGAGAAGTCTGTCACGCGAGCTCGATTCTGCCACCGAGTTTCCTTTGGGAATTGGAGGTGTCAATGGCGTGAGAAGAACCAGCACCGGACAGCCATACTCAAGATTATGTCTGATTAGGAGTGGCAAGTGAAAAGATCCAATTGGTTGCTTCGTGTTCTGCTTCTCGTGTTGGCTATAGGGCTGATTCCGCTCCTGGGCGCCTGCGGCGGGGACGATGAGACCACGACCACTGCGGGGCAGACGACCTCGACTTCCGCGGCGGCCCAGCCCGCCAAGACCTACAAGATCGGCCTGATCAATTCCCTGACAGGCCTGATGGCGCCTGGATTGGCCCAGGTGTCTGGTTCGGTGCCTGTGGTGGAAGCATTCGTGAACTCGAAGGGTGGAATAACCGTAGATGGTCAGCAGTACCTGATCGACATCGCCGTGGAGGACGACATGTCGACGCAGGACGGGGCCATAGCTGTTGCCAAGAAGCTGATATCGGCAGACACCAAGATAATCATCGCTCCGCAGTTCCCGCCTTACGACCAGGCAATCACTTCAGTCTGTGAGGACGCCAAGATACTCCGCTTCATGTCGGTCGCCCCGGACCACCAGCGATATGCCGACAGTCACTACGAGTTTGTCGCCTACTCGAGCGGCATAGGATTGAAGGTCGTCCACGACAAGATTCTCGGTCTTTCCCCAGATGTCAAGAAGATGGCCATCGTATGTCCGGACGATCCGCCCGTAGCCGATTTGGTGACCGCAGCGATGGCAGATTTCAAGGAACGCGGGCTGGAAATAGTCTTCGAGGAGAGGTTCCCGCCCGATATCCAGGACTTCTATCCCATAATGACGAAGGCACTCGCCGCGGAGCCCGATGCTATCTCGTTCGTTGCGGGTATGGCGATGTGGGCTAAGGGCATCTTGGAGTCGGCACGCCAGATGGGTTTCACCGGCCCCGTGTTTGCGTCGGCCGCCCTGGGAGATCCCAACCAGATCAACGCGATGTTCGACCCGAGATACGCCAATGACTTCAGCGCTCAGTTGATGGACGTCCACAGTCCTGAGGTGAAGCCCTTGGTACAGGAGCTCGGTCAGATGGCACAGGATATGGGCCTGGAGTTCCAAGTGGATTGTGTCAATACTTTCAACACGTTTTGGATCATCAAACAGGCAATCGAAGAAGCACAGAGCTTTGATGTCGACAAGATAGTGAGCACATTGGAAAGTATGGACAGCATTGAGACGGTATGTGGGCCGGGTAAGTTCGTCGGCGAAGAGACCGTGGGACATATCAATATCGGTAAGAACCGCATCATGAACACTGCTGTTCCGTGGTACCGGATCATGGATGCCAAAGTGCAGTTTGAGTGGCTGCCCATACCGAAGTAGGCAATTGATGGGTTGAGCCGGAAGCAAGGAGCGGGAGCACAGGATGCACTCAAGGCATCACGTTCCCCGGAATGTGGTGCGCGCGACGAATCATGGTTGTGAAGGCTGGGTCAGTGTCATTCTTCCGATCCGCCGGAGGGTGAAGTCGGAAGAATGACACTTGACATCTAGGGGCACGACCGTTACCGGCGATCACACAATCAATCTGCTATTCGGAGGAGAGATGAAGAAGACGAGACTTTGTGAACTCCTGGGAATCGAATACCCGATCATACAAGCGCCCATGGATTGGATCACGAATGCCGAACTGGTAGCGGCAGTCTCGAACGCAGGCGGCCTGGGAGTGCTGGGACCAAACGCGGGACAACGGACGGTCACCACCAGCGTGATCGAGACGGGCGAGCGGCTCAGGCGCGAGATCAGGAGGACGAAATCTCTCACCGACAAACCCTTCGGAGTGAACCTCATCAGCAACAAGGGTGCGGATGACTTCTCGTACGACCATTTCAGCGATCAGTGCCAACGGGTGATCCTGGAGGAAGGTGTTCCCGTGGTTGTGACCGTCGGGGACGGCCCAGGGACCTACACGAGCAGCTTGAAGGAGGCCGGGATCAAGGTGCTCCACCGGCCTATCTCCACTACTCGGGCCACGGCCGTGGAGGCCGAGCAGGCGGGCGTCGATGCCTTGGCCTGCGTTGGCTTCGAAGGAGGGGGTCATCCGGGCTCTGTCGGTGAGTCAACCTCTGTTCTCGTACCTCAGATCGTCGATGTCGTCGGAATCCCCGTCGTGGCCGGTGGGGGAATCGGCGACGGGAGAGGAATAGTCGCAGCCTTGGCCTGGGGGGCGGAGGGTGCGTATTTAGGCACGAGATTCATGGTGACAAGGGAATGCGGGGCTCATGAGAATATGAAGCGGGCGATCGTCGAAGCGGCGGACGAAAGCACGATCGCACTCCCCTCCACATTGGGTGCCATGCGCGCACTGAAGAACCCGATGACCGCACGATGCCGGGAGATGCAGGAGAGCGGCTGCTCCCTTCGAGAGATCACCGACATGTATCACTCCGGCTATCTGAAGGGGATGCTCGAGGGCGACAGCGAAACCGGCACTTTCGTGTGCGGCGCAGCGTGTGCGCTCGTCACGAGTGTCCAGAGTGCGTCGGCCGTCGTCCGCGAGTTGGTCGAGCAAGCCGACCAGGTACTGGCCAAGCTTGTAGCTTTGAGCCAACCTCAGCGCACGATGCAATGACTGGTGACCACCAGAACCGCGATCGCGTTGCCGGCCGCTCGCTGGTCACGAGTCCTTCGACCCGGCCTTCTTCATGCCCAGCCGCTCGTAGTACTCCTCGGGAATGTCCGCCAGGTTCTTGTAGAAGTAGTGAATACAGGGGTCACCGGCCTTCCTCGGGAACGGGGAGGCATGGACCCAAAGCTGAGCGCCTTGACCACCCAACTCGATTGGAATGATCTCCTGGGCTAACGGGCAGTGGACGCAGTAGACCGGTATGTCTGTCTCGCCCCACGTGTGCGGGCCAGGTTTGCGGAGCTTGCTGTAGCCCTGTTCACCTTCGAACCGACCGGCATCAATGAGCCTGCCACCGCTGCCGCATGGATTCAGGGTTATGATGATCTTCTCATCGTCCTCCGCAACGGTGAGACCGGGGTAGCTGTGGTGCTGTCTCGCCAAGTCGATACACCAGGTAACCCACGCTTTGAGCCCTTCTTTTTCGATGAGTGCCTGCTTCGCAGCGACGAACTCAGCGTTACAGATCTTGGCCACCATCAGCTCTCGGATGACCTGGACGACCGTCTCTTCGCCGTTCTGCTCGCAAATGAAGGAGCACAGCGCCGCCAGCCAATCCACGAATACGTCATGCGTGAGGTTCTTGGTTTCCGCCTCCCGACGGCACCAATAACGGGCCTTCTCAAGATCACCATCGTCAATTGCCTCTAGAGCGAGATCCATGCAATCCTTTGAGAAATCCTGTAACTCGCGTTCGGTGAAGATCCTGCCTGCCTTGGGCACTGACCGGGACTCTTCCTGACACGACATATCAACCTCCCTGGCGCATTGAAAGAACAATGAATCCGCATTACCAAACCGACGAGGAATAAAGGAGTGGATTGCCGACCACGACAGACACTCCGCTACCACGCCGTCCAGCCGCCGTCTACAACGAGGGACGTTCCCGTTATGTAGCTGGACTCATCGGAGGCGAAGAACAGGGCGGCGTTGACAACATCCTCGGGCAGGCCGACGCGCCCGAGGAGTACCCTCGGCGGCACCTCTTCCTGCACATCCAACTCCTCGTCGAAGCCACCCTTCTTGTCGGGGTTCGAGACCATCCCGGGCACGATTGTATTAGAGCGGATGCCGTGAGACGCGAGCTCGCGCGCCATGGACCTGGAGGCGGCGAGGACCCCACCCTTAGCCGCGGCGTGGGCGAACACCCCGATCGGCTGTCCGGCGATGCCGGCGATCGAGGAGACGTTGACGATCGACCCGCCACCCGACTTGATCATCAGCGGAACGGCCGCCCTCACCATATAGAAGAGCAGGCTGAGTTCGTTATCGATGGTGAACTGCCAGTCCGCCGAAGTCATCTCGGTCAGCCATGCGAAGCGCGGGGCCGCCGCGTTGTTGTAGAGGACGTCCAGCCGGCCGTAGGCCTCCTCGGTGAGCTTCACCAGGCTCTCGGCGGCGCCCGGAGCGCAGAGGTCCAGCGGCTCGAGCGAAACCATCGTGCCACCGTCCGCATGCACCCGGCTCACGGTCTCGCGGTTACCCTCGACGTTGAGGTCACAGCCCACGATCTTCGCCCCCTCAGAGGCGAAGCGCAGGGCCGCCGCCCTTCCCATCCCCTGGGCCGTGCCCGTTATCAGCGCAACCTTGCCTTCAAGCCGTCTCGTCACAGCTCTCCTCCTCCCTCAGGACCGGCCTGATGCTCGTCCCAGATACTCGAGCGCGCATCTGCCCGCGATCCGCCCAGGATTGAGGGCGAACGCGGAGGAGAGGCCCGGGGAGACGGTGATCGGGTAGCTGTCGCCGGGTCACAGCCCCAGAAGAGGAGCAGTCCCGCGTGCTCGGTGATGTCGGGGTGGAGGTCGGTGGCCAGCATCATCTCCCCAACTGGCTCGCATCCCCAGACGTGCTTCGCGCCCCAGTTCTGACCTTTCCAGCTGTCCAGGCTACGCATCTGGATAGTATACCCGCCTAGGAGCGAGAGCAGCCGGTTGGCGCAGCCGTGACTGGGGCTGAGATGCTTCGTTTCTCCGTGCATGTCGGCCTGGGGGAGCACCGCAGACATGCTGTAGGTCTCCTTGATGCGCTTCAGTTCAGTGCCCACCGGTTCGGCGGCTTCGCCCCTGATGATGCGTACGTACTTACTCGTACCATGGTTCTGGGTGTTACACCCACCCGGACCGGTGGAGGCGGGGGCGCCCTTGGGGTCCCAGTCAACATGCTTCAAGGGGTAGGAGACCCGGTTCTTGGAGTAGACCCGCTTCCTATACGCCTGGCCGATGGTTGCGGTCATGGGAGGCTCGAGGGTCTTACCTCTCGCTTCTATCTTCCAGACGTTGAAGTCCTTCTTGTCGTACTTGGATCCGTAGTCGAGGGGTCTGATGCGAGTGATCCTGCCGTCTTTCACGTCCACGAGCGTGGGCGCCCCCGAGTCTTTGGGCCCTATAAGACTCGTGCCTCTTATGACCTGCGTGTCCGCTCCGATACCGCCCTCGTTCTCTGCAACATCCATGGAAACGAAACCTCCCAGTACACCCATCAGACTCTCGCACGACACCTCACATTCGCCGGACCGGAACGTGGTCGCCCCGGCTCGCCCGTACTCGAACTACCCGGGTATGAATACGAACTCGATGGGGATACCATCGGGATCGCGGGCATACACGAACACACCTGGGTCGGG
>ENA-UOUL01001893-UOUL01001893.1-bioreactor-metagenome-genome-assembly--contig:-NODE-1893-length-26857-cov-3.911688_pt1 | contig 26857 bp, 24 predicted proteins | sample MGYA00249838_ERZ747220 | MGnify/ENA primary metagenome ERZ747220 (study PRJEB28778, sample SAMN05720191) | bioreactor metagenome | isolation source: Anaerobic biogas reactor | place: USA:Washington...
CGGTCGGCGTCTCGACGAACGGCAGCTCGTCCGCCGGTGGCGGGGTGGTCGGCTGCGGCTCGCTGAACGGCAGCTCCGGCTCCTCAGTGACGCTGGCACCCTCGTCCCCACCCTGCGCGTGCAGCGGCGCGTCAGGGGCGAGGATCAGCCCGCCGAATAGCGCCAGAGCGAGCAGCAGACTGAGCCAACGGCGCGCGCGGCGGCGTGATGGCGTGCGGCCCGCCAACAGGGCGGGCAGCAGCAGGCCGAAGCCCTGGCCGGAGAAGCCACTGGATGATGAGGAAGACATGCCGGAGTCCTTTACCGTCGTTTCAAAGGTCACGACCGCCACCTCGCACGGCCGCGCGGGCTGTCCGCGGACCTCGGCGGCGACGACTGTATGAGGGTTGAGCGCCACCAGAGCCACATCGTCCTGACGAAGCTCGTCAAGAACAGTGGAGAGGGAGTTGCAGTCGTGCCGGCTACCGCCGGCAAAAATGATGCCGTCCACCTGGTAGTCGTGCAGCAGGCGCAGGTGTGTCTGCTCCACAAGCGGGTCGCGATCGGTGTTGCAGATGATGACCAGATAGCCGTGGGCCCGCGCTTCGGTTTCGATACCGCGGACAATGGTGCTGAAATAGGGATCGCTGGAGTCGCCGACGATGACGCCCACGATCTGTGTGCGCCGGGTGATCATGGCCCGCGCTAGGGCATTGGGGCGGTAGTCGAGCTCTCTGGCAGCCTGTAGGACCCGCTGGCGGACGGCCTCGCTGACCGGGTGGCTGCTGTTGTTCAACACCCGTGATACCGTCGTCGGCGAGACCTGCGCCCGGCGGGCCAGGTCCATAATTGAGGCCATCTGCCCTCCCTCCGAATACGGCACACAGCTCCCAGATAGCCATGGAAATCGTTTTCCACAAGCATGGTAATCGATTTTATTGCTTGCTGTCAAGAAGCGGAGGTACAAAATCACAGAGACGGCCGCGATTCTCGTCTGATATAACCGGGTGACATTCTGCTGCGCAGGTGTTACCCTTCTTGAAAACAAGGAGGTTCTTCATGTCCATGCAGGCAATTCGCATCCATGAATTCGGCGGGCCAGAGGTCTTGCGGCTGGAGGAGATACCGGTTCCCGAGCCGGGAGCCGGGCAGGCGTTGGTGAGGCTGGAGGCGATTGGCCTCAACTTCATCGACGTCTACAACCGGATGGGCGCCTATCCCAGCGAGCTGCCTCTCACGTTGGGGCGTGAGGGGGCGGGTGTGGTCGAGGCCGTGGGCGCGAATGTGACCGAAGTAAAGGCCGGCGACCGCGTGGCCTTTGCCATGACGCCCAGCAGTTATGCCGAATATGCCGTCGTCGAGGCGGCAAAGCTGGCGCCCGTGCCCGAAGGCGTCTCCAGCGAGCAGGCCGCCGGCGTGATGCTGCAGGGGATGACCGCCCATTACCTGACCCTCGATACCTATCCGCTGGCAGAGGGCGAAAGCTGTCTGGTGCACGCGGCGGCGGGCGGCGTCGGGCATCTGCTGGTGCAGGTAGCCAAAATGCGGGGCGCGCGCGTCATCGGCACCGCCTCGACGCCGGAGAAGGTCGAGCTGGCGCGGAAGGCCGGCGCCGACGAGGTCATCCGCTATACGGAAGTGGATTTCCAGGAAGAGACGATGCGGCTGACCGGCGGGCGAGGCGTGGACGTAGTCTACGACTCGGTAGGCAAAGACACCTTTATGGCGAGTTTGCGCTGCCTGCGCCCACGCGGCTACATGGTGCTCTACGGCCAGTCGAGTGGGGCCGTGGAGCCGATAGATCCCCAGATCCTCAACCGCTACGGCTCGCTTTTCCTGACGCGCCCCTCTCTGGGCCATTACATGCTCAGCCGCGAGGAGCTGTTGGAGCGGGCAGCGGATCTGTTTGCGTGGCTGGCCGAGGGGCGGCTGGAGGTGCGCATTGACCGCAGCTTCCCGCTGGCGGAGGCAGCGGAGGCGCACCGTTACCTGGAAGGGCGACAGACGAAGGGGAAGGTGTTGTTGATTCCGTAGGCAGGGCCTCAACTTTCCTGGCGACCTGCAAATTAAAGAAAGAACGGTCTGGCGGGCGAGGAGCCGTGCGGCTCCTTTCGTCTCTGCCTGTTCTTACTTCGCAGGATGAGCCTTGCCCTCCTGCCGCCCGGACATGACCCCGGAACCGTTTGAATGAACCGCCGGCATCCCCTCAGAGACGGCCTCGACTACTTCGCGGATCGCCTGCAGCACCAGCTCCGGCTGTTCGAACGGGATGTTGTGGCCGCTTTGCTCGGCGATAACCAGCCGGCCCTGCGTTGATTGGGCCACCACAGCGCGCTGCAGGCGCTGGTTGGTCTCCCCGACATTTCCGGTGAGTTCTGCGTTCATCTGCGGCTGGACGCGTCCATGCTGGATAACGACCAGTGGCCTGTCGCCCAGGTCGCCAATGCGCAACGCGCGAATGGCCGCATGGCTGGGCAGAACGGTCCGCAGCTCGGCGGCGGCCGCGGCGTGGTGGCCCGGCCGGGCGGCGAGCAGGCGGGTGTAGCTTTCCACCAGGCCATCCGGCGCCTGACCGTCGCCTAAGAGACCTCTGACCATTGGTTTCAGCAGCGCCGGTCGCAGCGCGGCGAGACCCGAGATGGCGAGCAGGCGGGGAATGGCGGCCATGAGCGGCATCATCCAGGCCATCTGTTTCATCGCTTTTTGCACAGGCTCGGGTGTAAACTGCTCCTCATGGGCGGCGTCGATCAGCACGAGCCCGGCCACTTCGTCGGGGTAGGTGTGGGCATAGAGCCGGGCGTTGAGACCACCGAGCGAGTGGCCGACGAGCACATAGGGGCCAGGGAGGCCGGCGCCATGCAGCAGGGCGTGCAGCTCTTCGACCATAATGGCGTTGCTGCGCGGCGCGCGCCCCGGCTGGCTCCAGCCGAGGCCGGCGCGATCGTAGTTGACGGTCCGGGCGAAGCGCGCAGCCTTGGCCTGCAGCGGCGCCCAGACCAGCCCGGCCGTGCGCAGGAGGAACTGCTGCATCGGTTCGGGCTGGCGCGCCAGCACCTCCTCGGTCAGGTAGTCGACCAGATGGCGATGGCTGCCGCTAAAGGCTTCGACGAAGGCCGGCAGGTCGTCGAGCCCCTGCATGGAGAGGGCCGCGAGCTGCAGCCCGGCTATCCAGCCTTCGGTGCGTGCTTCCAGGGCCTGCACTACCTTCGGCGTCAGGGGGAGTCCCATCACCTCCTGCAGGAACGCGGCGGCTTCCTCCGCTGTGAAGCGCAGATCGGCAGCGCGCAGCTCCTGCAACTGTCCGCGGGCGCGCATGCGTGCGAGTGGCAACGGCGGGTCTGTGCGACTGGTCTGGAGCAGGTGCAGGTTGGGCGGCAGATGCTCCAGCAGGTAGCTTACGCAGTCGTGGATCGCCTGGCTGGTTATGGCATGGTAATCGTCGAGGATGAGAACGAGCGGCTCCGGCCGGGCGGCTATGTCGTTCAACAGGAAAGTGAGGACGACCGGAAGCGGAGGCGGCTCCGGGGAATGCAGGAGCGCCAGCGCCCTATCGCCTGCCTCCGCCCCAACCCGGCGCAACGCGGCGATGGCGTAGACCCAGAAGCGTACTGGATCGTTGTCCTCCTCATCCAGCGACAGCCAGGCGACGCCATGTGATCCGGCGATTTCCGCCAGGCCTGTCGCCACGAGCGTGGTCTTGCCATAGCCGGCCGGCGCGCAGACGAGCGTTAGCGGGTATGACAGGACGAGGGCCAGCTTGCCCTCCAGGCGCGGGCGGGCCACCAGGCCTGGACGGTGCGGAGGGTAGTAGAGCTTGGTCTCCAGAAGCACTTCCAGCATCGACTAGACGATCTCCTGGGCCCCCCCATTGCGCAGGGACGGCGGGGGCGGCCGGCGCGCCGGGCGTCAGGAAGAAGCGCCAGGTCAGCAAGATCGCCAGCAGGTAGGCGGCGATGACGATGAGGAAGGCCGGCGTGAAGCCGGCCGATACCTGCAGCCACCCGCTGAGCAGCGGGCCGGCAGCTGACCCCAGGCCGGCGGCTATCGCCAGCAGGCTGGACACAGTTGCCCGTGCGGTTTCCTCAACCTGCTCCATGACAAAGGTCTGGTAGATAGGGTCGTCCATGGTCATTAGCGTTACGCGGAGGAGATAGGCTCCGACGCTGAGCCAGAACCAGGGAGCAAAGCCCAGCAGGGCAAGGGTGGGGATGAAGAGGATCTGGGTAAGTAAGACGAGACGTATCTTGCCGAAGCGCGCGGCGAGCGGCGGCGCTGCCAGAAAGCCCAGGGCCATGACCAGCGAGCCGGCAGCAAACAGGGAGCCGATGGTCGCGTCGCTCGCCTGATGGCGATTGCGGAAGAAGACGTTCATAAAGGGCACAAAAAGCCCGGCGGCGAACGCGGTGATCAGCACCGGCGCGGCGAGCCTGCCCAGCAAGGAGGAGCGCCGGTAGGCGAAGCGCAGCGGCGCCAGCATGCCGGCCTCCATCCGGTGGGAGGGGCCGGGCGGGCGCAGAAAGAGCAACGGCGCCAGGGCAAGGGCCGCTGCGCCGGCAACGGCGAGCATCACCCCACGGTAGGCCGGTGTGGTATTGTCTCCCGCGGCTGCGGACAGCCAGCCGGGTAGCCTCCCGCCCAGTCAGAAGCCGAGCATTCCGACCATCATCTGCAGGCTGAAGCTGAAGGAGAAGAGGTAGGTGCGTTCCTCCTCGCCGCTGTTTTCCATCAGGAAGGAGGCGAGGGTGACGACCGCCAGGCTCTGGGCCAGTCCCAGGCAGACGCTCATGGCCAGCAGACCAGAGGCCGTGGGCAAGACGGCCAGGCCGGCAATCGCCAGCGCTGTGACCAGGCCGGCGATCAGCAGGGAGAGCTTACGCCCCAGCCGGCAGGTAGCGCGCCCAGAAGGCCGGCCACGCTCTGTGCCGACAGCAAGCGGCCGAGAAAAGCCTCGTCGTAGCCCAGGCTGATTACGTAGAAGTTGAAGAGGAGGGCATAGACGCCAAAGGCGACGCTGCTGAGGAGCAGGTAAAGTAGATAGAGCCGCGCATTGCGGCGAAACAGGCGCAGCCGGCGAAAATAGCTACCAACACCGACCATGGCGCATTCCCTCTGTGCCAGACAAGGAGGCGTGGGGCATGGGCCTGACTGGGCGCTGGTCCGTCCAGTTTTCCCTGATCAGCCGCCGGGTAGTATGCAGGGAATGCGTTGATCGGCTAAGGTCTGCTCACCCTCTGGCACGCTTATCAAGAGCAGCGTTGGGAGACATTATAATGGGCGTGCTGCGTTTTTCAAGCATCTCGAACGGGTCGAGCGTTCATCCATGCAGCGCCTGCGCCACAAGGCGCGCCAGCTCTTCCACCTGTGGCGGCTTGCGCAGCCAGCCGAGCACGCCCTCTGTCAGCAAGAGCTGTATGTCGGTGCGCATGGTGTGTCCGGTGAGCAGAATCATGCGCACCTCGGGATCGATCTCTCTCAGGGCATGGAAGAGGGCCGGGCCGCCCATTGTCGGCATGATCACGTCGCTGAGCACGAGGGCAATCGCGGAGCGATTGCGGGTATAGAGGGCCAGGCCATCTGCGCCATCACGAGCGACGAGAACGCGGTAGTTGAGCATCGTCAGCGTGTCGGCAAGGGCCTTTCGCGCCGCGTCGTTATCTTCCACCAGCAGCAGTGTCTCGCCGTTGCCCCTGATCAGACTGAATGCGTCATCTTCAGCCTGCTCCTCGGGGTGGGACGGCAGCGCGGGCAGGTAGAGGTCGAACGTCGTGCCTTTGCCCATCCGGGTGCGCACCTGCAGGTCGCCGCCGTGCTGCTTGATAATGCCGTAGACCTGGGCCAGCCCCAGGCCGGTGCCTTTGCCCCGCGCCTTCGTGGTGAAGAACGGCTCGAAGATGTGCGGCAGCACGTCGTCGGGAATGCCGCTGCCGGTGTCGCCGACGGCAATGTGGACCCAGGGGCCGGGCGTCATGTTAGCCAGCGGCGCCTCGGATGGGTGCAGGAAGGTCAGGCCCTCCAGGGTAATGGTCAGCCGGCCGCCGTGCGGCATGGCGTCACGCGCGTTCACAGCCAGGTTGGTGATGACCTGCTGCATCCGCGTGGGATCGGCGTTGGCCAGCAGCGGCTCCGCAGGACAGGTGAAGTGAAGGGCGATGTTCTCTGGCAGCGTGCGCTCCAGCAGGCGGACCGCTTCCTTGAAGAAGGTGATCAGGTTGAGCGGCAGCAGCTCCAGCGAGGCGCCCCGGCTGAAGTCGAGAATCTGGTCGATCAGGGCGGAGGCCTGCTTGGCCTGTTTCTGGATAATGTCCATGCGCTGCTGCATCTCTGGCGAGAGGGACTCGTCAAACTGCGTGCGGCGCGCATAAAGCGTGATCACCGACATGATGTTGTTGAAGTCGTGGGCGACGCCGGCGGCGAGCTGCCCGACCGCTGCCAGCCGGTCCTGCTGCTGGGCGCGTTCCTGGACTTCGCGCTCGTGGGTCACGTCGCGGATGACGAGGACGTAGCCGCTGACCGGCTCGCCGCTGCGCACCGGGCGGGCGATGATCTCGTAGTGCGCTCCCTCGCAGCTGACTTCATGGCGCGCTCCCGGCGCCGGCTCGACCAGCAGCTCCTGCAGGTTGTGGCTGCCCAGGCGGGTGAGTTGATCGCCGGGGGCGACGCCCGCCAGCTGCTTCAGGAACTGTTGCGCAGCCGGATTTGCCAGGCGGATAAGACCGTCCTGGTTGAGCATTACCACGCCGTCGGGTACCGTCTCGATGAGCTGCTGCATGACGCGGGCCTGCTCCTGGATGCGCCCCAGAAGCTGCTCGCGGTCGGCCTCGGCGCGCTGGCGGACGATGGTGCCGGCGATGATCTCGCCGATCATGCGCAGCCGCTGGACGACGTCGGCCGGCCACTGGCGCGAGCGCCACAGCGACTCGACGAGAATCTGCCCGCGGAAGGAGCCCTTCAACTCGACGCGGACGATCACGGCAGCCTTGCTACCCCGCTGGGCGGCCCAATGGCGCTCTGGCTCCCACGTATCCGGCAGCTCCTCGGTGCGATTGACGACGAGAGCACCATGACGATCAAGATAGTCGGTGAGGTTGGGAAGGCGGGGCAGCTCTGGCTCGGCCTCCTGCCGCGCGCCGTTGCCAGGATGCTGCTCGACCAGCCAGAGGGCCAGCTCCTGGGGATCGTCCGTGCCCTGGTTGAACTCATAAAGGGCCACGCGATCGACGTCATAGAAGGCGGCAATTCGCTCCAGCGCTTCGTGTATCGTCCGGTCGAGATCCGCAGACTCCATGCTGATCGACCGGTTGGAGATGGTCCCGACAAGCTCCTCGAAGGAGAGCGTACGCTGGAAGTCGAAGAGGCCTTCGCTGGCGCTGAAAGCGTTCTGGATGCGACGCCGCTCGAACGCATGGCGCAGCGTGCGGCTGAGCGCCCCTATCTCCAGCTTCCCCTTGAGCAGATAATCTTCGGCGCCGATATTCAGCGCCTGCAGGGCCAGCTCTTCGTCGATCAGACCGGTGTAGATGACGACCGTGATGTCGGGAGCCATGCGCAGCACGGCGTCCACGGTGTCCAGGCCGCTGCTATCGGGCAGATTGAGGTCGAGGAGGACGACATCGATGTTCTCGTCGGCCAGGCGGCGGCGGGCCCCCGCCAGCGTATCGACGACGTCGAAGACGAAGCCGCCTTCTTGCTGGAGAGTGAGGGCTGTCAGGTTGGCGTTATCGGGATCGTCTTCGACGATCAGGACGCGAATGGGTGAGTCAGTCATGCCTCATGTTCCAACACGCAGCCACACACAGCCGGCCTATATGCTATATATGAGACATTACAGGTTAGTCTGGGTGCTGTCAAGCAACGTGAAGAGGTGAGCACAAGTCAGAAAAAGAGCGCGCGGCCAGGCGCCGCGCGCTCCTGGGTAGCAATCAGTTTGTTTCCGGCGAGCTAGACGGCGAGCAGGGCGGCGAATTTCTCCCGGGAGGCGGCCTCGACCTGATCGTGGATGCTATTGCCGTGGCTGTCCATCGTCACGACGACGGGGAAATCCTTGACGCGGATGACCCACATCGCCTCAGGCACGCCGAACTCCAGCTTCAGCACGTCCTCGACCTCTTCGACGGCCTGGGCGATGAGCGTACCGGCGCCGCCGATGGCGTGGAGGTAAACGGCGGGCTGCTCGACACAGGCCTGCAGCGTCCGGGAGCCCATGCCGCCCTTGCCAATCACGCCCTTGAGGTTAAAGTGGCGGATGACGTCGGCCTGGTAGACCTCTTCGCGGATGCTCGTGGTCGGCCCGGCGGCGACGAAGCGCCAGCTTCCGTCCTCGTCCTTGCGGACGACGGGGCCGCAGTGGTAGATGACGCCGCCGTCGAGCAGCGCCTTGAGCCGCTCGTACAGCTCAGGCTCGGCGACCGGCCCGTCGCCGTGATTGACGTAGTTCTCGATCAGGAATTTGTGAGCGGCGTCCCGGCCGGTGATGATCACGCCGTTGAGGTAGACGGTGTCGCCCACCTGCAGACGGCGGATCTCCTCGTCGGCAATAGGCGTGGTCAGAGTGTAGCTAGCCATAGGTCACCTCCACAGTCTCTCCTTGCAGGTTCACGTCGAGGGCAGCGCGCCGGTTGGCCCAGCACATGTAGGCAACAGAGACGAAATAACAGGCCGGCAGGCGGTGCTGCGTGCCTATCTTGACGCCGAGCACGGTCGTCTTGCCGCCGAAGCCCATGGGGCCGATGCCCAGCTCATTGCTCTCCTCGTAGAGCTGCTGCTCCAGCGCAGCCAGATCCGCCTCGGGGTTCGTGTCCTCCAGGGGGCGCAGAAGCTGCTGCTTGGCCTTGATGTAGCTGCTGCCGCGGTCGCCGCCGATGGCGACGCCGAGCACGGCCGGGGCGCAGCCTTTGCCCTGGGCCTGCACCACGGCGTCGAGCACGACCCGGCGGACACCTTCCAGGTCACGCCCGGCTTTGAGGCCGCCGTCGGGCAGCTTGTACTGGGTGGAGACATTCTCGCAGCCGCCGCCTTTCAGCAGCACGTCCACGTGGATACCCGGCTCGTCCCACTCGTGGAAGTGGATGGTGGGGAAATCTTCGCCGGTGTTGTCGCCGCTGTTCTTGCCGGTGAGGCTGTCTACGGCGTTGGGGCGCAGGTAGGCGCGCTGGGTGGCGATGGCTGCGGCGACGCGGATCTGCTTCTCTAACAGCCGGGTGGAGATGCCCAACGGGTAGTAGACCTCAAAGATCGGCGTGCCGGTGTCCTGGCAGATGGGCGTGCTGTTGGCCCGCGCCATCTCGACGTTGCGCAGAATCGTGTCGAACGCGCTCTCGGCGGCGGAGCCGGGCTCTTCCCGGTTTTGGGCTTTCTGCAGCGCCTGCTCCATGTCCGGCGGCAGGACCGTCGCCGCCCGGCGGATCAGCTCGACAAAGGCGTCGGTCAGTTCCAGTTCCTGTGTCTGAATCATGTCAGTTCCTCCAATTGCGCCAGCAAGGGCGCGGCAGCTGTCAAACCGGGTTGAAGGCGAGAATGGTCGCCGTGCCGTAGACGAAGGCGAAGGCGAAGATGACGACAGTGGCGATGGCCAGCGCGCGCCGCCAGTTGTTGATTTTGTGCCAGTCGGTCAGCACGACGTAGGCGCCGGTGAGGGCATGCATCAGTACGAAAAAGAGGAAGGCGATATCAATGCCCTTCCACAGGGGATCGGCCATGCGCTCGATGATCCGGCTGAAGTCGATATGGCCCGGCGGGTAGTGCACGACGACCATATGGATAGTCATAAAGAAGAGCAGGGCGATGGCGCTGATACGCTGCATCTGGAAAACGCGGGTGGCGTTCATGGCTATCTCCTACAACGACTCAAAGAAGAACACCAGCATCGGTATGGCGCCGGCGATGAAGATAAGCACGGTGGTGGCGAGCACGGCATAGAAGAGGCTCTTGCGGTATTCCGTCACTTTGAAATAGTGCACGATGAGCAGGCGCAGTCCGTCGATGGCATGGTAGATGACGGCAGCCAGCAGGAGGACCTCCAGGAGGGTGAAGACCGGCCCCTGGACCATGGCCAGCCGCTGGTCGAAGCTAGCGGGGCCGCCCAGCGACGAGCCGATGACCCACATGTGCATGAACAGGTATAGCACCAGCGCCACGCCGGTAAGCCGGCGCAGGAAAAAGCTGATGAATCCGGTTGACTTGTACATATTCCTCTCCTACTCGGTAACGGCTTCCGGCGCGGCAACCGGCGCGGTTGGCTCGGCGAGGCGCTTCTGCCGCTCCCGGCGTTCTGCCTCGTAATGGGCGCGTTTCTGGGCCATCTGGCGCAGCGTCTCGATGGCCCGGGTGGGGTCAAGCCCTTTGGGGCAGGCGTCGATGCAGTTGAAGATGGTGTGGCAGCGATAGACGCCGTCGGTGCCGGCGACGTCGGCCAGACGCTCGGCGACGGCGCTGTCCCGCGGGTCCATAACGCGCAGGAAGGCTTTGAGCAGAGCATGGGGGCCGATGTATGTCTTGTTCAGCGCCACGACCTGACAGGAGGAGTAGCAGGCGCCGCACATGATGCACTGCTCGGCATCGTTGATCGCCGCCACCTCTTCCGGCGAGACGCGGAACTCGGTCTCGGGCAGCTCGTCGGGCGGGATGAGCCAGGGCTTCACGCGCCGGTATTGCTCCCAGAAATTGCTGCGATCGACGACCAGGTCCTTGATGATCGGCAGGAAGGGCAGCGGCCGGATGGTCACGCGGTCGTGGCGGTCGAGGTGCCGGCTCAGGGGCTGGTTGCAGACCAGTGTGTTGCGGCCGTTGACGTTCATGGCGCAGCTACCGCAGATCGCGTGGCGGCAGCTCCGCCGGAAGGTGAGCGTGCCGTCCTGGGTCGCCTTGATGCCTTCGAGGGCGTCGAGCAACGTCGTCTCCGGCGTCATCTCCACCTGGAACGACTGCAGATGCGGCTTCTTATCCACCTCGGGGTTGAAGCGTTGGACACGGACGGTGACAGTTTTGGTCGTCATAGGCACTCCAGAGGACAGTTGTCGGTGGTCAGTGGGCAGTGGTTAGTTGGAAGTGGGAAGTAGGAAGTTGGAAGAGCCAGCCTCTGGCTTCCACCTTCTAACTTCTGAATACTGTCTACTGACAACTGATCAATATTTCCGCTCCTGTGGTGGATAGCGATCCCAGAAGATGGTCACGGGTTTGTATTCCAGGCGCGGGCCGCCGTCGCCGTTGGGGAAGGCGAGCGTGTGCTTCATCCACTGCTCGTCGTCGCGCTTCGGGAAGTCGGTGCGGAAGTGGGCGCCGCGGCTCTCGGTGCGGGCCAGCGCGCCGACGACGATCAGCTCGGCAAAGGTCAGCAGGTGTTCTGCCTCCAGCGCCGCCAGCAGGTCGGTGTTGAAGCGCTTGCCGTGGTCCGTGATACGCGCGTAGCGGTAGCGCTGCTGCAGGGCGTTGATGTCGGAGAGGGCCATTTCCAGCCGCTCGCCGGTGCGGAAGACGCCGACGTTGCGCGTCATCGTCTCCTTGAGCGCATCGGCAATCTGGTAGACCGACTCCGGTTTGTGCCCGTTAAGGGAGCTGTCCATGTAGAAGGCCAGCCGGCGGCGGTTGCGCTCCACAGGGTCGCCGCTCACGGGCTGGAGGGCGGCGCCCTCCTGGACGAAGCGGGCCATGGCGCGCCCGGCGCGGCGCCCAAAGAGGCTGGCGTCGAGCAGGCTGTTGGTGCCCAGGCGGTTGGCGCCGTGCACGCTGACACAGGCGCATTCACCCGCGGCGTAGAAGCCAACCAGAGGCGTGCCTGCGGCGTCGAGGATGACCTGGCCGTCGGCGTTGGTGGGAATGCCACCCATGCTGTAGTGGGCGGTGGGCTGGATGGGCGCCGGGGCGTCGATGATGTCCACGCCGGCAAAATTGAGGGCCAGCTCGCGCACCTGCGGCAGCCGGGAAAGGATCTTCTCGCGACCGAGGTGGGTCATGTCGAGGTAGATGCCCTGACCATCAGGACCGATGCCGCGTCCCTCCTCGATTTCGGTTTGCTCGGAGCGGCTGACCAGGTCGCGGGGGGCCAGCTCCATCAGCGCGGGGGCGTAGTTTTCCATGAAGCGGTCGCCGGAGGCGTTGCGCAGGTAGCCGCCTTCGCCCCGGCAGGCTTCGCTCATGAGGATGCCTTTGCCATAGAGCCCGGTCGGGTGGAACTGCACGAACTCCATGTCCATCAGGGGCACGCCGGCATTGTAGGCGATGGCGACGCCGTCGCCCGTATTGGCTGTGGCGTTCGAGGTGATCTTCCAGGCCCGGCCATAGCCGCCGGTGCCAAAGAGGACCGCTTTGGCGCGGATCAGGTGCAGCTCGCCGCTGGCGATGTCCAGAGCCACGACGCCCCGGCAGACGCCATCCTCGACGACGAGGTCGAGGCAGTACCATTCGCTATAGAATTTCACGCCGTGGCGGAGTGCCTGCTCGTGGACGGTGTGCAGGAGCACGTGGCCGGTAAAGTCGGCGGCGTAGTTAGCGCGCGGCGCGCTATGCCCGCCAAAACGGCGCTGGGCGATGCGGCCGTCGGGCAGGCGGCTGAAGACGCAGCCCATGTGCTCGTAGGCATAAATGATCTCCGGCGCCTCTTTGACCATCAGCTCGATCGCGTCCTGGTCGCCGAGCCAGTCAGAGCCCTTGACCGTGTCGAACATGTGCTTCTCCCAGCTATCGGGGAGGGGGGCATCGGGCGGAACGGGCTCCAGGGGGCCGCGGGGGCCGCTGTCGGGCACCGGGCGGACGTTGTTCAGCACGGCGGCGATGCCGCCCTGGGCTGCCCCGCTGTGCGAGCGCAGCGGGTGTAGCTTGGAAAGCACGGCAATGTCGCGCGCGCCAGCCTGACCTGCGGCCAGCGCCGCCCACGTGCCGGCAAGCCCGGCGCCGACAATCAGGATATCGTGGACAATCGCTCCGTCTTGTTGCTGTCTGGCCATCTGCTTACCTCTTATCCGGCGTCGCCTGGGTGGCTGCCGGCCCATTTTGCTTCCCTACCCGTTCTATTTAACCTGCTCCAGGTCCCGGCTAACAGTGGTAGAGATCACGTGGTCCATATGACATATGTCCCTAATCTGTCACCAGCGCGAAAAGGGGTGCGATCACCGGGATCGCATCCCTTCTTAGCGGTGATAGGCTGTCGTCTACCGGCTCAGGCGCGGCTCAGAGACCGGCCTGGGCCGCAGGACGATTTACCAGAGTCCGAGAATCTTCCACCATAGGCCGCCGACGACGAGCCAGATGACGATGTTGAGCACACTGATCAACAGGCCGTGCTTCCACCAGTCGGTCATGCTGACGAAGCCGGAGCCGAAGAAGACCGGGCCGGGGCCCGTGCCGTAGTGGGTGGTGCCGGCAAACAGGTTGCTGAAGAAGGCCAGCACCAGGGCTGCCAGCAGTGGCGGCGTGCCCGCAGCCACCGAGACGATGAGGAAGGGCGCGTACATGGCGCTCACGTGGGCGGTGCAGCTGGCGAAGAAGTAGTGGCTGTAGAAATAGACGAGGGCCAGGACCAGGAAGGCCGGCACCCAGGCAAAGCCACCAACTGCCGCGCCCATTTCCTCGCTGAACCAGGGGATGAGGCCCAGCTTGTTGAGGAAGTCGGCCATCATGACGAGAGCCGCAAACCAGACCAGCGTATCCCAGGCGCCCTTCTCATTGAGGATGTCGCCCCAGGTGAGCACGCCGGTGAGCAGCAGCAGGCCCAGCCCGACGAGCGCTGTCGTCGTCGCGTTAATCGAGAGAGCCCCGCTGCCGATCCACAGCCCGATGAGCAAAACGAAGGCGGCGAGCATGATCCATTCCGGGACCTTGACCGCCCCCATCTTCTGCAGCTTTTCCTTGGCCATCTCCGCTGCTTCGGGCGTGGTCTTGATCTCCGGCGGGTTCAGCCGGTAGAGGATGTAGGGGATGGCGATCAGGCTCAACAGGCCGGGCACGCTCGCGGCAATGGCCCACTGGCCCCAGCTAATGTTGATGCCCTGCCCGGCGGCCAGCTCGACCGCCAGCGGGTTGGCAGCCATGGCGGTCAGGAACATGGCGCTGGTGACGACCAGCCCCTGGAAGACCGAGCGGACGAGGAAGGCGCCCATTCTGTTGGCCGTTCCATCGTCCGGGTTGCTGCCGTAGGCCTTACACAGCGAGAGCAGCACCGGGTAGACGATGCCGCCGCCGCGGGCTGTGTTGCTGGGGATAGCCGGCGCCAGCACCAGGTCGGTGCCGATGAGGCCGTAGGCCAGCCCCAGGGTCCGCTTGCCCAGAACCGACATGAAGTAGTAAGCAATACGCTCGCCCAAGCCCGTCTTGATGAACCCGCGCGAGATGAAGAAAGCGGTGACGATCAGCCAGATCGTCGTGTTGTTAAAGCCGCTAAGCGACTCGCCGATAGTCAGCGTCTTGGTCAGGGCAGTGGCCATGATGCCGATCATCGCGACAGCGCCCATAGGCAGCGGCTTGAGGATGATGCCGACGATCGTGGCGACGAAGATAGCGAGCAGGTGCCAGGCGGCGACCTCCACGCCGGCCGGCGGCGGGATAAACCAGATAACCAGACCCACTGCCAGGGTTATAAGCAGAGGGACGAGTTTGGCGTGATCCGCAAGAGGCGCCTCCTGCCCGGGAGCACGTGTAGTAAGGGTAGCCATGTCCTCTCCTTGTTCGCGATCGTGCCTTCACGGACAGGCAGCGATTGTGAAAATTCGAACAAGTTTATTTAACCAACATTAATGTTTCGTCTCCAGTACCATTTGTCACCTGTCGCGGGTGACAATTGTCGCGGTCCAACAGTGCTCATTGACGCGCCAAAAGGCGGCGCTTCTGCTGGTTCAACCCGGCAAGTGGATAGATGATCGGCTTCTCGTGGTCCGCGCTGGATCGACGCGAAGTAGTAGGGGCGCTGCCCGGCGGGCTGGAGATTGGCTATAGGAGAGAGGGTGGTGGGGGGGCGCCGGTCAGCAGCAAAACCGACGGCGCGGTGCAGATGTGGGTTGTGCCCTGAAAGCGCAGGGCCCCGGCCCATCCTCCGCCGGATAACCGGTCAGGAAGATGAGGCGGGGCCCATTGAGACAGTCAGGCGTCTACAATACTATACGCAGGGGCCGCCGCAGGGTTGCGGCCTGCCCGCAAACCAGCGGTCAGACGCGCTCGCCGATGGTCACGTTGAGGTCGCGCCGCTCGCCGCCGCGCACGATCTGCGCCGGGACCTTGCGACCGACGCGGTCGCCGCCGAGCAGGGCCATCAGGTCATCGACGTCGCGCACCGGCTGCCCGTCCAGAGCGACCAGGGTGTCGCCCATCAGCAGGCCGGCTGCCGCTGCCGGGCTTTCCGGCTCGACGTTGACCAGCAGCAGGGCCGTCTCCTGGCCGATGCTCTCGGCCAGCTCGGCGGGCAGGCGGACCATCTGGCTGCTGATGCCGAGATAGCCGCGACGCACGCGCCCGTGGCTGACCAGCGACTCCACCACCCGCCGCACCGTGGTCGCGGGGATGGTCACGCTGGCACCACGCAGCAGGGCCGAGCTGTTGATGCCCGCAAAGGCTTCGCCGGCGAGCAGCGGGCCGCCGCTAAAGCCAGGATACATCAACACGTCGGTCTGCAGATAGCGGTCGATCTCCCCACCGGCGCCCGTGCGCCAGCTTTCGCCAACGGCGCTGACGACGCCAAGGGTGGCCTGGACGCCCCGGCCGGGACGGGCCAAAGCCAGGACCAGCTGCCCAACGCGCAGATGGGCGTCGTCCCAGGTAGCCGCGGTCAGGCCGCTCGTATCCGCGCGCAGGACCGCCAGATCGGTAGTCGGGTCGCGCCCGATGATCGAAGCGCTCACTTTCTCCCCATTGGGCAGCCCAATGCTCACTTCGTCCCGGCGCACGACGTGATTCGCCGTGACGACGACCCCATCGGCCGCCCAGACGACGCCGCTGGCGCCCATGCGCCGGCGCCCACCGACGCGAACGATGCTCGGCGCCACGCTCTCCACGGTGTCCGCCATCTGTTCTGATAATGATTGAAATGACTGTGCCATTGCCTTTCTCCATTTGCCGGTTTCTTGTTCTCCAGGATCTACCTTTTCGCATACGTTTCCGTTTTCCTCCATCTGTTACGGGTTTGTTCTAGGACAATATGATAGACGACAGAGGAGGACATTCCATCCACTGTTAGTCGAGGTCGTACCTGGAAAAACGGGTAGGCTAGAGGAGGAGAAGGCCGAGACGGGTAGCGCGGACGACGGCCTCGGTGCGGCTCTGGGCGTTGAGCTTGGTCATGATGGCATTGACGTGGAACTTCACCGTATGCTCGCTGATTGTCAGGGCGTGGGCGATGGCCCGGTTGCTCAGCCCTTCGGCCAGGAGCTGCAGCACCTCCTGCTCGCGCGCCGTCAACGCCTCGACAGGGGGCGGCTCGGCGGAGCGGGGCATGACCGCCTGCAGCGCGCCCAACAGGGCAGGGTCGAGCACCAGCAGGCCTTCGACCACGGCTTCAATAGCCCGGCAGAGCGTTTCCACGCCGGCTTCGCGGAAAAGGAGCGCGCGAACGCCCGCAGCCAGGGCATCGGCTGCCAGGGAGTCGTCGGGAAGCAGCGCCACGACGGGCGTCTCTGCCTCGGCAAGGTCGGCTGGCACGGCTTCCGCATCCCAGCCGAGATCCCACAGCCAGACGTCGGCCTGATAGAGCGCGGCGTCCTCCAGTAGATCGCTGCTGGGGGCCAGCTGCCCGGCAACCACAATGGTTTCCCGCCCTTCCAGCAGGCGCGCCAGCCCGGTGCGGGCCAGTGGATCATCGCCGATGACGAGGACGCGGACGTTCATCAGGGTCAGGCCGGACGGAGCGCGTTACCCGTCATGGACGCGGCAGAAGGTGGAGCCCGCCTGAGCCCGGTTGCGGCAGCGGGCGCCCTGGCGCGTGAAGGCCTGGCAGCGGTTGACCGGCGAGGTATGCGCCGGCTCCGGCAGCTCGCCGTCGGCGTGCAGCAGGGCGACCAGCTCCATCATCTCGGAGAAGCTGTGCTCGAAACCGGCGACAATCGTCTCGGGGTCCGGCACCAGGCCGGCATCCGTCGCCACGCCCACCAGGACCCCGCCGTTGTAGCTGATGATGCTCACGCCGAGGCCCAGCCGGCCGCTCTGGGGCACCCAGAACATGACGTCGCGCAGCGGGGCGCCGGCAATGTAGAGCTGCTGGCGCGGCCCGGGAACGTTGGTCATGACGCCTGTCGCCTTGGTGCCAAAGATGGCCACGAGCAGGCTCTCCAGCTCCACCGGCCCTTTGCCGACGACGTTGAGCAGGCCATAGATAGCCGGCGCCTCGGGCGAGTTCTTCAGCGCATCCATGTGCCGTTTCACTGCTTCCAGCCGCTCTACAGGATCGGCGATGCCCAGCGGCAGCTCGAGGAAGACGAGGCCAAACTTGTTGCCCAGGGTGATCGGGCTATCGAGCGACCGGAGGTTGACGGGCACGACGGCGTGGAAGCTGAGGCCATCCACGGGCTCGCCCCGCTGCAGGAGATAGCTCCGCAGACCGCCGGCGACGGCCGTCAGGAGCACGTCGTTAATGGTGCCGCCGGTCACTTTGCCGACTGCCTTCACGTCCGCGAGCGGCAGGCGCCGGGACCAGGCGGCGCGTTTTTCTATCCCCAGCGGTCCTTTGAACGCCGTCTGCGGGTCGGGCATGCGGAAGAGGATCTGGCCCAGGCGCAGCACGCCGCCGGTGCCCAGGCGGGCCAGGTCGATCGCCCGCCGGGGGTCGCGCACGGCGACCAGCGTATCGTGGACGATCTCGTCGCCGACCTGCCGTGCGGCGTGGAGGACGCGGTTCACCCGCCCCTTTCGCCCCCTGCGGCGCGGACGGCGCGTCGCGGGCGCCAGTCCGGTTTCGCGCGCGGTGTCCGTCATGCTGAGCAGGACTTTCGTCAGCTCAATGCCATCGCCGATGCTGTGATGGATGCGGGCAATCAGGGCGCTGCCGCCCTGGTAATCCTCGACGACGTGATACTGCCACAGCGGGCGGGCCGGATTCAATGGGATGCTCATGAGCCGGCTGACCAGCTCCTGCAGCGCTTTCTGGTCGCTGGGCGGGGGCAGCTCGGCGCGACGAATATGCTCGTCCAGGTCCAGATGGGGATCGGTTTCCCAGTATGGGGAGCCGAGGCTGGTGTTGGGACGGCCAACCCGCTGGCGAAAGCGGTTGAGGGGCAGAAGGCGCTCGGCGACGATCTGTTTAATCTGTTCGACTGTCAGCGGCTCGGAGAAGGTGAGGACCGCGGTGATCATCATCAGGTTGGTAGGCTCGTCCATGCGCAGCCACGCACAATCGACGTTCGCCATCGGTTCGCGTTGAAGAGTCATCGGTGTTTGCCTCCCTGAGAAGTCGCCTCTTACCCGGTATACCCAGTAGTATAGCGGATAAAGCCGCCGGCCGGATAGTGAAAACGGCCACTAATGCTCCGGCTCCAGGCCGGCGGTGGCGGCGGCGCGCCGCGCTATATGCGGCGCAAGGGCGAGGGCCAGCAGGGAAATGAGAATAGCCAGCCCCGCGACGTAAAAGCCGACCTGATAGCTGCCCGTCCAGTCGAAAATCGCCCCGGCGAGCCAGGGAAAGAGCGCCGCGCCGCCGCCAAAGGCCGTGCCGACGGCGCCGTTAATCGCGCCCATCGCCTCTCCGGGAAAGAGATCGCTGACCACGGAAGTGACCAGGGAGGAGCGCGAGCCCTCGCCCAGGCCGAGCAGGAGCGCGTAGACGACGAGCCAGCCGCGGTGCATGCCGGGGCTGAGGGAGGCAAGCAGGAAAATGGCGGCGAGCAGGCAGAGGGAACCGAGGGCGTAGGTGGGCACGCGCCCGATGCGGTCTGACAGCGCGCCGGACAGGACGAAGGCCAGCGCCGTCACGCCGCCGGAGAGACCGATGGCCGAGGCGGCAAAGAGGCGGTCGAAGCCGGCATCGTTCATTACGGCAAGCTGGTGGACGGTGAGCAGGCGCAGCGGGCCGACCGCGCCGAGCGCCGCCAGCACCAGAAGCCAGAAAGCCGGGGTGCGCACAGCCTGTCCCAGCGACCAGCTGCGCAGCGGCGCCCGCGCCGGATCGGGCTGGATGGCCGAGTGGGGCAGCCCGTCGAGCGTCAGGCCCAGAGCGGCCGGCGACAGCCGCAGGTAGCGCAGGATGAAGGGAATGGTCGCCAGCGCCAGGAGCGCGAGGGCGACGTAGGCCCAGCGCCAGCCCAGGCGGTCGGTCAGGAACTGCATGGACGGCGTGACGAGCAGCCCGCCCAGGCCGGTGCCGGCGAAGGTGAGGCCGATAGCCAGCCCCCGGTAGCGGCGAAACCAGCGGGCGATCAGGCTGGCGACAGGCCCGAGGCCCAGGATGCTCAGGCCCAGGCCGCCGATCACGCCGTAGCTGATCATCAGCTGCGGCAGCGAGCGGATCTGGCTGCTGAGCAGCAGGCCGAGCGCGAGACAGGCGGCGCCGATGCCGAAGACGCGGCGCGCTCCCCAGCGATCCAGCGCGATGCCCGACGGGGTGGAGAAGAGGGCAAAGACGAGCATGCTGGTGGAGAAGACGAGGGAGGCGCTGCCCCGAGGCCAGCCAAACTCGTCGATGAGGGCGACAAAAAAGACGGTGAAGGAGAAACGCACGCCGAAGGCGACGAAGACGGTGAAGCTGGTTACGGCGACGATGACCCAGCCATAGAACCAGCGCGAGCGGCGAAGCCCCTCCGGCTCCGCGAGGTTGTTAGCTGCCATGCAGCGTGGCTCCTTACCTTGTCAACAAATCCAGCTCGCGTTCCAGGTTCTGCCTGGCCCGCGCTTCATAGGCGGCGCGCATCGGCCTCGTCTGGTAGAGGGCCGGTCGGGCGAGAAAGCGGCGCAGCACTGCGGCCCGGCCCGACCGGTAGGCCGCTTCGTCCACGTGGGCGAACTCCCGGCGAATGGCCCGCGCATAGGCCTCATAGACGGGCGGCGGCGCGCCGAGCCCGGCGAGATCGGCGTCGAGAAGGACGGCGCCATCGTCGTCGCGCTCGTCTACCTCGTGCGCCGCCGTGAGCAGGATGAGGCGCTCGACTTCACCCGATAGCGCGCCGGTCAGTCCCAGCGCGCGCAGCCATTCGCCGGCCAGCGCCGCACTGCGCGCCTCATTGTCGCTCGCTCCCGGCTCGTAGACAAGATCGTGCAGCCAGGCCGCCAGGCGGACAACATCTGCATCTCCGGCGTAGGCCGCCAGCGCGGCGACGACGGCGAGCACGTGGCCGACGTGCGCCAGTGTGTGGTAGAAGCGGCTGGGAGCGCTGTAGCGCGCGACGATCTCCGGGTAGAGGGCGGCTGCCGGCGCCGGGTGCGCGCCACAGCGCTGTAACAGTCGCTGCCACGCTGCCGCCGACGCGGCGCCGGAGGGGTGACCGGCGCTCATTCGGCTCTCCGGAGGGCCGCCCAAACAGGAATACGGAGATTGCGCCGCAGATTAGGGGTTCTCATTAGAAATGGTGGGGAATGACCCTATAGGCAGACAACCCTTTTCTCACTATCGTAGATGATAATTCTATTATTCCGGTGTTAATTGTGAAAACAACCGGAGCTTGAATCGGCGCGCCAGCCGGGTGTCGCCGGTCGGGAGCCAGATGAACGTGGAAGATGGTCAACCTAGCGTACAGTCTTCGCAGACGAGGAATCTGGGCATTTATGACAGCCGCATCAGGGTGCTGATCGTGGACGACCATGCCCTGATGCGCCAGATGTTGAGCGACGTTCTGGCGCTGGACGACGATATCGAAGTCGTGGCGCGGGCCGCCGACGGGCCGCAGGCGCTGCGCATTGTGGAAGAAGTACAGCCAGACGTGATCGTGCTTGACTTCGCCATGCCGGGCATCAATGGCATCGACGTGATACAGACACTGCGCAAGCAGTGGAGCCGCCCGGTGCTCATGGTTTCTGTGCATGTGCAGCCGTCGCTGGTGCAGTGGGCCCGGCGGGCGGGCGCTCAGGGCTACCTGCCCAAGCTGGCTGTCGCCCGGGCCCTGGCGCCGGCGATACGGGCCGTCTGCGAAGGACGCCCCTACTTTGGCGAAAACAACCAGTGGTCAGCGCAGGCGTAGGACCGGCGCTGTGAGCTGAAACAGCCGGCTCCGCCCATTGCGGGCCAATAGGCTGCCGGCAGCCTCTGTTTCCGGGGAGTGCTTGCCCTAATCGTCGTTCAGATTCTCCGGCTGGTAGGGACGACTCTTGTGGATCGTTTCCTTATTTAGCTCCACCGCGATTTCGCCCTCGGCTATCATCTCGACCCAGGTGGGTGGCAATAACACCTGCCGGTCGGCTTCAAACAGGCCTGTAGAGCCGACGACCATGTAGAAGAGCGCCCAGTTCTCGTCGCCGACGACGAAGTCGTCGAGCCGGCCGGCGCGCCCATCAGCCGCGCGCAGGGTGTGGCCGCGGATCTCCTCAAAACGCAGCAAATGATCGGTGGCCTGCGCCCCGTCCTCGTCAATGTTGGTCTCCAGCTCAATCTGCTCAAGCTCCCAGCCATAGTGGTTTGCCAGGGCCGCCTCGTAATCGTCCGTCAGGCCTGTTTCCGGTAGGGGCGGGCTACCGGCGATCTGCTCCCGGCTAACCGAAAGCTGCAGGGGCTGTTCGCCGGCCGGCAGAGAGAGCGCCCCGGGAATCAGCAGCGCCGGCCGGCCGTCGAAATCCACCACCAGATAGCGCAGCCGCCAGTTGAGAACGTCGAGTACGGCATCCTCGACCGTGCCCAGTGGTTCGTCGCCGGCAATAACGGGCCGGCCGAGCCACTCACTCAGACTGTGTAGCATCATGACCTTCCTTGCTTGCTGTTCTCCTCCATCTTAGGCTATCTCGGGCAAAAGCGTATGGGGACTTTCCTCTATCTCTGCCGCAATCGTTGCGATTTCGTAGGTTTGGTAACAGCTAAACCTGCTATCATTAGTAGAATGACATAATCTCAAGGACCGGCTGCATAGATGCTCTTCTGGTTACTCGCCCTCGTTGCCCTTTTGCTCGCCCTCTTCGTCCTGGCGCTGAACCAACGCTCGAAATCCAGCTCGCGCGCCTTTCCCTGGCTCCTGCTGCCTCTCCTGTTCCTCCCCGCCATCCTCTACTGGCTCGACTTCTACTTGCTGGCCCTGCTGGCCCTCTACCTCACCTTTCCGAGCACACTGGGGATCTTCTCGTTGATCTTCTTTCTGCTGCTACCGGCCGGCGCGGGCCTGACCGACCCCGAGTTCTGGGTGCTCGCGCTGGCGCTGGCTATTCTGTGGATGGCGATGATCCGCTGGCTATGGGTGCGGGCCCGCTGGCTTGGCTACGCCATCTGGCTCATTGGGCTGATTGTCTCCGGGGTGCTGCTCTACAGTGCCATTCTGCCGATTGATTAGACGCGCTCCCTAACAGATGCGCGGCAGCAGCTCTCCGGCGAGCATGTCCACAATACGGAGGCTGCCCAGCGCGGTGCGCAGCAGAACGCGGCGCGCCGGCTCCGCGCGCACTTCGCCGACGACGACCGTCTCTGTGCCGTACGGGGCAGCGCGCATCGCCGCCAGCACGGCGTCAACCTCGTCGCGGCCCACGATGACCAGCAACCGGCCTTCGTTGGCGATGTAGAGCGGGTCGAAGCCGAGCATCTCGCAGGCGGCGGCGACGGCGGGGCGGACGGGCAGCGCCGCCTCGTCGAGGACGATGGCGACGCCGGACTGGCGGGCGATCTCGTTAAGCGTGCTGGCGACGCCGCCGCGGGTGGGATCGCGCATCACGCGCACGTCGCCGGCCTGCAGCGCCGCCGCAGCCAGCCGGTTCAGCGGCGCTACGTCGCTCTCCACCGCCGCCTCGAAGCCCAGCTCCCCACGGGCGGCGAGCACGGCGATGCCATGATCGCCCATGGGCCCGCTGAGCAGTACCACGTCGCCGGGGCGGGCGCGCTCGCCGCCCAGCTCGACCCCGGCCGGCACCACGCCGACGCCGCTGGTGTTGATGTACAGCCCGTCGGCCTTGCCCTTTTCCACGACCTTGGTGTCGCCGGCGACGATGACGACACCCGCTTCGGCGGCGGCGGCCTGCATGGAGGCGACGACGCGGGCGAGGGTCTGCTGGGGCAGCCCTTCTTCGAGGATGAAGCCGGCGGTCAGGTAGCGCGGCTCGGCGCCCATCACGGCCACGTCGTTGACCGTGCCGCAGACGGCCAGCCGGCCGATGTCGCCGCCGGGAAAAAAGAGCGGGGTGACGACGTGGCTGTCGGTGCTGATCGCCAGGCGGGCGCCCGGTGCGGCCTGGACGACGCCGGCGTCGTTGGCGGCGCGCAGCACGTCGTTGTCGAAGGGCGGAAGGAAGATGCGGCCGATCAGCTCGTGGGACATCTTACCGCCGCTGCCGTGGCCCATGACGATCTGCTCGTCGTGCCCCAGCGGCAGCGGGCAGACGGCTCCTTCCATGAATACAGGCTCTTCGCGCTTATCGCTCATCGGTCTCTTCCTGTCCCTGTCGCCCGCTTTTCTCGGCAATAATCCAGGCGACGAACCGGTCGTCTGTGGTCACGCGCGTGTGCAGGCCCAACGCCGCCAGCTCCCGGCCGATCTCGTGGGGGTAGAGGAAGCGGCTGCGCATCAGCATCAGCTTTTCGCCCAGCGCCACGAGCTTGACCGGCAGCCGCCGGAGGTCCGGCTCCTCGACGACGAGGCGACCGCCGGGCCGCAGGACGCGGGCCATCTCGCGCAGGGCCTGGCGCTGGTGGGCAAAATGGTGCAGCGCATCGACGGCGAGCACGCGCTCAAAACTACCGGAAGCGAAGGGCAGCCGCTCGGCCTGGGCGACGGCCGGGCAGCACAGCTCCTTTGCCTGCGCCTGGTGCAGCATGGCGGCCGTCTCGTCCACAAGCACCACCTGATCGGCGTGGGGCGCGAGCCGACCGGTGACCCGGCCGGTGCCGCCGCCAATGTCGAGCAGCCGGCCGGCTACCGGCAGCGCCAGATTTTCCAGCAGCCGCTCGGGATCAGGCGGCGGGAAAAAACGGTCGTAGAGCGGGGCTATCAGCCGGAAATGGTCGAACATGGCGCTCCTTATGCCCGCTCCAGCAGCAGATCGCCGCGATAGCGGTAGTAGGCGGCACAGGCCCCTTCGCTGCTGACCATCGTCGCGCCCAGCGGCTGTTCGGGCGTGCACAGCGTGCCGAACGCCGGGCAGTCCGTGGGCTTCTTCAGCCCCTGGAGGATCTCCCCGGCAATACAGAGCGGCGACTCCTCTGTGTGGATCTCCTCCAGGGCAAAGCGCCGCTCGGCGTCAAAGGCGGCGAACTCCTCGCGCAGCCCCCAGCCGCTGTCGGGAATCTCGCCAATGCCGCGCCACTTGCGGTCGCGCACGGTGAAGACGCGGCTGATGACGTCCTGCGCCGCCCGGTTGCCTTCCAGGGTGACGGCCCGGCCGTAGGCGTTGACGACGTCGGTCTGGCCCGCCTCCAGCAGGCGCACGAGGCTGAGGATGCCCTGCGCCAGATCAAGCGGCTCGAAGCCGGTAACGACAATGGGCACGCCGTACTGTGCGGCGATCGGCGGGTATTCCCAGTAGCCCATCACGCTGCAGACGTGCCCGGCGGCGAGGAAGCCCTGCACGCGGTTGTGCGGGCTGCCCAGAATGGCGTGCATGGCCGGCGGCACGCAGACGTGGCTGACGAGGATGCTGAAATTGTCGAGCCCGAGAGCCTGGGCCTGCAGCACGCTCATAGCGTTCGCCGGGGCGGTGGTCTCGAAGCCGATGGCGAAGAAGACGATCTGCTTCTGCGGGTTCTCCTGGGCGATCTTCACGGCATCCAGGGGCGAGTAGACGACGCGGACGTCGCCGCCCGCCGCGCGCACGGCGAAGAGGTCGCGCCCTGTGCCGGGCACGCGCAGCATGTCGCCGTAGCTGGTGAAAATGACGTCCGGCCGGCTGGCAATCGCCAGGGCGCGGTCGATCTGCTCCAGCGGCGTGACACAGACCGGGCAGCCGGGGCCGTGAACCAGCTCAATCTGCTCCGGCAGAAGCTGGTCGAGGCCGTGGCGGACAATGCTGTGGGTCTGCCCGCCGCAAATCTCCATGAGCACCCAGGGCCGGGTGACGGTGCGCTCGATTTCGCGCAGCGTCGCCTGGACGAGTTTGGCGTCACGATATTCGGTCAGGTATTTCATCGGTTAACCCTTTGAGACCTGACAGGTATTGGAAACCTGTCAGGTCCGGCCCGCCGGCCCAATCTCCTCTTCCAGATCGGCTATCTGCCGGAGCAGAGCGAGCGTTTCCTGGGCTTCAGACTCGCTGATCTGGCTGATGGCAAAGCCGACGTGGATGAGCACGTAGTCGCCTACGGTTGCATAGGGCACGTAGGCCAGGCAGGCCTCGCGCAGCGTGCCGCCGAAGTCGATCTTGCCCATACGCAGGCCATCTTTTTCGTAAGTCTCACTGATCCGGCCAGGGATACCCAGGCACATTAGCGTTTCTCCTTGTTGTTCAGATGCCAGCCCAAAATCGCCGCCTGGCCCAGCGCCAGCCCGCCGTCGTTGGCGGGCACGCGGCGGTGGACGTAGACGGTGAAGCCGCAGGCGGCGAGCAGGGGCAGCGTGCGCCGCAGCAACGTCATGTTCTGCCAGACGCCGCCGCTGAGGGCGACGGCGTTGAGGCCGCTGCGCTCCCGCAAGTCGCAGCAGACCGCCGCGACCATTTGCGCCACGCCGTTGTGGAAGCGGGCGGCGATGACCGGCAGCGATGTGCCGGCGCGCACGTCTTCGGCGACGGCAGCGATTGCCGGGACGGGATCGACGATAGAGCCGTTCAGAGCGAACGGGTAAGAGCCGCTTTCCTGCGGATCGACCAGCGCTTCCAGCTCGACGGCAGCCTGCGCCTCGTAGTTGACGGTCTGGCGCACGCCGGCCAGCGCCGCCACGGCATCAAAGAGCCGGCCCATGCTCGAAGTTGGCGGCGCGTTCACGCCGCTCTGGAGCTGGTGGGCCAGGGCGTCCAGGGCGTAGGGGGCCAGCGACGCGCCATAAGCCACGGGCGGCAGGGTCGCATCCCAGCCGGCGTCCGCCGCCTGCAGCCAGGCCAGGGCGATGCGCCAGGGCTCCTTCACCGCCCTGTCGCCGCCGGGCAGGGGGATGTAAGCGAGGTGCGCCGCGCGCCGGAAGCCGCCATAGCCGGCAATCAGGAACTCGCCGCCCCAGATGGCGGGCGCACCCGTCGTCTCGTCCAGGCCATAGCCGGTGCCGTCGAAGCTGACGCCGATGATGGGCTCGTCGCCCGGCAGGCCGTGTTCGGCCATGCAGGCGGCAATGTGGGCGTGGTGGTGCTGGACGCCAATCGCCGGGAGCCCTTCCCGCTGCGCCCGCTCCAGAGCGTAGCGCGTCGCCAGATAGTTGGGGTGCAGGTCGTAGGCGAGGGCCTGCGGCGTGACGTGGAAGAGGCGCTCGAAATGGGCGATGCTGTCCTCGAAGCTGCGCAGCGTCTCGTAGTTTTCCAGGTCGCCGATGTGGTGGCTGAGGAAGGCGTAGCGGTCGCGCGCCAGACAGAAGGTGTTCTTCAGCTCTGCGCCCGTGGCGAGCAGCGGCGGCACGTCCCACGGCAGGGGCAGCGAGCCGGGCGCGTAGCCTCGCGAGCGGCGCAGGAAGGCAGGCGCTCCGCTCTCCAGCTCCCGGACCACACTATCGTCGCAGCGCACGTAAATGTCGCGGTCGTGCATGAGGAAGGCGTCGGCCAGCCGCGCCAGCCGCTCGCGCGCGTCCTCGTTGGTATAGGCAATCGGCTCTTCGCTGAGGTTGCCGCTGGTCATCACCAGCGCCTCGGGGAAGCCGGGGGCCGGTTCCAGCAGTAGTTCGTGGAGGGGCGTGTAGGGCAGCATGACGCCGATCGTGGTCTGGTTAGGGGCGAC
>ENA-UOUL01001894-UOUL01001894.1-bioreactor-metagenome-genome-assembly--contig:-NODE-1894-length-26856-cov-4.327981_pt1 | contig 26856 bp, 27 predicted proteins | sample MGYA00249838_ERZ747220 | MGnify/ENA primary metagenome ERZ747220 (study PRJEB28778, sample SAMN05720191) | bioreactor metagenome | isolation source: Anaerobic biogas reactor | place: USA:Washington...
CGACGCCAACACCGCCGAGCTAGCGCGCTTTGGCGGCGACGGGCGCGGGTGCTTCTATGAGGTGCGCGCTACGCCACTACACGGCGTCCGCGGACAAGAGACGGGCCGCCTCGTGCTCCTCCGCGACGTGACCGAGCGGCGCCGGGCCGACGAAGAGCGCGATCAGCTGATCGCCAAGCTGCAGGAGGCGGTGTCGAGCATCAAAACCCTCTCGGGCCTCATCCCCATCTGCGCCGCCTGCAAAAAGGTGCGCGACGACCAGGGCTACTGGCAGCAGGTCGAGGAGTATGTCAGCGCCCACGCCGAGGTCGAGTTCAGCCACGGCCTATGTCCCGACTGCATGGCCAAGCTCTATCCTGATGCGGCGCCCTCCGATGGCCGGGGTGTCGACGATGCCGAGTCCGGCGCAACGGACGACACGCCGTGATGCCCCCTCCCTCAGGTGGATAGGGTAACGAGGTCGTGCCGCAGGTCCTCGAGGCCGGGCAACGTGTTTCGCATGATGTAGCGCACGGCCCACAGCAGTGTCGTGATGTGCATCGCCTGCACGATGATCGTTCCCGCCTCGATGGCGCCGATGAACGCTGCCAGGTCCTCCTGCACGACCTCGATCTCTTCGGTGGCGTCGGGCGCCGGCTCGCACGTCTGCTGCGCACCGATGGCCAGGTACGACCACATGATGTTGTTCTGGCTGCCCGCGTTGGCATAGCTCCGCCCCAGACGGATCAGGCGGCCGGCGGTGTAGCCCGTCTCCTCCCGCAGTTCGCGTCGCACGGCGTCGTCCGGCGTCGCATCCTTCGGATCCATGGCTCCCCCGGGGATGCCCACCACCACCTCGCCGATCCCATGACGGTACTCGCGCACCAACACGGCGCGCGACTCGGGGGTGATTGCCACGACGTTCACCCAGGTCGGATACTCGAGTACGTGGTAGGGGGCGATGACCTGGCCCGACCGGGTCTCACAGCGATCGCTACGGACCGTGAGCCACTGGTCGTGGTAGGTGATGCGACTCTCGACAGTGTTCCATCGTTCGATCATACGTTGCCTCTGCTTGTGGGTGATTGCCTGATTCTACGTCAGGAACGCCTGAGTGGCGCTCCTGAATGGCGCGCCTGAATGGCGCGCCATCGTACTGGGAAGGTGGAGTCGGCGCAAGTGCGGCATCCGGGTAGCGGGTTGGAGATGGGTGGGCGCCGGCGGGTTGTCTTGCCCCGCGAGATGGGAGTAGAATGCCGCCACGGTCCGGGTAGCGTTGTGCCCATCGTCTGGAAGAAGGGAGCGTGGCGATGCGAGCGCTCGTTATGGACGGGTGTGAAACCGCACCGGCCGGGACGACCGGCCCCCATGTCTTGCTGCGGGACGCCATGGAGGGGCGGGGCTGGCAGGTGGAGACGCTCCACCTCTGCGAGATGGATATCGCCCCGTGCGCGGGGTGCTTTGGCTGCTGGACGCGCACCCCGGGGGAGTGCGTGGTCGCTGATGCGGCGAGGGACGTGGCGAGGGCCTATGTGGGGAGCGAGCTGGTCGCCCTGCTGACGCCCGTGCGGTTCGGCGGCTATGGCTATCACCTCAAGAAGGCGGTCGATCGCCTCATCCCAAACATCTCGCCCCTATTCACCGTGCTGCACGGTGAGGTGCACCACGCGAGACGCTATCTGCGCTATCCCGCGGTCCTCGGGGTGGGAATCCTGCCCGGCCCAGACACGGAGGGCGAGGCGATCTTCTCTCGACTCGTGGAGCGGAACGCCATCAACATGCGCGCGCCCCGGCATGCCGCCGTGACGATTCAGACGTCATCGGAAGCCGAGGAGAGCCTGAATGCGCTGCGGGCGGCGCTGGTGCGCGTGGAAGGGGGGGAGCGATGAAGGAGCGCGTGCTGTTGCTGGTGGGGAGCCCCCACGCGTCCGGAGCCTCGGCCATGTTGGGCGCACAGCTCCTCGATAGGCTGCCCACGGATCGATGGGATACCCATACCCTACGCATCTACCCGACGCTCAGTTCCGATGACAGGTGGCGGGATCTGATCGACGCCGTGCATGGCGCCGACCTGATCGTGCTCTCGGCGCCGCTGTACGTCGATGCCCTGCCCGCGGCGGTGACCAGGGCATTCGAGCGGCTCGCTGCCGGGCCGGCGGTCTCCGGGGCACGCCCTGGGCAGCGGTTCATGGTGCTGATGAACTGCGGCTTTCTGGAGGCCCGCCAATGCGAGGTAGCCCTGAGCATCTGCAACCGCTTTGCGCGTGAGGCCGGGCTCCAGTGGGCGGGCGGCCTGAGCGTGGGCGCGGCCGGCCGCATGACGCCGTACGTGCAAGAGGCGCTGGACCTTGCGGCGGCGGCGCTGGATGCGGGGGACGAGGTGCCGTCCGCGGCCGTCGCCCTGGCGAGCAAGCCGCCCATGCCTGCCTGGCTGTACGTCGTGGTGGCGAGCGCCTTCATGTGGTTCGAGGCGCGCAAGCACGGGGCTCACCGGCGCCTCGGCGCCCGGCCCTACGTGCCCGCGATGGGAGGTGGACGGGAGTAGGCGCCGCCGCCGAGGGCGGCGGACGTTGGCGCCGGCTGCCTTGGCGTGGGCGGCCGGCATCGCTTGGGGCCGAGGCTGCCGGCGGATGTGGCGCCGCAGGCCGGCCGTGCCCGACTTTTAGTGAGGACAAGGACCGTGTCAGGAAACCAGGATGTGCTGTACCCGCTCCGTACGCGCGAAGTGCTGCGCAACTATGGCTTTGGCGGCCGCTGGATCGTCGACGCCTTTGAGAAGACGGGCCTGCCCGAGGACCATCGTATCGCCGAGACGTGGGAGGTGGTCGACCGCCCGCCCGAGTCGAGCGAGATCCTCAACGGCCCGCTGGCGGGACAGACGCTGCACGACCTCATCGAACGCTATGGCGAGCGGCTGCTTGGCCGCGACATCGTCGCCCGCTGTGGCACGCGCTTCCCACTCCTGATCAAGTTCTTGGACGCCTCCAACGTCCTGGGGGAGCAGGCGCATCACACCGACGAGCAGGCCGAGGCCCTGGGGCTCGCCGATCCCGGCAAGACCGAGGCATGGTACATGCTGTACACGCGGCCCGGCGCCACCATCCGCTGCGGCAACCACTCGGGGGTGTCTCGCGACGACCTGATCGAGGCGCTGGTCCAAGAGAACGCGCGCGACCTCATGGTGGAGCGCGAGGTCGAACCGGGGGACGCGTTCCTGCTCTACGGCGGGACGATGCACTATTCGGCCGGCGGGGTGCTGTTCTACGAGATCATGCAGAACTCGGACGTCGTCATCTCCCTGGGACCCTTCAGGGAGCCCCTGCCGCCGGAAGAAAAGCGTCGCCTAGCAGAGGAGCGCGCCGCCCTGGTGCACCTGGAGGACGACTTTGAGTGCCAGACCGCGCCGGTGACTCTGGCGACGGGGGCGAATCGGAGGGCGTTCCTCTTTGCCTGCCGCTACTTTGCCCTGGAGCGCCTCGATCTCGGCGAGGCCGCCACGCTGCGCCCCGAGGGGGAGCGTTTTTACGTGCTCTCGTGCATCGAGGGGAACTGCCACGTCTCTGGCGGCGGCCAGGAGGTCCTGCTGCGGCCCGGGCTGACGTGCCTCGTGCCCGCCGAGGTGGACGAGGTGGTGCTGGGGCCGGAAGGGCGCGCCGCGCTGCTCAAGGCCTATGTCCCCGACCTGGGGCGCGATGTGGTCGAGCCGCTGCGGGCGGCCGGCGTCAGCGATGCCGCCATCGTGGGGTTGGGAGGCCGCACGCGACTCAACGACCTGGCGCCCATCATCGGGGCATAGCGCCGACCAATGCCGGCGCGAAGGGGGTGCCTGAACAGAGGCCACACCTGTCGTTCCGAGCCGTCATGATGCGTTAGCACCGCCAGACACGAAAAGCGTGGTGATCTGCGCAGCAACGTGGTAGGGGCGACCGGCCGGTCGCCCCTACGGCAGGGTGGCGTCTTGGCGCTGCACCTGTCGTTCCGAGCCGTCATGATGCGTTAGCACCGCCAGACACGAAAGGCGTGGTGATCTGCGCAGCAAGTCGTAGGGGCGACCGGCCGGTCGCCCCTACGGCAGGGTGGCGTCGCCATCACGGCATGGAGGCCGTGATGCGGTAACCGTAGGAATGTAGTACAGCGTCGGCCGCCGCCCAGAGGCCGACGCTGTCGTCGTTCGGGTCGTCGCTGCGCGTCACCCATCCGGTGACCGTCAACGAGCGGTCCAGCGCGATGCGCACCGTGGGGGCGTTGACCTTCCACTGGCACGTGCCGCCGATGAGGCCAAAGGTGCTGGCGGGGGCCAACGCATCCGGCGGCACGATCCACCCGCCCACGGGCAGCGGCAGCCGCCGGCGGCCGACCTGGGCCGAGTGGGCGTCCCACATCGTGGGGGAGGCGTACATTGACGACAGCATTACCGGCTTGAAGCGTTCGCCGGGCCGGTCGTCAAGGGTCGGGGCGCCCTCCACGCGCACGCGCACATAGGCCACCATTCGGCCGTCGGTCGGTGGTGAGAGGGCGACCGAGAGGGACACGGAGAGGTCGCCTGGCGCCCCCTCCAGGTCCAGCACCAGGCGCTGGCCATCCTCGCGCCACGTCGCCGTCACCGGCGCCCCATGGTGGCACCGGCCCTGGCACCAGTAGACGGGCAGGAGGATGATCGAAGTGCCCCAACCGCAATCGAGCCCGGCGTTGAGCCGAAAGTAGCTGTCGCGTAGGTGCAAGGCGGCGCACTGCGCCGGGCCGAGGCCGCTATCGTGATAGATGCGCAGCTGGCCGGCGCTTCGCTCCACAAGCCAGCGGGTGGAGTGGGTGGCGATGGGCATGAGTCTGTCGTGGCTGGTAGTCATTACGGCTCGACGCGCGATATCAAAGTCTGCCACCAGTGTACCCTCATGTCTCACGGCGTCAAACGTCACCTAACCCTTGACATAAGCGCGCATCTCGGCGACGCGGCCGCTGCGCACGTGGAACAGAGTAGCTCCCCGCACGTGGCCGTGGGTGCCGTCCTCCTCGACCCAGCGGTACAGGTGGCGGACGGCGCAGCTGTCGCCCACCGCAAAGATCTCCTCGATCTCGATGGTGGCCTGGCGTGAGCGCCGGAAGAACGCCTCCCAGTAGCCGCGCACCGCTTCCCGCCCGACATAGCGGGCGCCGTCGGGCTTGGGAAGCGTGTCCTCGTAGAGGGGGTCCGTCGTCATCGCGGCCATCATGGCGTCCACGTCGTGCTGGTTCAGGGCGTCCAGCAGGCGCTCCACGGCGGTGGTCGTGGCGCTGGTGAGGATGTCGCCCTCCATATAGTCTTCCACAATCAACCTCCCAAGTCCGGACCAAGCGGGCGCACCGCCTACGGGGCGCACCTCCTAAGCGGCGCTCACCGGCCCCACATCAACGAGCAGCAGCTCGGCGTCACCCTCGGCGTCGATGCGCAGTGAGGGCTCGTCGACGACCTTGGCGGCGCCCAGGGCAGGCACCTCCTCGCCGTTCACGTGCACGGGTCCTCCCTCGACGATATAGAGGTAGATGCCGTGTCCGGGGCTGGGCCGATGCTCCACGCTACGACCCGCCTCTAGGAACGACGACCAGACCTCGGCGGGGGCGCGGATGGGGAGCGCGTCGCCGTCCTGGGACGCCACCAGGCGCACGATGCGGTTGGTGCGCTCGGGTCGCTCCACGGCCCTCTGCTCCACTGAGGGTTCCAGGCCGCGGCGCGACGGCAGGAACCACATCTGGATGAAGCGCATCGGCTCGTCCGGCAGGTTGTTGATCTCTGAGTGGAGCATGCCGGTGCCCACCGTGGTATGCTGGACCCAGCCCTTCTTGAGCACCCCTCCTGCGCCGCCCTGGTCGGCGTGGCGAAACTCGCCGGCGGCGCAATAGGTGACCACCTCGATCTCGCGGTGAGGGTGTAGCGGCCACACCGCGCCCGGCGACAGGGTATCGTCGTTGAACACCCGGAGCGACCCAAAGTGGATGTAGGCGGGGTCGCGATACGTGTCGAAGGAAAAGTGCCAGCGCCCCTCAAAGGTGCCGTTCTGGATCGTCCCCCGGGCCTGGTAGATCTCTTCCGGCTTGCGCACTGTAATCATCGCGCTTGTCCCTCCATCTCGCCTCTCGGCTGCTCACACGGGGAGGACGACGTTGATGTCGGTCCGGCGGACGGCGCGCTCCGCGAGGCGGAGCCCACCGTTGGCCGCCAGGGCAAGGAGCGCCACCAACGCCCCGCCGGCGACGATCTTGTCATAGCGGCCCGCTTGCGCGATCCCCTCGAACATGAGCACGCCCAGCCCGCCGGCGCCAAAGCGGGCACCCACGGCGGCGATGGCGATGACGGCCACCGCCGCGACGCGTAGCCCCGCCAGGATGACGGGCAACGCCAGGGGCAGCTGCACTCGCCATGCCACCTGCAGTGGGCTCATACCGATGCCGCGGGCTACCTCGAGAACGGTGGGGTCGATAGTGCCGAGGCCCACCAACACGTTGCGTACCAGGATGACCTGGCTGTAGAGCACCAGGGCCACCAGCACTGAGCGTTGGCCCAACCCAAAGAAGGGGATCAGCATGATCATCAGCGCGATGCTGGGGACGGTGTAGAGCAGTCCCAGGGCGCCCAGGATTGGCGCCTGCAGGCGCCGGTAGCGGTCCAGCAGCCACCCCAGGGGGAGCGCAATGATCAAAGCGAGGGCCAGTGCGGCGATGGTGACCGAGACGTGCTGGCCGAGCAGTCGTGAAACCTGTGGCCAGTTGGTGATGATGTACGTCATTGCGCGCCGTCCTCACACGCTGCAAGTCGGATGCTGTCCAGGGTGACGACGCCGACGGGCCGGTCACCGTCCATCACGGTGATGGCCGAGGCGTCGGGCCGTAGGAGGATCGAGAGGGCCTGGCGCACGTCCTCACCCGCCGCGAGGCGCGGAGACGCCGCCGGCGGCGCGACAGCGTCGAGGGGGCGCATGACGGCCTCGACGCGCAGCAAACTCAGCTGGCGGATGCGGTCGTCGGCGTTGACGAGTTCTCGCACGAAATCGTCGGCGGGCTCGGTGAGGAGCACGCAAGGCTCGTCATACTGCACGAGACGCCCGTCGCGCAGGACGGCGATGCGATCGGCGAGAATGAGCGCCTCATCCACGTCGTGCGTGACAAAGAGCACCGTCTTGCGGACACGGCGCTGCAGCTCGAGCATCTGGTCCTGCAGGGAGGCGCGGGTGATGGCGTCGGCGGCGCCAAAGGGCTCGTCCATCAGCAGCAGCATCGGATCGGCGGCCAGGGCACGCGCCAGCCCCACACGCTGCTGCTGCCCGCCCGAGAGCTGCGAGGGGTGGCGCGTACGATACTCCCGAGGGAGGTCGACCAGGTCGAGCAACTCGTCGATGCGCGCGGCGATGCGCCGGCGATCCCAGCCGAGGAGCTGGGGCACCACAGCGATGTTGCGCTCCACCGTCATGTGCGGGAACAGGCCGATCTGCTGGATGACGTACCCGATGCGGCGGCGCAGCGTCGTGACCTCCATGTCGCGAATATCGGTGTCGCCGATGCAGATCGAGCCGCTGGTCGGCTCAAAGAGACGGTTCACCATCTTGAGCAGGGTTGTCTTGCCCGACCCCGAGGGGCCCAGAAGCACGACAAAGGCGCCTGCCGGCACGGTAAGGCTGACGTCATCGACGGCGGGCCTCTCGCCGGAGGCATAGACTTTGCTCACGTGCTTGAAGGTGATCGCCTCGTCTACGTGCTCCATCAGCGTACTATCATTCCTCGATGATGCCCTCCTGCACCAGGAACTCGCGGGCGACGTCCTCGGGCTCGCGCTGGTTGTTGCTCACCTCATAGTTGAGCTGCCGCATAACGTCGTCGGTGAGCAGCGGGGCAAGGGCGTTCAGCGCGTCGGCGATGCCCGGGTTGGCGTCCAGCGCCTCCTGCCGGACGACGGGCGCCACGTGGTAGGGCGGAAAGAAGGCGAGATCGTCCTCCAGGAGCACTAGGTCGAACGCCCCGATCTCGCCGTCCGTCCCAAAGGCGACTACCACGTCGGCCTCGCCGTCCAGCAGCGCCTGGTAGCGGAGGCCGGGATCGATGGCCCGGTATGCCTCGAGTTCGAACGCGCCATAGGCCTCGCGCAGCCCCGGCAACCCATCCTCGCGCTCCTCGAACTCCGGCGGGCCGGCCAGGACGAGCTGGTCGGCGTTGGCAACCATGTCCGAGATGGTGGTAATGCCGAGTTCCGTGGAGCGCTGGCGCGTCATCGCCAGAGCCTGGGTGTTGTTGAACTCGGCCTGCTCGAGCCACACGAGGTTGTACTGCTCCAGGTACTCCTGCTGCACGATGTCATAGACCTCTTGCGGGTCGCTCAGGGGCTCGCGCCCCAACACGGTGAGGAGCGCGGTGCCGGTGTACTCGGGGTAGAGGTCGATTTCGCCCGCCTCCAGGGCGGCCTGCGCCACCGGCGTGCCGCCGAGGTTCAGTCGGCGCTCCACACGGAACCCCGCCCCCTCGAGAGTCAGGGCGTACATGTGCCCCAGGATGAACTGCTCGGTAAAGTCCTTGGACCCGACGCGGATCGTCGCAGTCGGGTTCGCCTCACCGAGCACACCACAGCCCGAGACGACCAACGCCAGCAGGACTGCGACGATACAAAAGGGTGCGGCGATCGGCGACCGCCGTCGATACGTGCGACGCATGGTCTCACACTCCTTTGACTGCCGGTCGGCCTACGGTCCTTCGGCCGCGGGGCTCGGCCGCGCGCGCCAGGCCCGTCAACGCCACCTCGGCGAACAGGGTGAGGGCGGCGATCGGCACCGCGCCTACCAGCAGGATGGAATAGTCGAACAGGGCAAAGCCTCGCGTGATGTAAATGCCGAGGCCGCCGCTCCCGACAAAGGCGGCTAGCACAGCGCTGGAGAGCACCTCGACGGCCGCGGTGCGGACGCCCGCCAGCACGACAGGCAGCGCCAAGGGCGCCTCGACGCGCAGCAGCACCTGGCGGCGCGTCATCCCCATGGCGCGGGCCGCCTCGAGGACGGCGGCGTCCAGGGTGCGAAAGGCGGCATCGGTGTTGATCAAGATGGGCGGCATGGCCAGCAGCGTGAGGGCGAGCGTGGCCGAGCGCAGGCTCAGCCCCAGATAGGGGATGAGCACGAACAGCACCGCCAGGCTGGGAAGGGAGCGCAGGCCGGTGACCAGGCCCATCACGGGCGCCGAGGCGGAGCCGGCGCGCGACGTCCACACGCCGAGGGGCACGCATAGCAAGACGCTCACGCCCAGGGCGATGCCGACCAAGAGGAGATGGTCGCCCAGGGCGCCCACGAACTCGGTACGGCGGCTCAGGGCGTATAGCCACGCCTGGCGCACCAACTCAATGAACGTGTCTCCGGCACGCATGACGCCGCCTCCGAGAGTGGCCTCAGGCCGGGTGCAGGTGGGCCAGGGCGCGCAGCACCACCTCACTGAGCGCCGGATGGATGTGCATGCCGGCAGAGATGGCGTCGATCCCCGCTCCCGTCGCCATGGCCTGGACGACCTCCTGAATGAGGATGGGCGCATAGCGCCCGATGATGTGAAATCCGAGGATGCGGCCGCTCTCGGGGTCGACGATCGCCTTGGCAAAGCTGTCCGGCTCCATCATGGCGATCCCCTTGGCGACGTCGGTATAGTGGGCCTTGCCCACTAGGATGTCGCCGTACTGCGCCTTGGCCTCCTCCTCGGTGAGCCCCACGGCCGCTACCTGCGGCCAGGTGAAGACGGCGTGGGGCGCCGCGCGATAGTCGAACTCCGCCAGGTGGTCGTGCAGGCTGTTGTGCCAGGCAAAGAGCGCCTCGCGGTTGGCGACGTGCTTGAACATCTCTTTGCCGATGACGTCGCCAAACGCCCAGATGTTGTCGACGTTGGTGCGCAGGTACTCGTCTACCTTGATGTAGCCGCGCTCATCGACTTCGACGCCGGTGTTCGTCACCTGGAGGAGGTCGGCGTTGGATACACGGCCGGCGGCCAGGAGGATCGCCGCGCTGCGGAACTCCTGTTCGTGGCCCGTCCTGACGTCGCGCGCGACCACCACCCGCTCGTCCCCCTCGAGGCGCGCCGCCACCGCCTCGGCGCCGGTGACCACGCGCATCCGCTCGCCCAGCTTGGCCGCCAGGAGTTCGGACACCTCGCGATCCTCGTTGGGCACCAGGTAGCGGTTGCGCTGCACGATGGTGACATCGCTGCCCATCGCGGAGAAAAAGTGGGCGAACTCGCAGGCGATGTAGCCCCCCCCGATGATGGTGATGCTGGGGGGAAGGTCATCGAGTTGGAGCGCGCTGGCATTGTCGAGGTAGCCCACCTGCTCGATCCCATCGATGGGTGGCACGCACGGGCGGGCGCCCGCCACGATAAAGATCTTGTCCGCGCGGATCCGGCGCCCGGCCACCTCGAGGGTGTAGCTCCCCACAAAGTGCCCCTCGGCAGGGAAAAAGCCAAGGTTCTCCGGCGGGCGGCGGAGGCTCGCCTCCATCTGCAGCCGCTCGTGTTCCACGTGGTGGCGCGTGCGCCGCATGATGCCCTGAAAGTCGACGGAGCGTAGCTCGCCCGCGACCCCGAGGCGCTGCGCCTCGCGCATCTCCATGATCATGTCCGCGGGAAAGATGATCATTTTGGTCGGGATGCAGCCAACGTTGGCGCACGTACCCCCCAAGGGGCCGCGATCCACGTACGCGACGCTCAAGCCCTGTTGGAGCGCCGAATCGGCGATCTCGGCACCGCTGCCGGACCCGATGACCATCACGTCATAGCGCGCTACATCCCTCACCTGAATCCCACCTCCCCGCGTCGACGCGGCGTGCGGCTACCGCCTCCCGTCGTCGGAGCGACGCTTTATAGTGACATGCTCGCTCCGGGTCCGGGTGCGCCCCGTCTCCCTCTCCTCGCCTCGCACGCGCGTGATGTGCAGCTCTTCCACCAGGATCCAGCGTCGATTGACGACCAGCTCTTCCCGCATCACGGGGATCACCAGCACGTCGTCCTCGTAGCGGGTCTCCTGCGGGCCGTCGACCTCCCGGCCGATGGGGACGCGACGCACATCAACGTCATCGCGCAGCAGGGGCTCGTCGATGACCTCCTCACGTTCGCTGACGAGTCGGGAGAGCCGGACGCGGCCGGTGGTTTCGTCGCGATCGACGACCTCCCAATCGCCGCCCGCCTCGGCGGAATACTCCTCCGGGGAGACCTCACCGGCGAGGCGCGTGAACCGAAAGGCGACGTGATAGACGCCGTCGTCGCCCAACTCCAGGAGTTCTGACGGCACCCAGAAGCGGAGGCCGCTGGGGAGCTTGAGGAGCACCTCCTCGGGGGCGGCTTGGGTGCTCACACCGCGGACGGCGGGAGCCTCCTCACGGCGCACGCGCTCCAGGATGAGCGCCTGGGCCCCCTCCCTGTCGACCACCGTGGTAGGCTCGGATCGTGGCATGATCGTCCCTTCATAGTGGGCAACGCTCTGGCCCCGACGCACCTGGAGCCGGGGGCGAGCACAATAGTAAGCATGTTGCCCATGTTACTATATATTGATTCTAGCACGGTGGTGGGGGGAGCGCAAGGCTGACACGGGATGTTGCGGAGGGGACATCGCCTGTCCCCTGCCGGTGCGGGCGGGGGCGTTAGGAGAGGGCGCGAAGCACTGCTGGGACTGTTGGAAGGGTCCGCCCGCAGAGGATGCGGGCGGACCCTAGTCCTCACGATCATCGGCCCCGAGCGCTGGGGATCCCTCTACCGGGACCGCACCAACGGCATCAGGATCTGGTACTCCTTGGCGCCCAGAGGCACGGCGGTATAGATCACGCCGGCGGTGTGATCTGCGGCCGGCATGATGAGGCTGTTCGCAGCGGCGGTGCTGCCGTCGCTGCTGGTGCCGGTCCAGCCGCTGATGCGCCAGCCGGCGGCGGGCAAGGCTCCGCTCAGTGTGATGGCCTCCCCTGCGACGTATTCGCCCGTCGGACAGTCCGTCGAGTGAGCTGGGCTGGCGACGGGATCACTCCCCTCCCCGGTGTGGCCAAGGGTCAACGCGTAGCACACCGGGGGAACCGGCGGGATCTCGGTGTAGACGACGCTGGCGGCATGCGCCTGGGCCGGCATGATGAGACTGTTCGTACCGGCGGTGCCGCCGTCGTTGTCGGTGCCGGACCATCCATCGATGCGCCAGCCGGTAGCCGGCAGGGCGCCGCTCAGGGCGATGGCCTCCCCCTCGACGTACTCGCCCGGTTCGCAGCCATCCGAGCTGGTTGGGCTGGCGACGGGATTACTCCCCTCCCCGGTGTGGTCAAGGGTCAGCGCGTAGCAGACCGGAGCGCTCTCAACATAGGTGATGCCAACCTCATGATCGTAGGCGGGCATCGTAAGGCTGTTGGCGGCAGCCGTGCTTCCATCGTCGGCAGTGCCGATCCAGCCGGCGATCTCCCAACCGGCAGCGGGTGCTGCGCCACTCAGCGTGATGAGTTCGCCCTCCACGTACTTGCCCACCGCACAGCCATCCGAGTTGGTGGGGCTGGCGACGGGATCGCTCCCCTGCCCGGTATGGCCGAGGGTCAGCGTATAGCACGTCGGCGGGATGGCGCTGAATGTCGCCGTGACCGACTTGGGGCCATCCATGCTGATGGACCAAGTGCCGTCGCCGTTGTCCACGAGATCGGCGGCGTCAGCTCCCGTCCAGCCATCGAGCTGATAGCCCGGGTTGGGTACGGGCGTTAGCGTGACCTCGGTGCCCGAGACGTAGGCGCCGCCGGCGGGGTCGAGGTCTATCGCCCCGTTGCCGTCGTCATCAACCGTTAGGGCGTAGATGGGGAGAGCCTCCTCCTGAAGCATGAACATGCCATAGGCGTATGCCTTGGGCTTGGTGGAATCATGTGGCTGAGCGCGGACCGTGAATCTGCCATCCGCATCGGGCTGAATGTTCACCCAGCGCGCCACGTAACCGTTAGCGGTGTTCGCACCGGTGCAAAAGTAGACGGCCCAGGGATTCCCCTCATGCATGCTGGTTCCGGGTGTGCTCGCATTCGTTGCCGCGATGGCGCCCGAAATCGTGTAGCGTGTGAAGCGGTCGGTATAGCTCGAATCATCGCGGTTGGCAGTGGTGGCAAACGTGTAGGTCTTGTCCGGGTCCAGCCCCTCGAAGGTCAGGTCCATCCACCAGTCGACCGCATCATACACGTTGTACTGCACGACCCCGCCCATATTGACGCGGTCATAGAACGTCTCGTAGGCGTCTGTGCCGGCGTCGGTCGCCGCGCCGAGGCTGTCATGGTTTGACAGCGTTCCCGATGCCGATACGGTCACAGTGGCGCCGGTCTCGTCGCCACTGTCAAAGTCCAGCAACATCCCGGCCGTGGTGCCGATGGTGAACTCGGTAGTGTTCGGCGGGGTGCTCGACCCGGAGACGTCGTTGTAGGCAGTCCAGGGCGGTGTCAACGCCGCCGTGCCGCTCACAGCCACCGTCCTGGCCGAGGCGCCCGCGCTCGAGTGATTGATCACGCCGGCGGAGGATCCCTCCGTCGCTCGGCTAAAGCGCGCATAGATCGTCGTGGCGACGATCGTGCCGTCGACGGGCGTCAGGTCGATGGTTGAGGCGAATCCGCCGCCGCTCGTCGTCGAGACCTCAAAGTCTGGCGGCGCACTGATGACCAGGTCCTCCGTCAGGTTGACGGCCGAGACGGTGTATGACTGCTCGGTCGAGGGCTCACCTGGCTGGCTGTTGAAGGCTGGCAGACTGTCCACCGAGGTGGTGATGGTCGGGTCGGTGACGGGTTCGCCCTCCAGGCCGAGCATGAACACGCTGGGGCCGTAGGCCTCTCTGCCGCTGTTCGCTTCGACGCGTACTGTAAACGACCCATCGCTACCGGGTTTGATGCCAACCCAACGCGCGACGTAGCCGTTCTCGGTGTTGTAGCCGGTGTTAAAGTACACCGATTCATTGTTGATGACGTCAACGCCGCTCGTGCTCTCGTTGATGGCGGCGTCCGCCCCGGAGATGGTGAACCTGGAGTTGCGGGTGTAGGATGATCCATCACGGTTGGCGGATGTGGCAAAGGTGTAGCTGCCGTTGGGGTCGAGCCCGCTGAATTCCAGATCGACATACCACCCCTCATTGCCGTAGACGACGAGTCCCGCCATGTCGGCGATACCGTCGAAGGTGCCATAGGCGTCCGTGCCAGCGTCGGCGCCACTGCCGCCGTATGCACTGTCGGTCTGTACCAGTGGGCCTCCTGACGCGGAGATCGATACGGTAACAGGCGTATTGTCGCCTGTCGCATAGTCCACCAGGAGACCGGAACTGGTTCCTTCGCCCGGCAGGGTATACGTCGTGATGTTGGTCGACGGCTGCCCCGACGCCCAAGCGAGGTCGTTGTAGGCGACCCACAGTGGCTGGGTGGCATCGGAGGCCGTGCCGCTGAGAGCGACGTGCTTGATCAGTGCGCCGTCGCTCTTATGGCTGATGCTGCCGCTAGAGCTGCCGGCAGAGTCGCGATTCAGGCGAACGTATATCGACGTGGCGGGCAGTGTCCCCTCGATGGGGCTCAGGGTGATCGGATCCGCGGTAAAGTCAGCGCCGCTGGTCGTAGAGATCTCAAAGCCGTCGGGCGGAGTCACCGTGACGTCGCCGGTGAGGTTTCTGCCCGAGACGGTGTAGCTCTGCTCGGCGGAGGGGATACCCGGCTCGCTCGTGAAGGCGTTGAGCGAACTCGCCGAGGTGGTAATGGTCGGATCATCCGAGGCCTCGGATGTCTCTGTGTATGTGTCGCGGACAACCCCATCGGCCGACACATACTCGAAGGTGATGCTCGTGTCCGAGGCGTTGACTCGCATGGCGCCAGAGCCGCTGTAGTAGACCTCCCCCATCTTCGTGCCCGAGCGCGTGTCACTGGCGGCTGCCCCGGCGGTAAAGTAGCGGATGCCGTCCTGGGCGATGCGCTCATAGATGTGGTTGTGGCCCGAGATGACAAAGTCTGCGCCCCACTCGGCGAACGGCCAGCGCATCACAGTGTCGCCGCCGTGGATACCCGCCGAGTACGCCGGTATGTGGAACATGACGATCTGCCAGGGAGTCTCCGAGGCTGCCAGGGCGCTTTGCAGCCAGCTCTTCTGTGTTGCCAGGTCCGGCGCCTGTCCATTCCAGGAGCCGCTGTCCATCATGAAAAAGTGCACCGGCTCCTCGACGAAATCGTAGAACAGGGCGGACCCGTCGTGAACAACGTAGGGGAGAGCATCGAAATAGGCCGAGTAGTTCGCAATACCGGCCGAGTAGTCATGGTTGCCTGGAACAGGCCAAAAGGCCCCGGCGCCGATATAGTCTCTGCGTCCCGATGTTACGGCTCCTGGGCCATAGTACGCACCAACGACACTTTGATAGCAGGACGCATCGCAGGGGTTGATACCCTGATAGTTGTCGCCGGCCGTCACGACAAACTTTGGGTCCCAACCATTTACCATGTCAGCGACTGTAGCAGCGACTGTGTCGGACGCATAGCCATAGTCGGTGACGACCGCAAAAACGGTCGAGTTCTCGCTACCCTCGGTGGCCCACACCGGCTGGACCGGCAGACCCGCAACGAAGGACAGAACGAGCATCACGGCAAGGATGCCGTGGATGAGCCTCGTTCCCTTTCCGGATATGGTCTTGGCTGACAGCATGTTCCTACCTCCAGGAGTTGGCTGGCCGTGCTTTGCGCGGCCGCTCGCGCGACACGGGCCCATGCAGGAATGGATCCTCGATGGCGATGTGCGGGAATGCCTCCAATACCGAGTCATCGGTGTGGTCTGAGTCGCCAAGAGATCGGCGGCTCGCAAGAACGAACGCCGAGTGTCTGTGGCCTAGTTCGTGCCGTGGAGAGGTGTTGCGCCGTAGATGGGGTGTAGTGAGAGAAGATGGGCACAACCGCCACCCACAGGCGGCACTGGCAAGACGTCGGCCACACACCCTAGTGTACCAGGCGATAGTTACAGACAGGTTGCGGGTGGGTCTACAGTTAGTTAGTTCCGCCGATGGTGATGCTGCTGAAGCCGGATTGATCGCGCTCTGGGTGGCCTAGGGCTTGAGGCGCTGAGATGTCCGGGGTAATATGGCCGCGTGGCGTGCTTGGTGCAGCACGCTATGTGACCCTCTCGACGACGGGTTGCGACGGGAGCCTATCGTGTCGCAGGCGCTCGTCACCGCGCTTCTCGCCTAGCATCACGGCGTTCGCCGCGAATGGGGGCTGGACGTGGCGGGTCTTGACCGTATACGGCCGGCCCATGCTGTCGTGCGCCAGTCGGGGTTCTCCTATCCGAGGAGGAGCACTGATGCCTAATCCACTCGTGCTACAGCTACGCTTCACCCGCGACGAGTTCCGGCGCGCGCTCGAAGGCGTCGGCGACGCCGACGCCCTGCGTCGCCTGCCGCCGATGAACTGCATCAGCTGGAACGTCGGCCACCTGGCCTGGCAGGAGCAGGAGTACTGGCTGTTCAGGGCGCAGGGCCGCGTGGCGCGGCCTGATGTCCGCGAGCGGTTCCGTTACGGCGCACCCGCCAGCACTCCGCCCCTCGACGAGGTGTGGGCCGCCTGGGAGGCGATCACCGCGGAGGCCGATCCGTGGCTCGACACCCTGACCAGCGAGGCGCTCGCCGCGATGCGCGAGAGCGCGCAGGGCGGGCGCGTGCGCCGCTTCACCATCGGCTCGCTGATGCTGCGCATGATCTACCACTACTGGTATCACCTGGGGGAGAGCCTGGCCGTCCGCCAGATGCTCGGGCACACGAACCTGCCCGAGTTCGTCGGCGATATCGATGGGCTGGCGCCATACCGGCGGGAGTAGGAGGCGCCCCATGCGACGATTCCACGGCATCTGCCTCATCACGCGCGACGTAGCGCGGCTGCGCGCGTTCTACCGTGACGTGCTCGAGCTGGAGCCAGAGGGGGACGGGGCTTTCTGCGCCTTTCCTACGCCGGGAGCCGGGCTGTCTATCTATAGCGTGGAGGGCACCGAGGCGATGGCCCCCGGGCTGACCGAGGGCGCGGGCACGGGGAGCTACACCCTCGAGTTCGAGGTGGGGGACGTGGATGCGGAGCACGCCCGCCTGCTGGCGCTGGGCGTGCCCATCGTCAAGCCACCCGAGACGTACCCCTGGGGGCGGCGGTCGGTGTGGTTCCGAGACCCCGACGGCAACATTATCAACTTTGACATGCCGGCGTAGCGGGTGCCATGATCGACGTCAGCAGGGAGCAGATCCTGGCCTTTCGCCAGGCCCGGCAGCATCTGGGGGAGCGCGTGGCGCCGGACAGGCTGCTCGAGGTAGCCGCCATGGGGCTGCAGAACACGCCGCCCACCTCGGCGCTGTTGGCGGTCGGCGCGCGCTTGCGCGACTGCGCGCCCGACACCCTGGCCGAGGCGCTGTACGGCCGCAAGGACCTGCTGCAGTTCTGGAGTCTCCGCGCCGCGCCGTACATCGTGCCCACAGATGATACCCCCGTCTTTACGACGGGTCTGCTCCCGGATGACGAGGCGTCCTGCCTGTACCTCATGCGCGGCGCCGCGGACCATCTGCGGCGGTTTGGCATGAGCGCCACCCAGTCGGTGGAGGTCACCGCCGCGGCCGTGGCGGTGGTGTTGGGCGATGGCTCGGCGTTGCCCAAGGATGACCTGGGCGTGCGTCTGGCCGACCACGTCGCTCTTGTGCTGCCGGCGCGGTTGCGCCCGCTGTGGGATGAGCCCGACGGCCTGCGCAGCAACACGTACGGGCAGAGCCTCGTCCGCTATGCGCTCAGTGTGGTCTCGCTGCGAGGGCTGATCTGCGTTGCGCCGGGCGAGGGCGCGAGGGCGTCACGCTTTATGCTTACCGAGGTCCTGCTGGGCCGCTCGGTGCCGTCCATGGCGGCCGAGGAGGCGCGCGCCGAGCTGGTGCGGCGATACCTCCGCTTCCACGGGCCTGGGAACGCCCGTGGGTTCAGCGAGTGGGCCGGCGTCGCCCCCGCCTTTGCCAGGGCATCCTGGGATCTCGTGGCCGACGAGGTGATGGCGGTAGCGGTTCTTGGCAGAACGCTCTCGCTCCTGGCTCGCGACGCCGAGGCGCTGCTGACGGCGCGGCCGGCTCGTGGCGTGCGTCTCCTGCCGCCGCACGACCCCTTCCTGGCGCAGCACGACAAAATCACCCTGGCGCCGGACAAGGGCCTGCATCACCGTATCTGGCGCTTTGTCGGGAATCCGGGCGTACTGCTGGTGGACGGCGAGGTCGCCGGCGTGTGGCGTCCTCAGAAGCGCGGCAACCGACTCACCCTCAACGTGGAGCCATTCCGGGACCTCTCTGAACGGGTTCGAGCGCTGATAGAACAAGAGGCCCGACTCCTCGGGCCCCTTCGGGGTGTCCGTTCTGTGGATCTAGCGTACTGACGCCGACGCTACAGCCACTTGAGCCGGGCTAGCTTGACGCCTCCCTTGAGGTCTTCTACGGTGCTGATATAGTACTGGTCGTCTAGCTGTACGATCTCGGGCGCGGCGACCCGGAGCGTCGTTACCCACTTGGCGTCGGTTCCCAGGCCAAAGTCGAACGGATCCCGCGACCGGTATACGTGGGTGCGTGCCGGCGGGCGATACTCGCTGGTGCGAAACAGGTAGTAGTACCCCTCGTGGTGGACGACAAAGGGACACTCGGCGCTCCAGGGCCCCACTCCACTAGAGTGCCCGCCCCACGAGACCTCGCGACAGTCGGACCAGGTAACCAGGTCGTCGGACGTGCGGCAGTACACTTTGCACGGCCTGCGACTGCCCGTGTCGTGGCCGCAGTAGTAGCAGTGGTAGCGGTCGCCCACGCGCAGCACCATGGGGTCGCGCGCCTCGCCGGGACCGGTGAATACTCGGCTGAACCCGCGGGCGTCCGTGTGTCGGCTGAAGGCGCGGCCATCCGCCGAGACGGCCAGGCAGATCTGGCACTCGCCCATCTCCGTGTTGTGGCCGCCGTAGAACATATAGTACGTGCCGTCGGCGACGATCACGTGGGGCGCCTGGATCCACTCCTCACCGTAAAAGTCGTTGATGCTCTCGCCATACGCGGCCTCGGCGCGCATGGCGACTCCGCGCGGCTGCCAGGGGCCATGCTCCAGCGACTCCCCCTCCCAGTGGTAGAGGAGGCGCCCGATGCGCAGGCCGCGCACGCACGCCCACAGGTGCCAGGCGCCGTCCGCCGACTGAAAGATGGCGTGATCGACCACCTCGTGCTCGCCCGCTCGCTCTCCGCTCGAGTAGGTGTACTCGGGCAGGTCGGGGTACGTGCCGATGGCCCAATACTCCCCGTCAATGGCCGGCACGCGGGGTGTGGCGATTCCCTCGGTAGACATGCTCCCCTCCTATGCCTGCTCGTCCGTCTCGGCGATTCGTTTGCCGATCTCCCACGCTCCGCCGAGCATGTCGCCGACGCCATAGTAGGCCCTGTCCGGCGGGGCGTAGAGGAAGGGGCGCACGCGCTCGATGCTCAGGTGGCCCCTCGCATCCAGCACGCCCTCGTCGGCCTTGACGTCCAGCACCTCGCCGACGAACTGGGTGTGGAGGCCGAGTTCGATGGCGTGCACCAGCCTGCACTCGAGCACCAGCGGGCACTCGGCGATATAGGGCGCGTCCACCAGCTCGCTGCGCACGGCGGTAAGGCCGGCGCGGGCCAGCTTGTCCTCATCTCTGCCCGATGCCGTCCCGAAATAGTCAGCCTCGGCGACGAGGTCCACCGACGGCACGCTGATGGTGTAGGCGCGGCGCTCCATCAAGTTGCTGTAGCTGTAGGTCGCCTTGCGCAGCGAGACGTACACGCAGGGCGGCTTGCTGCAGCAGATGCCGCCCCAGGCGGCGGTCATCACGTTGGTTCGACCGTCGCGGTCATAGCTGCCCACCAGCAGCACCGGCGTGGGGTACATGATGGTCTTGGCGCCGAGGGATTTCTTCATGACATACTCCTCTCACTTGTGCCCTGGGATGAAGGGCAGCCCAGGGGGCTGCAGTGCTCGTGAACCGATGACGCGCGGGGCCGGCCTCGTGCGTCGCGTCGACCAAGTGGCCCACCCGCCCGTCCGCCGGTTCCACCCGGCGGAAGCGGCTGCCATCGTGTGCGCCGTGGCTACCTCGCAGACGGCGTGGGTGGTGGATGCGCGGCCGAGGCTATTGCCCCTGCAGGGCGGCGAAATCGACGGTGTAGTAACGGCCATAGACGCTCGTGGCATCGTGCACGTACCCCACGCCCATGTCCTGGTAGAGGGTACAGAGGATGGCCTCCCGGTGGCCTTCGCTGCCCATCCAGCCGTCCACCACCTCCTCGGCGGAGGCATACCCGGCGGCGATGATCTCCCCGCACGCGTACCAGGGATAGCCCGCCGCCTCCATGCGTTCCCCCGGCGTCGATCCGTCGCTGCCGACGTGGTCGAAAAAGGCGTTGGCGGCCATGTCGGCGCTGTGGAGGCGCGCGGCCCCCGCCAGTTCGACGGACAGCGCCAGCGGCGCGAGACCGTGGTCGACCCGAACCGCGTTGATGAGGTCGGCGATGCGCCCCTCCATGGAGGCGCCGGGATCGAGCGTGGGCGTGGGCACAGGGCCCGCCGAGACCGTCGGCAGGTAGAGCGTCGTGGGGCCCGCGGCGCTCAGCGTCCCCTCGCCAATGGCGCAGCATAGGGCCAGCAGGAGGGCGAGCATGACGCTAGCGCGGTAGCTGCATCTCATACGATCTCCAAGGGGCTGTCTATAGGTTGGTGTGCGACAACGGGCGCGGCCACTCACGCCTCGATGGTGGCTAACAGATCCTCCACCTCCGGCACTACAGTGTCCGTGCGGCGCCGCAGCAGGTGGTATACCGCGCGGATGCTGGGCGCCTGACGGCGCATGGCGGCCACCGCATCCCCGCGCATGCCCAACTCTGCGGGGCCTAGGTGCACCGACACGGCGACCGACAGCAGCCGCCGCAGGCACGCCAACGCCTCAAAATACGCGATCCCATCCACCGGAGCGCCCGCCTGATGCTCGTATTCCGCCAGGATGCGATCGCGCCACGTCATTCCCATGGCCGAGCCGGTCAGCATGAGGGTCCAGGCAAGGTCGAGGCGCGCGTCGGACACATGGATGTTGGTCCAGTCGATAACCACGGCCGAGCCATCGGGGCGTACCAGGATGTTCATCGGGTGAAAATCGAGGTGCACCACCGCGGGCCGGCGGCAGGGGACCTCCTCGCGTCGCGCCAGGAGCCACTCTATGACACGGCCGTAGCCGGCGCCGCCGATCCGCGCGATCCAGACCTCCTGCGAACGGAGTTCGGTGTCCAGGAGGGCGTACGGCCCGCCAGCCTCGATGGCAGACGGGTCGGGCACAAAGGGCCGCCAGTCCAGGGCGTGCAGGCGCACCTGCAAGCCACAAAAGAGGGCCACCATCCGCGCGATCTCTACATCCGAGGGCGGGTCACCGCCGGCCCACAGCATCCCGCCGTCGATGCGCTCCATGACCATAAAGGGCTGGCCAAAGGGGGAGGCGTCGCACTCGAGCAGGTGCACGGCCGGCACGGGGTAGCCGGCCCGCATGAGCTGCGACATGCCGCGGAACTCGCGCTCCGCCTTGCGGCGTGCCACTGTGCCGGGGTATACGCGTAGCACGAGCGGCTCCACGCGCCGCCCCTCGGCCGGCCCGTGTTCCAGGTCAAAGGCGTAGACGTCGCTCTCCCAGCCGGCGCTCATGGCGCGCAACTCGCGCACCGTAGGCGCCTGGCGGTTGAGCCAGTGCGTCCGGAGGTACTCCTGCAGCGTCTCGGGCGTTACCTGGGACACACGCGTTCCCTCCTAGGAAGGCCAGGGCTAGGCAGGCACCTTGAGCCGAAAGATTCGGCGGCTCGATCCGTCGGGCCCGGAGGGGGCCATCTCGGCGGGCACAAAGCCCAGCGTCTCGTAGAAGCGACGCGCCGGCTCCCCCTCGGGGCGGTCGGGGCCAAAGGTGGTCACCACGACCTCAGCGGGTGGCTGCACCAGGGCGAGGGCGTGTCGCACCAGCGCTCTCCCGACGCCGCACCGGCGTCCATGGGCGGCCACCGCCAGCCACCCGAGGGTGTAGATGGGTGGCTTGCGCGCCAAGAGCAAACCGCCCAACAACGGCGACCCCGCGCCCCCCTCGCGCACGCAAAAGGCGTCGCCCCGCGCGATGCATCGCACCAGTGCGCCCTCGAAGGAGGGATCGCCCACCAACGGGCCAAAGAGGGGCTCCACCTCGGCGGCCAGCTCCCGCCACGCGTCGACGTCCTCGGGCGTGGCCGCGCACACCCGAGGCGTGACATTCGCGCTCATCGCCTCGCTCCTCGCATGACGCTCAGCACATAGATCACGCTGGCGGCGTCCGCCGCCAGCAGCAGCCATTCCGTCGGCGTGCCCTGGAGGTGTAGCGCGCCGACGCCGATGGCCAGCACCTGGGTGCACAAGAAGGTGCCGCCGTGAGCCAAGGCCGTGCGCCGCCAGGCGCGGTCGCCCTGGGCGATGCGCCGGCGCTGCACGCAGGTCTCCCAGCTCAGGCCGGCGATGCGCGACTCGATCTCCTCGCGGATGTGGGTGGCCAGCTGGCGCACGCGCGACTCGTTCTGCCCCCAGCCCATGGCGAGCAGGGCGGCGAGCGCCGGGTACACCAGCACGACGGTGATGTTCTCGCCGCCCCCGGACAAGCCGAACCCCAGGAACACGCCTGTCAATGTCAACGCGATGGACAGGAGCTGGTGGCGGATGTCCATGCGCTTCAGGATCTCTTCACGGAGCGTGCCGTACTCGAGGACCAACCCGGCGCGCTCGGCAGGCTCTGGCTGAGGTGACGTGGCGCTCATGACTCCCCCTGCCCGGCTCGGGATAGCGCTCCGCTAGGAGAGTTCGCTCACCTGGCGGTCCGCTGAAGCCAGCCACTCGGGGCTGATCTCCACGCCCCAGCCGGGGGCGTCGGGCACGGCCACCTGGCCGTCGCGCACCTCCAGCGCCGGCGTGTAGAGACCGTCGGTCCAGGGCGTGCGCTCGATGGAGAACTCGAAATGCGGCCCCGCGTTCTGGATGGCGGCCAGCACGTGCATGGTAAAGATGGTCACCATGGAGAGGTTGGCCGAATGGGGCACCACCGGGATGCCCGCCTCGGCCGCCATGCGCGCCGCGCGCAAGCAGCGGGTGAGCCCGCCGATATAGCAGATGTCGGGCTGGGCGATGTCGACCACGCGGCCGTCGATGATGCGCCGCCACTGCTCCAGGTCATAGTCCTGCTCGCCGCCGGCCACGGGGAGGTCCAGCGCCCGGGCGACCTCGGCCGTCCACTCGAGCTTCCAGTAGGGGCAGGGCTCCTCAAAGTGGCCGACGCCGTGATCTTCCAGGAAGCGGCCCACCTGGATCGCCTTCAGCGGGGTGTAGCAGCTGTTGCCGTCCACCTTGAGCGCTACGTCGTCGCCGATGGCCCGGCGCACCGTGGGGACCAGCGCCTCGGTGCGGCCCGGCCACTGGTCGCGGTCGTGGCCGTTGACGCTGCCGATGCGAATCTTGAAGGCGCGGAACCCATGGCGCTCGCGCAGGTCGGCCAGGCGCGCCGCCTCGTCCTCGGGGGTGATGGTGCGGCTCATCGACGAGCCGTACGGCGTCAGCATGGCGCCCGGCTCGGCGCCCAGCAGCTCGGCGACGCTCTTGCCCTCCAGGCGGCCGCGCAGGTCCCACAGGGCGGTGTCGAGGCCGCACAGGGCGCGACAGACATAGCTGCCGGGGAACTTGTAGGTCGCTTCGAGGATGTCGTCGGCGAGGCGGTCGAGCTGCGTGGCGTCCTTGCCCAGGGCATGGGGCGCCACCTGGCGATGGAACACCGTCGCCGAGATGTCGGCGTTAAAGGGTGAGATCTGGCCGAACCCCTCGGCGCCGTCGTCGGTGCGCACCTTGACGATGCTCAGGTTCTCGCGGGTATAGGTCTCGAGGCGCTGGATCTTCATGGCTGTGTCTCCTGTGGGTATCGGGCAGGTGGTGTGCGTCTGAGGCGCCGCATGGTACCACGAACGCCACCGGCATGCCAGCGCAGAACGGGTGTAAGAATGCAGAGGGAATTGCAGACTTAGTTTATGAAAGTACTTGACAATGCGCGCCAGGTATGCTACATTAGGGATGCAAGGTCGTTAGGGACCATTGCCGGCGGAGAGCCAAGGCGCGACGGTGAGGGCATGCTGGATCTCTCATCTGGCGAATCCGCTGAAGGAGCCGGCAAAGGAGGACCGCAGCACGAGCGCGGGAATCCGGAACCGGATCATAACAATCGAGGGTCCGTAGAGAGACACCGCCATTCCCCACCTCTGGTGGTGACCGTACGGACCAATAACCGACCGGCGTCGCCATCCCCGGGACGCATGGTCCGGATAGCCGAGTGGGTGCGTGAGTCGGTAAGGCAGTTCTGTGGTAAGCCGCAGAAGTATCGCGGCGAGTCGGTAGAGGGTGTTTACTGATAGTCGTTGTGGGCACCCATTCGGGAGCGCGCGAGGGGCCTTCGGAAGTATCGAAGAAGGCCCCTCGTGTTTTTTGTGCTTGCGCCTCACCAGACCGCGCACGAGGTAGGGGCCGGACGCCGTCCGGCCCGGCACGCGGCTACGGCTGGAACGGGGGCGGGTCCTGCACCTGTACCTGGTTCACGGAGCCCTGGCCGTTCTCGCCCCGAACCTTGTCTCCCCCCGCCAGCGCGGACGAGACGGTGAACGCGAACACGACCACGACGATCAGGGCGGTGTACAGCGCTCTGCGCATGTCGTTCTCCTTGCTGCGGCGCGGGGGAGATGTGATTGACGCGCGGCAGCGTACCACGCCCGCGGATAGTGGTCAAGGGCAGCGCCGCGGCCCTGAGGCGCCGGCGGTGCGACCGGCGCCTCCTATGCGCCCGGAGCAATCCTGCGAGCCATTTGCCAGCGGGATCTATCCTACACCGTGGTGAGGCGGACGCTCAGCCCGTGCGCACCAACAACTCGAACGGCTCCCCGCGCGTGTAGCCCAGATTCTCGGCCAGATGCGCCGAGATGGGGTTGCTGGTGCACCAGTGGGGATCGAGCCCACGCTCCAGGCAGTAGAGCAGCAGGTGCGCGGCAACGACGGTCGCCAGCCCCCGCCCGCGGTGCTCCGGCAAGGTGTTGATCTGGACCTCGATCCCCGCGTCATGGAACGCCCCCGACGACGCGGCACTGACGATACGCCCTGCGTGCAGGACGCAAAAGCCCACCCCGCGCTCGATAAAGTACTCGGGCGACCCGAAAAAGTGGACGTGATCCTCGGTCTGCAGCTCCGCCTCCACGCGGCGCGCCAGCTCGAGGTCCATGCGCCGGAGGTCGTATCCGGCGGGGAGGCGTGCGGCTAGCCGTTCGAGGTGCGCGCGAGCGAGCGAGTGCGCATGATAGTCGGTGGCGGGCAGCGCCAGGAGGCGCGGGCCGTAGGCGGTGTCCAGCAGGGCGCGCCATGGCGGCGTGCTGGCAGCGACCACCTGGTCGACGGGCAGCCGAGCGACGATGGCGCGCGCCAGGGGATGCGCGGCGTCGCCTCCGTAAAAGTGGACGCCGGCGAAGCTCAGCTCGGCGATCCGAGGCGCCTCGACGTCATCGGCGAACGCCTCGCCGAGATGACCCTCGAGGACGGCCAGCATGAGGCCCCGCAGACCGCACGGGGGGTGCGAGGCGAACAGCGGCGCGAGGCTGTCGCGATGCTCGCGCGAAACATGGCTCAGGGTAGACATGGGTTATAGCCTCCGGTAGCTTGGAACCGCCCGAAACGTAAAGCCGCCGACGTCGCTGACGTCCGTGGCCCCACGAGGGAGGTTCTACGGGATACGCCCGGCGACGAGGAACGCCAAGAGCACCATGCGACGCACGGTGCCCTCACAAAGCGGCGATTCCGTCACTAGTTGACCATGACTCCCCCTATGATTGTCTGATTGCCTACTATAGCGTGGTCGAGTGTGCTGTCAAACGGCACCGGTGATGCCTGTATGTTCCGGATTTGGCCACCGCCGCGTCAGTGCACCGCCCCAAGGCCGCAGCCCGCCTGGGCGCGCTTCCGCCATCAGCCGCCGCCCTGGGCCACGAGTGCTCCTCACGGGTGTCGCTATCGCTGGGCGTCGTCCATCCTTGCCCGCAGACGGCGCAACGCCGTGTCGACGCGCCGGCCCCCGCGGCCACTGCCGTCCAGCAGCGACAGCGCCTCGGCGAGGGACTCCCATTTGTGCGGGTCCCTTTCCTCCTCCGCCAGCGCGATGAGCGCCGGCAGGAGGACCTCACTGCGGCGCGCGACGATGAGGGCGCACAGGTAGCGATGCGCGCCATAGTGTCGGGTCTCGCCGAGGAATGCCGCCAGGCGGGCGGCGTGGGCCTCCCCATCAGGATGGTCGAAGAGCAGGTCAAAGAGGCCCACGAGGGCGAGTTCGTCGTCCCCCTCGATGTAACGATCCACCAGGTCGGCCAGGAGCGGGGCGGGGAGGCGCGTCAGGGCGCGCAGGCACTCGCTGAGCACCTCGGGCTGGCGCCGCCCATCTCCCGCGGCGTAGGCGTACAGGGGCAGCCACTGGCCTTGCGCCGCCAGCACGCGCGCCGCCGTGAGGGCCGGCTCGCCCGACATGGGGCTGGTGTACGCGTCGACCAGCAGCCGCGCGGCATAGCTCGCGCCCAGGTCATCGTCCAGGGCGTTCAGGGCCGCCAGCGCGGTGGCGCGCAGCATGGCCGTTACCTCCTCACGACCGGGGGGCTGGAACTCGAAGGTCAGCGCCGCGCGCTCGAACAGGTCGGCGTCGGCCGGGCGCGCCAGGCGCCGCAACAGGCGCACGATGGCGGCGCGCAGCGTCCCGCCGGCGTCGTCGCGCGGGCCGTTCGCGTCCAGGCGCTCGTAGAGGTCGCGCAGGGCGGCGCGG
>ENA-UOUL01001895-UOUL01001895.1-bioreactor-metagenome-genome-assembly--contig:-NODE-1895-length-26850-cov-4.940388_pt1 | contig 26850 bp, 20 predicted proteins | sample MGYA00249838_ERZ747220 | MGnify/ENA primary metagenome ERZ747220 (study PRJEB28778, sample SAMN05720191) | bioreactor metagenome | isolation source: Anaerobic biogas reactor | place: USA:Washington...
TATTTCACGTCTACACGGCGTTCTTCGGGGTGCTGACCGCCCTCTGGCAGCGGAGCATCCATCTCACCTTCGGATTTCTCATCTGTTATCTGACCGTCATCGGTGGAGCGTCCCTGAAGCGGGAGAAAATTTTCCCCATGCTTGCCGCCGTGGCGTCCCTTTTCTGCCTGGGGCATTTCATAATAAATTTCCAGGCCATGATCCTCCGCTTCGGAGAGCCCGACACTCTGGACCTGGTCGTGGGGACGGTTCTCATCGCCCTCGTTCTCGACTTCGCACGCCGATCCGTGGGAAACATTCTTCCGGGAATAGCGGTAGTTTTCCTTCTCTATGCCCTTGCCGGCCCCTATCTTCCGGGGATGCTCTGGCACAGGGGGTACGACGTGACCCGGATCATCTACCAGATCTCCCTGAGCACCGAGGGAATTTTCGGCACCCCTCTCGGGGTTTCGGCGAGCTATGTCTTTATTTTTGTTCTCTTCGGGGCGTTCCTTGAAATTACCGGTGCGGGGCAGTTCTATATCGATTTCGCGGTGAAGTCCGTCGGCGGCAGCGCCGGCGGTCCGGCGAAGGCCGCCGTGGTGGCGAGCAGCCTCTTCGGGTCCGTTTCGGGCAGCGCTGTGGCAAACGTTGCGGGTACAGGGTCGGTGACCATCCCCCTCATGCGGTCCATCGGCTACAGGCCCGAATTCGCCGCGGCGGTCGAAGCGGTGGCCTCCACGGGAGGACAGATCATGCCTCCCCTCATGGGCGCGGCGGCGTTCATCATGGCGGAGATTCTTGCCATTCCCTACTACAAGGTGGCCCTGGGCGCCCTCATCCCTGCCCTGATATTCTACGGAACGGTGTTCACCATGGTCCACTGCAGGGCGAAGGTGCTCGGCCTCTCCGGCGCGGACAGGGACTCCCTGCCCCCTATGAAGACTCTTCTGCGGGAACAGGGAATCTTTTTCATTCCCCTTCTCGTGCTGATCTACTTCATGATCATCGCCCAGTATTCCGTCATGAAGGCGGCGGTCTACTCCCTTCTGGCCACGCTCCTCGTCGGCTTTTTCAAGAGACGGATGGGGTGGCGGGACATCATCCGGGCCTTCGAGAGCGGAGCCAGGGTCTCCCTGGTGGTCATCGCCTCCACGGCATGCGCAGGGATCATCGTGGCGGTTCTGAACCTGACCGGGCTGGGGATGAAGTTTTCGAGCCTGGTGCTCGCCGCCGGAGGGAGCAGCCTGATCGCCGTGCTCATCATGATCATGCTCGCCAGCCTGCTGCTCGGCATGGGGCTTCCCACCACCCCCGCCTACCTCATCCTGGCGGTCCTCGGGGCGCCGACTCTGGTGAAGCTGGGAGTGGAGCCGCTGGCGGCCCATCTCTTCGTGTTCTATTTCGGCTGCATGTCCATGATCACCCCGCCGGTGGGGCTGGCAGTGTACGCCGCCTCCTGCATAGCGGAGGCGGATTTCTGGAAGACATCGAAACAGTCCCTCCTGCTGGCACTGCCGGCGTTCGTGGTACCCTTCATGTTCGTCTACCACCCCTCGCTCGTCGGGCTGGGGGATACCTTTTCCGTCCTGTCCGCAGGAGGGAGCGGCCTGCTCGGGGCCGTCATCCTCGGGGCCGGGCTTTCCGGATGGTATTTCTGCCGCGTGTCCATTCCCGAGAGGATCGTGCTCAGTACGGCGGGCATCCTCCTCATTCTGCCGGGGTGGCCGAGCAATATCGCAGGTATTCTGCTGTCTCTCGCAGTGTGGTTCTTCCGGAAGAAGCCGAGGAACTGACAAGGGGGTTCCGGCGTCATTTCGGGTGGCAGTGAACAAGAGAACACTATTCAAAGGAGGAAGAGAAGATGAAAGGAAAGGCATGGAAAGGATTGGCCCTTGCGGCAGCGCTCATGATGTGTTTCGGGGCTCCTGTGACGGCTTCGGCCCTTGAGCTGAAGCAGATTTCCATCGCGGGAGCCGGTACGGCGGGGACGTTTTACATCATGGCCGCAGGAATTGCCGACCTCTTCGGCAAGCAGCTCGGCGTGAACTCCGTCGCCGAGGTGACGGCGGGCTCGGTGGAAAACGCCAAGCTTCTGGACAGCAAACGGGTGGAGCTCGGCGTCATGCAGGTGGACGTCATGCAGAACGCCCTGGCGGGAAAGGCCCAGTTCAAGGCCCCGGTGGAAATGGTGGCCATTGCACCCCTGTACCCCAACGTGATCCAGATCGTGACGCTGAAGGATTCCCCCATTAACACCTTCGCGGACCTGAAGGGCAAGCGGATTTCCGTGGGCTCTCCCGGCAGCGGCATCCTCGCCACGAACCAGATCATCCTGGAGACCATGGGAATGACCCTGAACGACATCCAGCCCCAGTACCTTTCCTTCGCGGAGACCACCAACGCTTTCCGTGACGGTTCCATCGACGCGGCCATCGTGAACACCGCCGCCCCCGCGCCGTGGGTGGTGGACCTGGAGACGAGCCATGCCGTGAAGCTCATCGAGCTTTCGAAGGAAGAGATCGAAAAGTTCACCGGGAAGTTCGGCCATTTCGTCTCCGCGGAAATCCCCAAAGAGGCCTACAGGTCCCTTGACAAGGACGTTCCCACCTTTGCCGTGTGGATCACTCTTTCCGGCCGGGGCGACCTCCCGGAGCAGGATGTCTACGATATGACGAAGACCATTTTCGAGAACGCCGATTTCCTGAAGGGCATCCACTCGGTGGGAAGCTACATCACCCTGGAAAACGTATCGAAGATCGCCTCCCTGCCCTTCCATCCGGGGGCCGCGAAATTCTACGCCGAAAAGGGGATCGACGTTTCACCGAAGAAATAGAGAGGAGGAGTACCTTTGAAAAAACTGCGCGTGGCCGTCCTCGGCTGCGGAACCATCGGGCGTTTTGTGGTCGATCACCTGGCCGACGGAGTGGTTCCCGGATGCGAACTGGCGGCAGTCTATCTCCGCTCCCCGGAATCCAGGGGTAGGGAGCACCTCGAGTCGAGAAAGATTCCCTGGGTCACCAGCCTGGAGGAACTGCTGGAGTTTTCCCCCGACGTGGTGGTGGAGGCATCCACCCATGACGCCGTGGAGACCATGGGGCCGGAGATCCTCTCCAGGGGGGTGGATTTCGTCCCCCTGAGCCTCGGGGCCTTTGTCAATCCCGGTCTCATGGAGACCATGACGGCGGCCGCGGAAAAAGGCGGCAGCAAACTCCACATCCCATCGGGGGGAATAGGCGCCCTGGATGCCCTGCAGACCGCCCTGATCGGCGGCGTGGAGAAGGTGACCATGACCACCAGGAAATACTCCACCACGTGGAGGGGTATCCCCGCCGTGGATGAGCTTGGTGTCGACCTGGACAACCTGAAGGAGCCCCTGCTCCTTTTCGAGGGCCCTGCGAGGGAGTGCATGAAGAAATACCCCCAGAGCATCAACATCGGTGCCGCCCTGAGCATCGCGGGGATCGGCTTCGACCGGACGATCATCAAAATCTACGCGGACCCCACGGTGGAGTACAACACCCACGAGATCCGCTGGGAAGGCGCCACGGGAAAAGTGACGGTCCTCTTCGAGAACACGCCGGTTCCCACGAACCCGAAGACGACGTACCAGGCCTGCCTGAGCACCCTCTTCGTGCTGCAGAACATGACGGGGAACAGGATCATCGGCGCCTGACCCCCAGGAGAATCGAGAGAGAGCCGAAAAAAGAACGGTCCGGGCGAAGCCGCCCGGACCGTTCTTCATTCAATGGGCGGGGAACGAATGCCTTCGGCACGTTTAAAAAATAGGTGCGGCGGCGAGCTAAATGGGATATAGTACGGAAAAGGGAGCGCTGCGGGGCCGCCTGCCGAAGTGGGAAAGTCCCGCCGGCAAAAAATTCTCGGTCAGCGGTACGCGGTCCGAAGCATGTGGCTCAATTATCGGGAGGGGATAGCATGAAACTGACGATGAAGCGCCTGGGAACGATTCTTCTGCTGTGTGCCGCATGTATGGGGACCGTGTCCCCGGCCCGTGCCGAGGACGTTGTTCCTCTGAAGACAACAGATGCGGCCCTGGAAGTGACGGAACAGATCATGAACAAGGTTTCGGAAGGGGATCTCGAGAATGCCATACGGGCGATGAGACCCTATTTTCGCATTCCCGACGCGGAGTTCAATATACTGCTCGAGCAGAGCAAGATGCAGATTCCCGCCATCAGCAGCCGTTTCGGCACTCCTCTTGAGCATGAGCTGATCGAACGGCGCTTCGTCGGGAAATCCCTGATGATGATCGTCCATCTCCAGAAATACACATTCCACGCCATGCGGTGGGAGTTCCTCTTTTATAACCCCGATGGTTCGTGGTATATCAATTCCTTTAACTTCGACGACAAGATCAAGGAGCTTTTCTGAGAGAAAGGGCCGGGAGAAGGTTTTCTCCCGGCCCTTTCCCTTGTGTTACCTGAACAGCTCGTCCAGCCAGTCGAGGGTCACGGCCCAGGAGAGGGGCGGGTTGTCGAGCTGGCAGTGGGCGTTCGCCCCGCTCTCCCTCTCAAAGACGTGGAGTGAGGCTTTCGGCGCCGCTGCGGCGAAGTGCTCCGCCTGCTTCAGAGGCGTGGGCCCCTCTCCGGCGCTCACCAGTCCCAGGGCCGGCATGGCGAGGGATTTCACCCGGTCGTCCGGTATGCGGAAGAAGGAGAAGACGTCAAGGGTCTCCGCGACGGAGGGCCTGCCGAACCGGACGCACAGGTTCAGCAGGGAGAGCCTGTATTTCAGGGGCATTTCCTTCTCCGGAAGGCTTTTCAGATCCTCCAGGGTGAGGTTGTTCTTTTTGAGCATGTCCACGGTCTGTTCCCCGAGGGAGGCGAAAAAGTACTCCTGCATGTCCGTCAGGGGGGAGTTGAGGATGAGCGCTCCGAGGCGGGCTTCTCCCAGGGCGCCGCTCAGGGCGAAGTATCCCCCGAAGCTCGCCCCGTAGAGGGCGACCTGCTTCTGGTTCACCTCGGGCCGCTTCACCACGAAGTCCATGATGGAGCGGACCGTCGGCCCCAGATCGGAGACGAAAACCGAGTCCGGGTGGAACCGCCGTTTCCCGGCCTGTCCGGGGCCCTCGAAGAGGAGGACGTTATATCCTCGTTCCAGGGCGGCCCTGCCGATGCCAAGGAACATCTCCTCCGCCGTGCCGTCGAAGCCGCTCTGGGCCATCAGGGTTTTTCGCCGTTCGCCGGGCTTTCCCTGGGTGATGAAGTAGCCCGGGTAAAAGTCTTCGCCCTTTCCCGAGGGGATGAACACCGCTTCAGTCTTCCAGGGAAAAAGATCCAGCGCCTTGAGGAAGGTCTCCCGGCACTTCATTCCCCGGGACCGGGTGTCGGCCGACAGCGGGTCTCCGTAGTATTCCGCCGCCCGGTAGTAGGAGGATGCCCGAAGAAAACTCTCCCTGGCGCTCACCGTGTGCCCCCGCTCAAGCCTCGCCGCCCCGTCCTTCTCGAGGCGCTCCGCGAGGGAGAGGAACGCCTCGCACCACGAGGCGGGATTCCCGTCCTCGATCTGACGGGCCGCGAGCAGGATTTCTCCCGCCGCGCCGCCTCCGGACACGTCGGCGCCAAAGCTGCGGAGGATCTGGAAGTCCATCTCCGAATCGGTGAAAAGAGAAAGCCGCACACCGCTCCTCGCCACTCCCTGTACCTCCGGCGTGCCGTCCGCCCCCGCCCCTGCGGCGAACAGGGACAGGAGCAGGAGCATCGCTCCGAAAACCACGCTGTTTCTCATAGGTCCACCTCCCTGATATGCTCTATTCTTTCCTCCCGGCGAGCCAGTGTTCGATGAGCCTTCTGGATATGCTGATGGACGGCGGAATTTCGGGCATGGTCGAGGGAGTGAACCACCCGGCATCCTCGATTTCCTTGCCGTCGGGGGTTAGCTCCCCCCCCGCCCATTCGGCCGTGAATCCAAGCATGAGGGAGTGGGGGAAGGGCCAGGGCTGGCTTCCGAAATAGGCGATGTTCTTGACCCGTATGCCCACTTCCTCGAAGATTTCCCGCTCCACGGTTTCCTCGAGGCTCTCCCCCGGCTCCACGAAACCGGCGAGGACGCTGTACCGCCCCCTGGGAAAATGAGGGCTCCTGGCAAGGAGAAGCCTGTCATCCCTGGTCACAGCCACGATGACCGCGGGGCTGAGGATGGGGTAGGCCATGTAGTTGCAGTCCGGGCAGCCGTAGGCACGGTCGCTGTCCGCGAGGTTCATGGGGGCGCCGCACCTGGGGCAGAACCGGCTGTTCCGTTTCCAGTCCATCATCTGGAAAGCCGTACCCGCCGCATGGAAGAGGGGTTCTCCCCCCAGGGCCCAGAGTTCCCGCAGTCCCACCGCCTCGTACCCGGGGGGCGGCACTTCGTTCCCGGGGTATTCTCCCCAGGGGAAGCCTCCCCTGGCGGGAGGAAGGACGCCCGTGACCGTCAGCCTTTCCCGGAAGAGGAATTCCTCCTCCGACGACGGGAGGGAGAGAGGGGTTTTCGATTTTACGAGCAGAAGATCCTTGTGAAAGAGCAGCCATTCGCCTCCAGGGCGGGAGAACGTCATAACAGGGCCTCCAATGTCGGTATATTCCTGTCCCTGCCGGGCGCGGCAGGGGATTCCGCTTCCGGAAACCTCACAGTGCCCCGGTGGAACAGACGGAAATATTATATCCCAAAAAGAAGAGCCCCCGGGATCTGCTCCGGGGGCATTCTCTTCGGGCCTGGCACTGCCCGCCGCTATTTTTTCTTTCCGTGTTTCGGCGGAGGTCCGTGCTTGGGAGGCGGGGCCTTCGGCTTGCCCTTCCCCGGACCGCCGGGGCCATTCGGGGGAGGCCCGTAGTGAGGGGGGTGATTGCCGGGACCGCCTTTCGGAGGGCCATAATGGACGGGAGGATGGCCGGGGTGTCCAGGAGGGCCCCACCTGTGTCCGGGAGGCATCCTCCCGTCATGGGGCCAATAACGCCGGGGAGGGAAAGGAATTCTCCGTATGGAATCGGAGTAATGCCACCTGGGGGGGAGGGGATGGCGGTACACGGGGCCCCGGGGGTGCCACCTGTCACGGTCCCTGTAATAGAAGAGGTCGAGGACGAGGGATGCGTAGAAGTTACCTTTCCTGTATTCAAGTACCAGTCCGGGAAAGGCGTCTCTCCAGAGTATGAGGGCCCGCCGTTTATCCGGCCTGCGTCCGTACCCGGTGTGGTAATGGTACGCCAGCATCGCCCGGGCCATGGGGTTTCCTCCGGCGGCGCTCCGCTCGAACCAGTAGGCCGCCTGGAGAGGATCTTCGGCGTAGCCCCTGTCGCCCCTCTCAAATCCCAGACCTGCGAGAAATTCCATCTCCGGGTCTCCGTTTTCCGCTTCCATCAGGACTTCAGCGAACGAGAGCTCTTCCGCCCCTTCGTGATACGGGGGAGCTGCCGGAACGGAAATGACGGCAGTGCTCTTCGAAGAAAAGGTGGGGGCTGCCTCAGCAGGAAGGGCAAGGGCCCCCGCGGACAGGACGGCAAGGGCGGAAAGCAGAACCAGGGACGGACGGCTGAAATTGCGCTGTAAAGCTTCCATGAAAATTCGCCTCCTTTCGTTGTTCCGCCGCCGAAAGAAAAACCGGCAGTCCGGCCGGCGGAAGATGAACAAAACGACCCATGGGTTTAATCATTATTTTAGGCGGAAGGCCCGGAGCCGGTACCGCTGTTCTACCGAACCGGAGTGTCAGCCGTCTTTACTTACGGGCGGAGATTTATCGGAAAACTCTTTATTGTTATAATATGTGGTGCCCGGACAGCCGGAAGAGAGCGGGAGGAGGTATCCGTCATGAAACGATGGACGTTCATGGTTCCGTTCGTGCTTCTCGCCTGCGCCCTCGCCGCGGGAATCTGCGGTGCGGCGCCGTCGGAGGACCTGGAACGAAAAATCGGAGAGCTCGAGAAGGCGATCGAGGAGAGCGTGAAATCGGGCCGGGGTCTGTCCCCGGAATTGATGGAAGAATTGGCGAAAACCGTGGAGGAACTGCTGAAAGGAGAGAAGGACGGGGAAGAGAGCGACGGGAAGGAGTCCGGCGACGGCTGGATGGAGGTTCCCTTTACGGGGACCATTTCGATCTCCCGTACCCTTGGCGGTTCGGCGGTGATGAAGGAGGACGGTGGAAGCCAGTCTTCAGGTCAGGAAGGCAGTTCTTCCTGGTCGGGGAGCAGTTCGGCCTTTCTTTCGGCCATGATCACCGGATCGGAGCCGATCCCTGACGAGGAGGGAAACGTGATCGGGTACCAGCCCGTGGGGTACGTGACGGGCCGGGTGACGGAACGGGAGAACTTTCGGGCGAAGCATGTCTCCATAACATCCCGCTATTCCCATTCTGAAAGGGAGGAACATACCTTCAGTCCGGAAGGCATCGACGGCTGGTGCAGGCTGACCGTCAACCCGAAGGAGGGGCGATACAGACTGTCCTTCCCCTCCATCTACCTTGGGGACGGCAGGGGAGAAACAGTGACCGTCGTCGTCCTCCCGGAAAAGCGGCACGAGGAAAGGGAACCCTGGCACGGGCTGGGACCGGTGGACTGGATCCCGTCGGAACCGGACAGGGAGACCCTCCGGTATAGCCCTGAAAGCGGGGTGATCCAGGGTTCCTTCCCATACTCGATGCCTCCCGGAGGAATCGATGTGGATCTTCAGCGCAAGGGGCTGGACTTTTTCCCGCCGGAACTCTCCGGTTTGAAGGGGGAACTCCTTTCGGACTATTCAAAAATCGCCAGGAGCCTGGCCGATGCGGCGGGAAAGACCCCCGGAATGTACTCCGGAACGTGGATGGTCACCTGGAACCTGAATATCGGCTCCGTGCCGGTGAAAGTTGAACTGGAGCCCGTGGGGGACTATGAAAACTGGATGCCGGAACTGATCTGGGGGATGGGGAATTTCGTCCGGGTACGGGCAAAGATCGTCGAACCCGCAGGGCTGACGGGAAAAATTCGGTTCACCCTTGAGGATGTGAGCCGTGAGCCGGGAGTCTGCATGAATTACCCCTTTTCTGACCGGGAGGAGGCTCCAGACCTGTTCATATCGGAAATGAGCGGTTCCGGGCTGAATATCGCAGAGGACGGGCAGACCGCCGTGACCCTCGATGATGTGAACGAGGTGGAGATCGTTCTGCAGCCAAGGGATTTCGGAGCCCGGGGAAAGCTCTCAGCCACGGCGACAGTCCTGGCGGGGGGAAAAGAGATGGAGATCAGGGCGGTTCTGAAGAGGACCGGAGAGCGCTGGGTGACCCTTCCCCAGGACGAGAACGGGAACGGTATCGCTGACTGCTGGGAGAAGGTCTGGGGCATCTACCCCTGCGCCGGGGATGGTGACGACGACGGTGAACCGGAAGGAAAGTCCCTCGGCGACGGGTTCTCCGCTTACGAGGAATACCGGGGCTTCTTCGTGAAGGGAAAGCACGAGCGCCTCGACCCGAACAGGAAGGACCTCTTTGTGTACGATCCCGACGGACTTGCGGAGAAAGCCGGCTTCGGCCCGGTCACCGGGCTCGAGGTCCATTACGTCGATCCGGAGGAAGGGAGATGCACCGGCACAAATGACAGGGCCCGGGTGGTGAATTTCCGGGCGGGTTCCTCTCACCTGGTGGACCAGCACTGTCTCTGGATAAAAAAGGATACCCTTCCCGAACCGGATCCCTTCAACTGGGGATGCTGTGAAGGCGGCAGGGAAATCGGCCCTCCCCGGACGGCCGACCGGTACGTTCTGGTCTTTGTGGACCAGATCGGGTCGGACCTCGAAAGGACGGTGGAAGAGAACCGTCCCGAGATCACCAATGCCCTGGCGCAGCGGGGACTCCGCCCGGACGCCGCGTGGTGCGAAGGGCAGGTCGCCGCTGCCGTGGCCATGACCACCATCCACGAGGGCTGCCACGGGCTTGGGATTTCGCACCATTACCGGTCGCTCAGGGAGACCCTGCCGAAGGGGGCCGATGTGGAGAAGGCCATAATGGATCTTGACATAAGCCCCTCCACAGGGCAGATGAGCTGCGTGATGCGCTACACCCGGGACTGGGGAAAACATCCCCGGCTGACCTTCAGGGCGGAGAGCGAGACCCTGGATATCCTGCGGGGCCGCCCCTGGCCCGACACCCTGTGCGGTACCCTCGACGACTGCCGGGGGCAGATGGTGGTCAGCGACAGGGAAACGGGGCAAATTTACTGACGGCCGAAGACCCTGTTTTTCTGTTTTGTCATCCTGAGGAGCGAAGCGAGGAAGGATCTGCCCCTCGCTTAACTTACTCCTTTTCCGGAGGAACCAGGCCCCACCGGGCGGCGGCTTTTTCGTCGCCGAGGCGCCACACCTTCCTGTGGAGTTCCCGCAGGTGCTGCGGCGCCCGGAGGAGGGACGTTTTTTCCTTCCGGTTCAGGCTGTCGGGGCCGAAGGCCAGGGCTTTTTCCACGATCCTGTCCCGGGCCCGTTCCCTGGAAGGAACCCCCCGGCGGAAGCGGAGAAGGAGTGACGTGTGGAGGCTGTGTACCAGGGGGTCCACCACCGCCCGGAGGAAGCCCTTTTTCCGGGAAAAGGGAAACGGAAAGAAGGTGGCGGGCCGGCTGAGGTTTTCTTCCAGTGCCCTCAGGGGCGGAGGCAGCTCCACCTCCTCGGGGATCAGGAAGAGCCCCGCTTTCCGGAACAGGCGTCCCACGGCGGCCCGTCCGGTAAAAACGGAGATGGGCACCGAGAAGGCCAGGGAGAAGGTGATGGGTGAGATCCACCAGAAAAAGGAGGGTGTGATCCAGTAGACCACCGCACCCCAGCCGATGCCGAGAAGAGATCCCCACCAGTGTGCCCGGAGAGCTTCCCTCCACCTGGTTCCCCTGTCGTCCCGGGACTGTGTTCCCCACCCCACGCTTTTCCCGAGGAGGGTGGAGACCACGAAGAGGCTGTGGAAGACCATCCGGATGGGGGTGAGGATCATGGACAGAATGACCTCGAGCAGAATGCTCAGGAAAAGGCGGATTTTGCCGCCGTACAGCCTGGCCCGGAAATCGGCGAGGAGGATGGGGAAGGCGCCGAGGAACTTGGGCAGGAAAAGGAGCAGCGTCGTGGATCCCAGGAGCGATATGGCCCAATGGGGGCGCCAGACGGGCAGCTCGGGGAGGAATTTCCGCAATATGGGCATGTACACCGGCTCGAAGAGGACCTCCGAGATGGCCTGGGCCGAGTTGATGATCAGGAAGATCAGCCAGAGGAGGGCCGAGCCGTAGGAGAGGATTCCGTTGATGAAGAGCGCCCTGTGGGCCGGAAAGAATCCCCTGGTGAAGAGGAGCCTGGTGTGCTGGAGGTTCCCCTGGCACCACCGGCGATCCCGCTTGAGTTCGTCAATGAGCGTCGGGGGCGTTTCCTCCCAGCTCCCCCTGAGGTCGTAGGTGAGCCAGATGCCGTAGCCGGCCCTGCACATGAGGGCTGATTCAACATAGTCGTGGCTGAGGATGTCGCCGCTCAGGGGGCCCCTGCCCGGAAGCCGGGGGAGTTCGCAGTGCCTGATGAAGGGCTCCACCCTGATCAGGGCATTGTGGCCGCAGTACTGGGCGTCGCCGAGCTGCCAGAAATGGAGCCCTGCGGCCAGAAGGGGCCCGTAGACGTGGTTGGCGAACTGCTGCACCCGGGCGATAAGAGTCTCCCGGTTCACTGCCTTGGGGGGTGTCTGGAGGATGCCGATGTCCGGCCGGCCCTCCATGATCTGCACCAGCCGCACCAGGGTCTCCCCGGACATGATGCTGTCGGCGTCGAAGACGGCCATATACCGGTAGCTTTTTCCCCAGCGTCTGCAAAAGTCGGCCACATTGCCGCTTTTTCGCTTGGTGTTGCTGGTCCTCTTCCGGTAGAAGACCCGACCGAAGGCGTTTTCCTCACGGCAGAACCGGTGCCAGGCTTCCTCCTCCTCCACCCAGATGTCAGGGTCGGTAGTATCGCTCAGCAGGAAGAAGTCGAACCGGTCCAGGGAACCCGTCTCACGGACGGAATGGAAGGTTGTCCTCAGCCCTGAGATGACCCGGTTCACCTCTTCGTTGTAGATGGGGATGAGGATGGCCGTCCGGGCGGAACTGTCGGCAATGGAGAGGTCAAGGCCGTCGCAGGCCCGGGAGACCCGGTAGGAGTCCTTTTTCGTCAGCAGGATGACCAGCCCCGCGATGGAGGTCCAGAATCCCACGGAAATCCAGGCGAAGAGGGTTGTGAACACCGCCACGAGGAAGGTGTCCAGCAGGATGCTTCCCCGGTCGGGCAGGAGCCTTGCCATGGTGTTGCTGGAGATGACGGTGGGAATGAGGACGATCAGGAGCAGCAGCAGGCGCCGCCTGCTCCCTGTATGCCTCCAGGCCGGAATTGGTCCGCTCTCAGCCATTGGTTTTCCCTCCGAAGAGTTCCCGCCTCCACCGCCGGAGAAACCGGACGAGGGAGGTCCTCCAGGGAAGGCGGTCCATTTCCTCGGCCACCATGACGGTCCGGTTCATGGGAGGAAAGGAGGAAATCCGGTGTCCGCCCCTGTCCAGGAGGTCCGGAGAAAAGCCTTCCTCCTGGAGCAGCCGCTCCAGGGCGTCCATGGCGCCTTCAGGAGATGCTGGGGATTCCTCCAGGCTCCGCGCTGCGAGGGAGAGCCCCCTGGCAGGCTGGATGCCGAGTCCCCGGACATAGAGAAGGACCCTGTCCCCGGCGGCCCTCTGCTCGGGAGTGGTCGCTGCGGAACAAGCTTTGGGACGGCCGGCCGGAAAGGTCACGGCAGCCTCCGGGAAAAAGCGGATGCCGCGAGGGAGAGGAAAACAAAGGAGGGGCGCCGGGAAAGAACGCCGCTCCCGGAAAACGTTGTTTTTGAGTGCACCGGGAATACCTCCTGGCGGATTTGTCTGGTGTTCATGATACCCGTGCCATCATACGGGCATTCCTTCCGTCGTGCAAGGGACGGGGTAGTTACTCGCCACTGTCCGCGGCGGGGAGGACCAGGCCCCACTGGGCGGCGGCGTCACGGTTCTCCAGTTCCCACACTCTCCTGTGGAGTTCGGCGAGATGGCGGGGGTCTTTCAGGATCTCCATCTTCTCCCGTTGGGTGAGGCTGCCCGGGCCTTTCGCCAGGGCTTTTTCCACAAGCCCTTCCAGGGCGCTCTCCCGGGCTGGGGCCTTCTTTTTATAGCGCAGCAGGAGAGAGGTGTGGAGGGAGTGGACGAGGGGGTCCACCGCCGCACGGACAAATCCGTTCTTCCGGGAGAGGGGAAAGGGCGTATAGGGCTCGGGGCGCAGAAGATTATCCTCCAGGTCGGCGAGTTCGGCGGGGAATTCCACTTCCTCGGGGATCAGGAGGAGGCCTGCGTTGCGGAAGGCTTTTCCGAGGGAGGAGCGGCTCGTGAAGGCCGAGAGGGGCGCCGAGAGGAGCAGCGATGCCACGATGGGGGAGATCCAGGGGAAGAAGGACGGGTTGGTCAGGTAGACCAGCCCGCCCCAGGCCGCGCCGAAGAGGGTTCCCCACCAGTGGGCGGAAACCGCCTCTCCCCAGGATGTTCCCCGGTCGCCCCGGGACTGGGTGCCCCAGCCGACGCTTTTCCCAAACAGGGTGGCAACCACGAAGAGGCTGTGGAAGATCATCCTCACCGGGGCGAGGAGAGTGGAAAGCCCCACCTCGAGCAGGATGCCCGATGCGAGGTTTGTCCTGCCGCCGAAAGCCCGTGCCGAAGGGTCCTTCAGCAGTATCAGGATCATGCTGAAGAGCTTGGGGAGGAAGAGCAGCACCGCCGTGGACCCCAGCAGGGTGAGGGCCCAGTGGGGGTGCCAGACCGGCCATTGGGGAAAGAGGGTCTTCGTCCCGGAGAAGTACACCGGCTCGAAGAAGACTTCGGCGACTGCCTGGGCGGAGCTCAGCAGCAGGAAAGCCAGCCACAGGAGGGCGGACCCGTAGGAGAGGATGCCGTTCAGGAACAGGGCCCTGTGGGTGGGAAAGAGCCCCCGGGTGAAGATGAGGCGCATGTGCTGGAGGTTTCCCTGGCACCAGCGCCGGTCGCGCTTGAGTTCGTCCAGCAGGGTCGGCGGCGTTTCCTCCCAGCTTCCCCCGAGGTCGTAGGCGAGCCAGACGCCGTAGCCGGCGCGGCGCATGAGGGCGGCCTCCACGAAGTCATGGCTGAGGATGTCGCCGCCCAGGGGGCCTTTTCCCGGAAGGCGGGGCACCTGGCAGTGCTTCATGAAGGGTTCCGTCCTGATGATGGCGTTGTGCCCCCAGTACTGGGCGTCGCCGAGCTGCCAGAAATGGAGGCCTGCGGCGAACATGGGGCCGTAGACGTGGTTTGCGAACTGCTGGGCCCTGGCGATGAGGGTCTCCCTGTTCACACCCGCCGGAGGCGTCTGGAGGATGCCGATGTCCGGCCGGGCCTCCATGCTCTGCACCATGCGGACCATGGTGGTTCCCGCCATGACGCTGTCGGCGTCGAAGACGATCATGTAGCGGTAGTTCTTTCCCCACCGGCGGCAGAAGTCGGCCACGTTCCCGCTCTTCCGCCTCGAGTTGCTGGAGCGCCTCCGGTAAAAAACCCGGCCCGAGGCGTTCTCCTCACGGCAGAACCGGTGCCAGCCTTCCTCTTCTTCTACCCAGGTGTCGGGGTCGGTGGTGTCGCTCAGCAGGAAGAAGTCGAACCGGTCCGAGGAGCCTGTTTTCCCGATGGAGGTGTAGACGGTACGGAGGCCTGCCATTACCCGTTTGACATCTTCGTTGTAGATGGGGATGAGGACGGCGGTCCGGGCGCTCTTATCGGGGATGGACATGTCCATCCCCTCGCAGGCCCGGGAGACGGAGAATCGGTTGTTTTTGAACAGCAGGAGGACGAAGCCCATGGATGCCGTCCAGAACCCCACGGAGATCCAGGCGAAAAGCACGGCGAACACAGCCACGAGGAGGAACTCCAGTGCCGTGCCGCCCCTGGAGGGCAGCAGCGCGGCCATGGTGCGGGCGGCTGCGATCGTGGGAAGGAGAACAAGGGTTATGAGCAGAACGCGCCTCCAGCTGGCGGCGCGGTTCCAGGAAGGGTTGGGCATCGGGGCGTCATGCATGGCCGTTTGTCTCCCAGGGACCGAAAAGATTCCGTCTCCACCGGCGGAGAAAGCGCCCGAGGGCGGATTTCCACGGAAGGCGGTCGAGGGGCTCCGCCACCATGACGCCCCTGTTCAGGGAAGGCATCGAAGAGATGTGCCTTCCTTCCTCGTCGAGGATTCCCCGGTCGAGGCCGTTTTCCGCCAGGAGTTCCCGGAGCTTGTTCATTGCCTCCGATGCGGACGTGGGGCCGGCTGCCTTGAGGCTCTCCACGGCGAGGTCGAGCCCCCGGAAGGGAGGCAGGTCAAGGGCCCGGACGTAGAGGAGGACCCGGTCCCTGGAGTAGCGCCACTCGTCGGGGAACCCGGCGGGAGTGTTCGTTCCGGTCTCAGGGATGGAGGTCATAGGTCCACGTCTCCGTGAGGGGGTCGGGGAGGTTCTCTCCCTTTTTCAGAAGGGCGGAGATCCGGATGTAGGGCCTGGCCGCCTGGGTCGGAAAAATGGTCTTGAGCTTGCCCTCCGGGTCGACGGCAATGTGCAGGACGAGGCGCCATCCCCCGGTGACCTCGTTTTTCAGCAGCTGCTTCTCGAGAAGCCTGGCTCCTTCGTCCAGGGTGACCACGCTCGTCAGTCCTGCGTCCGCCGGCAGATCCTGCAGCTCTCCGCCCTCGAAATCCAGAACGAAGCGAACCGTCCCTTCCTGGTTCCCTGCGGCCATGCGGGTCGCCACAGCCCTGCCGAGGGAGTGGAGAGGTTCCTTCGGGTTCAGCCAGCGCATCCGGTAGGCGAAGGCCATCGTCCGGGGGTACGTGCCGGGGTCGCCGGCGGGCTGACCGTCAGGCCCCTTTTCCGCCGTTTTCCCGGGAACCCAGTAAGCCACCATGTTGTCGTGGATCTCAAGTTCCGAAGGAATTTCCACAAGTTCCACCCATCCCGGGCCCCAGTTCCCCCGGGGCTCGATCCAGAGAGAGGGACGTTTTTCATACCGTGCTTCCAGGTCCTGGTAATGGTCGAAGACCCAGTCCCGCTGCATCAGGCCGAATCCGGCGGGGTTTTCCTCCCGGAAGGGAATGAGAGCCAGCCTGCCGGGGTTGGCCAGGGGACGCCAGGTCCACTCCCCTGAATCTGTCCGGATCAGGAGGCCGTCGGAATCGTGGACCTCGGGACGATAGTCGCCGGGCCTGCCGTTTTCCGTCTCCCCGTAGAGAAACATGCTCGTCAGGGGGGCGATGCCGAGCTTCTGGACGTCTTTCCTCAGAAAAAGAACGCACTCCGTGTCCATGGAGGTCTCCTTTCCGGGGATGATGGTGAAGGTGTAGGCTCCCGCAAGGCTCGGGCTGTCCAGGAGAGCGTGAACGGTGATGGAATCGCTGTCCTCCCGGGGTTTTTCAATCCAGAATTCCCTGAAATAGGGGAATTCCTCCCCCGACTGGAGAGCCGTGTCCACTGCGAGGCCCCGGGCGGAAAGACCGTACTGCCCGTCCCGGGCCACGGCACGGAAGTAGCTGGCCCCGAGGAAGACGGCAACCTCGTCCTTGTATTTTCCCGTGTTCAGGTTGTAGTGGATGCGGAAGCCGGCGAAATCGAGGGGTGTTCCGGCGACCTTCGAGGCGAATTCTTCATCACCGTATTCGAAGACGGACGGGGAGAATGTGAGTTTCTCCGCGCGGCCGTCGTCCACGACGTTGACGGCCACCAGGCGGTTGTAGAAAAGGCCCGGATGGAAGAACTGCACCTCGAAAGGCAGCCCCTCTTTTCTCCACAGGGATTCGGAGGGACGGAACCGGATTTTTCTCCACTGGTCGTAGCTGATGTTCAGCAGAAAATCGGGAACCTGCCCTTCCGGATCCTCGAAGGGGCGGGATGCCAGTTCTTCAGCCTTGTGCTTCACGTCAACGAAGGAAAAGGCATGGAATTCCGCCGGAGCGGAAGGGGGTTCCGACGCACGGGACCTGGCGGGAAGCAAGCAAAACGCCGCCGCGAGGAGCGCGGCGACGGCAATCAGACGGTATGAGCGGTGGTGCTGGGCGCAGGGAAACACGAAGGACCCTCCTTGGCCGGATTTTCCGGACCGGTTGTGAAATCAGATACATCATAATAAGCCTTTTTTGCCGGAGTGCAAGAGGGGAGGGAAATTTCTCTAATTTCAGAAAACGTCGGGAAGTTCAGAGGCGAAGAACTGGGGAACCCGGTCCGGCGGCAGGGGACGGGAGAAGATATACCCCTGGATTGCGGTTTCCATGCCTTCGGGGACGAGGCTCCCGAGGATTTCCATCTGAGCTTTCGTCTCGACGCCTTCGAAGGTCACCTGCAGATGAAGGGCCCCGGCGAGGTGGATCATGGTGGAGACAACCCCCCTGGTCTTGTCGCTTTCGAGGTCCAGAATGAAGGACCTGTCGATCTTCAGCTCCGAGATCGGCAGCAGGCGGAGCTTCGCGAGAGAGGAGAAGCCGGTGCCGAAGTCGTCGAGGGAAAAGCGGATTCCCGCCTCTCCGAGCTCGGCCATGACCTTCTGGGCATGATCCGGATTTTCCATGAAGGCGGACTCCGTGATCTCCAGATGGAGGAGAAAGGGATTCGCGCCGGTGCGCCTGACGGTTTCAAGGACGTCCCTGACGAAGAATTCCGAGGAGATCTGCTTCGCCGAGATGTTTACCGCCACCGGTATGTCCAGTCCCATTCCCGACCATTCCACGGACTGGCGGCATGCGCTCTCGAGGGCGAAGGCGCCGAGGGTTCCTATTGCACCTATTTCTTCTGCTATGGGGATGAATTCGTCCGGGGGGATCGAGCTCCCGTCTCCCGCCGTCCACCGCATCAGGGCCTCCGCACCTATGATCTTCCGCTCCGTCAGGCTGACCTTGGGCTGATAAAACAGGTGAAACTCTCCGGCGTCCACGGCCCGCCGCAGGTCGCTCTCGAGCCGCATCCTGTGCTGAACCTTCCTGTCAAGGTCTTCGGTGAACAGCCTCCAGGTGTTCCCCCCTTCCCGCTTGGCCCGCTCCATGGAGAGGGATGCGTTCTGGAGAAGTTCCTCCGGGGATTCGCCGTCCCGGGGAAAAAACGTGACTCCGGCGCTGGCGGTGATCCTGCAGGAATGGTTCCCCACGGAAAAGGTGTTCCTGAGAGCCGCGAGCATCCGTTCCACCGTCCGGAGGCAGGAGGAATAGGTGCCTCCCCCGGTGAGCAGGACGACGAACTCGTCCCCGCCGAAGCGGGCGACGGCACCGGGTTCGGCGGCCGCACCGGCGAGCCTCTTCCCCGCTTCCTGGAGCAGCCCGTCCCCCACAGGGTAGCCCAGGGTTTTGTTCACTGCGCCGAACCGGTCCAGGCCGATCATGACCACCGAGAGGATACGCCGCTTCTCCCGGGCCCTTGAGAGGGCGAGGGAGAGCCTGTCATGGAAAAGGAAGCGGTTGGGCAGGCCCGTCAGGCCGTCGTGGTTCACCTCGTGCTGCAGCAGGTTCCGGCTCCGGTGGAGCTCGCTCAGATCCTGGTAGACGCCGATGTGGCGGGTCACTTTTCCCTCGCCGTCCCTGTAGGCGAAGATGTTCAGCCTGGAGGGGAAGGCCTCTCCGTTCTTCCGGCGGTCCCATATCTCTCCCGACCAGTGGCCGTCCTTCCTGAGAGCGTCCCGCATCTTCCGGTAAAAATCGGGGCCGTGCTTGTCCGATTTCAGCATGTCCGGCGTTTTGCCTATGATCTCTTCCGGGCCGTAGCCGGTGATGGCTGAGAAAGCCCGGTTGACCTCGAGGATGCGCCCGTCCGCGTCGGTGATCATGATGCCCTCGGCGGCGTTCCGGTAGATCTGGGTGATAAGAGCGAGCTGGCTCTCGGACCTGGCAAGCTCCAGGGTTTTTTCCTTCAGGCTCCGGTCCAGGAGCGCGGCCCGGGCTGCCTTTTTTCCGAGGAGGGCCGCCCGGAGGCTCAGGAAGAGAGAGACCGCACCCGCAGCGGCTATCGAAAGCAGCCCGGCGGCCACGAACCGCATTTTCCATGCGGCGATGCTTTTTTCCGCGTCGTCGATGTAGACTCCCGTTCCGACGATCCAGTTCCAGGGTTTGAAAAGGGCCACGTAGGATGTTTTGGGGGCCAGGGTGTTCAGTCTGTCCTTGAAGTGCCACTGGTAGTCCATTATTCCCCCCCCTTCGGGGGAGGAGACGGTGGTTTCGATCCGGTCGAAGAGCTGGCGGAGAAGGAAACCGTCCGGACCGGCGGCGATGTCGGGGTCCACGCCCTCCAGGTCGGGCCGGTAGGGGTGCATGAGGAGGGTCCTTTCGGGGCCGAGAATCCAGAAATAATCCTTGTCCTCTTCCCCGAACCGGAGGGAGCGGATGCGGGTGAGAGCCCGAACCCGGCCTTCCCCCGGGGGGATCTTCCCTGCGAGTTCCTCCCGGTGCAGGGCGTCCAGATAATGGAGCTGCACCAGGATCAGATTTCTGCAGAGGTTCCTTTTTTCCGCCATGTGGCTTTTTTCGAGGAGGGGGAGCAGAACGCCGAAAATCACGGCGAAAAGAATGACCAGGAGGAGGGAAACAGGAGCCATGGTCTGGAGGAAGGTGCGAAGAAACACCCGCTCTCCGGCGGACTGAACGGCCTTTACCATGTTGTCGGCGGGAATCTTCGGTCTTTCCGCCATGAGAGGCTCTCCTTCCGGGTCGGGGGCCCGGAGGAAAACATTTTCCGGGCCGTTCCGGTATTATATCAGGAAAAAAATGCCTCAGGCAGAATCTATTGTTCTCGATACTGCTGGGTCCTGAGGCCCCGGGGGACCGGAAAAGAAAGGCCCTCCCCGGAGATTCCCCGGAGAGGGCCTTTGGTTACAGAAGGGGGTCGAACCACCGGAAAAAGTCGTCGGTGTCCAGGGCGTCGGGCCCCCCCGGAACGAGGTATGAGACTCTCCGGAAGAGAGGATCATCCGTCCTCTCCCCGGGAGCGGGCAGGGCCACGCAGGTCATTCCCGCGTTCAGGGCTGCCTCCACGCCGTACTTCGTGTCCTCGAAGACGATGGCCGACTCGGGATCGGCGTTCATCCTCCGGGCGGCCTCGAGAAAAATGTCCGGGGCGGGCTTCCCCCGCCGGACTTCCGACGAGGATACGATATGAGTGAAAAAAGACCGGACGCCCAGAACCTCCAGGATCTCCGAGGCGATGGCATTGTTGGATCCCGTGGCCACCGCCATGGGAAGTTTCCGTTCCGCGAGGCCCTCAAGGAGGGGTCTCATGGGCGGGTAAAGCCTGCTCGAGATGAGGGCGACCTTTCTGTACAGGGCGTTTTTTTCATCCACGAGGGCCTGCACGTCGTCTTCCAGGCCGTAGTTCGCCCTGATGCGCCGGACCATCTCGTAGATGTCCTTCCCCACGTAGGCGGCCTTGTCCTCCCTCGAAAAGGAGATGCCCCTCCGCGCGAGGAGGATCTCGTCGCTCTTGTAATGGTTCTCTTCACTGTCGATGAGGGTGCCGTCCAGGTCAAAAAGGGCGAGAGTCAGCGTTCGGCTGACGGGGCCGGAGTTTTTTTCCCCCTCTCCGGCGAGAAAAGCCAGGGGAGATTCCATCATGTAGTGTCCACATTCCCTTCGCTTCCGTTTTCCAGAATTGTACCACGGATCCCTTTTCAGAAAACAGCCTCCGCCGGTAGTATAGAATGAATGGAGAAGAATGAAAAAGGAGGTTTCTGCCCATGATCATCGAAACGGAAAAGCATGCCTTCGAGGTTGACCTCTGCGGCGGCTCCGCGGCCCGGAACGTGGTGAAGACCCTGCCCCAGGAGATTTCCATGGCCCGCTGGGGGGACGAGTTCTACGGCACCCTGAAAGAAAAAGTGGAGTGCGGCCCCGACACGCTCCAGGACGTTTTCGAAATCGGCGACGTGGCTCTGTGGCCGGCAGGGAACGCCCTGTGCATCTTTTTCGGGCCCACGCCGGCGAGCAGCGGGGACGAACCGAGAATGGCCTCCCCGGGAGTCCTCGTGGGCAGGATCACAGGCGACGCGACGGTGCTGCGGCACTGCGGCCGGTCGCTGAAAAAGGTCCGGATACTGCCCTGATACCCGAAACCCGGAGGGGAATTCAGGAAGAAAAAACGGAGCGGGGGGAAATTTTTCCCTCCGCTCCGTTATAAAATGCAGCCTCTTCCGGCCTATTTCTTCGGCAGGACCGGGCAGTCGGGATTAGTCCCGTCGCCGGGGCCGTACCCCGTGCCGTCCCTGGGGCCGTTTCCGCCGTTGCCGTTGCCGTCTCCGGGCCCCTTGCCGTTTCCGCCGCCATTGCCTCCTCCGTTCCCGTTGCCCTTGCCGAGCGAAATTGAATTCTCAACGGATGATCCCCCGTCGAAAACGGACGCGAGGGCTGTGGAAGCGACGGATGCCGCAAGAATCACTACCAGAACTGCCGCCAGTATTTTTTTCATGAGTGAATCCCTTCTTTCATCAGGCTGAAATCGAGTACGCCCGAATAATAGCCCTTCTTTCGGGAAGACACATTGTCACCGGTATCAATTATCCGCCCGGTAATTCCCGCAGTTATTTTTACGACGGCACCACCAGGGGAACGCCCTTGTGCAGGACGATGTCCACGGGCACGCCGTAAACCTCGGCGACGATTTCTCCCGGGACCTCCGACGGAAGGAACATCCCCCGGATGCATCCGTCCTTCAGGAAGAGCAGCCTGTCGGCGTACCGGAAGGCGGTGTTCAGGTCGTGGAGGCTCAGCAGGGCGGCCACGCCGTGTCCCTTGACCACCTTTCTGAGGGTGGCCAGCATGTCGAGCTGGTTTTTCAGGTCGAGGCTGCTTGTGGGCTCGTCGAGGAGCAGCACCCGGGGTTCCTGGACCAGTGCCCGGGCAAGGAGCACTTTCTGGAACTCCCCTCCGCTCAGCTCGTCCAGGTAGCGCAGGGCAAACCTATCGAGGGAGAGGTTTTTGAGAGCGGACTCCACCTTCTCCAGGTCCCGCCGCTCCACGGACCAGCCCAGATGGGGCCGGCGGCCGAGCAGCACGGCGTCGAAGACGGTGAGCCTGACCGGTTCTCCCCGCTGGGGAACGTAGGCGAAAAACTTCGCCCGTTCCCGGGGAGGGCAAGCCAGGGCGTCCCTGGACTCCATGAGCACCGTACCTCCCGCGGGGCGGAGAATGCCGTTGATAGCCCGCAGCAGGGTCGTCTTTCCCGTGCCGTTGGGGCCCAGCAGCGCCGCCATCTCCCCTTCGGCCAGGGAGAAGGTCACGTCCTCGAGCACCGGCACTCCCCTGTAGGCAAAGGAGATTCCGTTCACCGAGAGGATCATGTCCGCCGCCTCCGGGTGATGAGGGCGAGAAAGACCGGTGCCCCCAGGAAGGCCGTGAAAACCGACACCGGGAGGGTCCGGGGCGCGAAGGCGAGCCTGGCAACCGTGTCGGCGGCCAGCAGAAGCAAGCCTCCCATCAGCACCGATCCGGGGATGAGGAACCGGTGGTCCGACCCGAGGAAGCGCCGGAGCATGTGGGGGCAGACCAGCCCCACGAAGCCGATCACCCCGAGGAGGGCCACCATCACCGCCGACAGCAGGGACGTAACCACCATGGCCTCCATGCGGATCCGGGACGCGGAGACCCCAAGCGACAGGGCCGTCTCGTCGCCGCAGTCGACGGCGTTGAGATCGAACCGGCGGAGGAAGAACAGGAGAAAGGCCGCGGCCAGCAGACCTCCCATGAGGGGGATGTCCCGCCAGGAGGCCCGGGAGACGTCCCCGAAGGTCCAGAAGACTGTGGCGGCGATCTGGCTGTCGTCGGCGAAATACTGCAGGAACATGGTTCCCGCCGTGAAGAGGGAACTGAGGGCCACCCCGGCGAGGATCATTCCATCCGGCATGCCCCTGGTGACCGACGAGATGACGAGCACCACCCCCATGCAGAGGAGGGAGGCCAGGAAGGCCGCGCCGGTGGTCAGCCACGGGTTGACGATGGTAACGGCGTTTACGGCGCTGCTCTGCATGCTGCCCGTTCCCAGCACGATGATGGAGAACGCGGCGCCGAAGGCCGCGGCGTTGGACAGGCCGAGGGTAAAGGGCGAGCCGAGGGGGTTCCGGAGCGCCGACTGCATCACCGCCCCTGCCAGGGAGAGCCCCCCGCCCGCAATGAGGGCCGCGAGGGTTTGAGGAAGGCGGATGTTCAGCACGATGATGCGCCACTTCGCCTCCCCGCCGCCGAGGAGGGTGCTTACCACGTCGGCGACCGGGATGGAGACGGCTCCGCGGGAGACGGAGAAAACCACCATCAGCAGGCAGGCGCCCGCCAGCCCGAGCAGAAAGAGCCTCTTGCGCCGCACGTGCCGTTCGTAGTTCGGGGAGAGGGCGTGCCCTTCCAGGTGCACGGTGCTACTCCTCAAGGACGATCTTCGAGAAAACCCGCCCTGAAAATCCCTCGTTCATGACCGAAAAGACCGGCTTCCCCACCAGGAACGTGAAGATCTCGTCGGCCTTCGCCGCCGGGTCCACGTCTTCGAACCGTTCGGGGTAGAGGACCTTGCCGACGAAATAGCCGTTGGCGAGCACCGACCCGTAGTTGATGGTGTAGGAGTTGTAGGGCAGGACGCCCCAGATTCTCCCCTCCCGGACGGCGGCCAGGGCGGAGAAGACCGGGTCATGCCGGAGCTGGTGGAGGGAGTTGGCCTGCTCTCCCGCAGTGGTAGTGCTCAAGTCCACGAAAAGGATGTCCGGATCCCATTCGAGGAGCTTTTCCTTTGATACCTGGACGACGGCGGACGTCTTTTCTCCAGGCGCCGCCGCAACGTTTTGAGCCCCTGTGTAGACGAAGGGCGGGTATCCCGGCTCCGTGGAGGTGAAGCCGTGGGCTCCCCGGGAGGCCACGCCGCCGATATAGCAGGAGGGCCGCCTGCCGCCCGGGATGTCCGCCGCGCGGGCCGCAAGTTCCGCCAGGTGTCCCTCGAAGAAGGCGATGACTTCTTCAGCCCGTTCAGCTTTACCGAGGATTTTTCCCATCAGGCGGAGGGAAGAATAGAACTCCTCCCTCTTGTCGGTGAGGTTGCCGTACTCCAGGCCCACCACGGGAATGCCCGTCTTGGCGGTGAGATGGTCCGGATGGGGGCCCGAGAGGGGGGAGACCTTGAAGATCACCTGGGGCTGGGGGGCGAGCCCGGCGATCAGCTCGGGGTTGTCCATCCCCCGGAACTCGCCGAAGACGGGAAGGTCCTGGAATTGAGGGTTGGCGATTGAATAGGGCCGGGCCGACGTCAGGACGGCAAGGCCGGGAACCCGCCGTTCTGCGGAGTCGACGGCGACCACCCGGTCCTGGGCCTGGAGGTAGACGATCAGCCGGAGCGCTCCGGACCCGGAGCCGATAATCCGCTCCGGGAACGCAGGGACGGCGACGGCCCGCCCCAGGCTGTCGGTCACGGTGACCTCACCGGCACATGCCGGGATGGCGATGGAGAGAAAAACAAAGACGTACAGGAAGCACGTGCGGAACCGATTCATGAAAGCCCACTCCTTTTCTGATGATGAACCTGGACGGCCATATGGTAGCACGAAAACATAATTCGGTGCTATCAGGCTCCGCTTGCACTCTGTGAAACCCTGACTGAAGGTGTGAGGACAGAAACTGCAGGAAGAAAAACAGAGAAGAGAATTTCGGTCCCGTTCCGGAGGGCATCAGCGTCCGCTACAAGGGGGGCAGGAAAATTGCCCCCTCTTTCACTCTTTCGCAGTTTGTGCTGCTGTCAGTGAGGTGGAAGCGGTGCGTAGGTTGTCGCCCGGAGACGCCGTTCCCTGAAAACCGTTACCGGAAGATGATATTTCCGAGGCCGGAGACGGAGAAGGCGCACCAGGCCAGCAGGGCTCCCATGACGACGTCCACGGTTCGTCCCTGCCTGGACATGATCCGCTTCTGGGCCGCCCCGAAGGCGGTCCAGAGGGTCACTCCGCTCGAGCAGGCAAGGGCGAGGAAGAGCCCTGAGCCGAAGAGCCAGGCTTCGGGCGCCCCAGCCAGCCCGGCGACGAGTAGCCACATTCCCGGCAAACGAAGGAGCCCTTACGCATCGCTCATCCGTGCCGCGGCATGGCGTCGCTGCGCCGGGTCCTATGCGGTCTCGTCGGCCACGAGGACATCCGGTGCGCCCTGGATGACCTCGCTGATGACCAGATGATCATCCTCGCGTTCGAGCACCACGGTGCTGCCCCGCGGGAACTTGCCGGAGAGCACTTCCTCGGCCAGCAGATCCTCCACGTGCCGCTGGATGGCCCGCCGCAGCGGGCGGGCGCCCATGGTGGGGTCGTAGCCCACGTCGACCAGCAACTCCTTGGCTGCCGGGGTGAGGGCCACTCCGATCTCGCGGTCTCGCAACTGCTCCTCCACCCGCGACATCATGAGGCTGACGATGTCGGTGATCTCCTGGCGCGACAGCTTGCGGAAGACTATGACCTCGTCCACCCGGTTCAGGAACTCCGGTCTGAACACCGTCTTCAGCTCGCCGGTGACCCGGGTCTTCATCTCCTCGTAGTCGAGGCCGCCTTCCTGCACCGGCTCGCCGAAGCCCAGAACCTGCCCCTTCGAGATGGTGTTGGCGCCGATGTTGGAGGTCATGATGATTATGGTGTTGCGGAAGTCCACCGAGCGCCCCTGCGCGTCGGTGAGCCTTCCGTCCTCCAGGATCTGCAGGAGGATGTTGAACACGTCGGGGTGGGCCTTCTCGATCTCGTCGAGAAGGACGACGGAATACGGCCGCCTCCGCACCAGCTCGGTGAGCTGTCCGCCCTCATCGTAACCCACGTAGCCGGGCGGCGAACCCACCAGCCGGCTGACCGCGTGCTTCTCCATGAACTCCGACATGTCCACCTGGATGAGCGCCGATTCCTCACCGAACAGGAACTCGGCAAGCGTGCGGGCCAGCTCGGTCTTGCCCACGCCTGAAGGTCCCAAGAAGATGAAGGAGCCGGCAGGACGGTGCGGGTCCTTGAGCCCGGCACGTGAACGGCGGATGGCCCTCGAGACGGCCTTGACCGGTTCGTCCTGCCCCACTACCCGTTGATGGAGGGCTTCCTCCATGCGCATCAACCTATGCGTCTCGGCCTCGGTGAGCTTGGTGACCGGGATGCCGGTCCACATGGCCGTCACCTCGGCGATCTCGTCCTCTCCGATAGAGATCTCGGCCGCCTCGTCGGATTCCCGCCACTTCTCCTCCAACTCACGACGCTGGTTGAGCAGCTTGCGTTCGCGATCGCGGAGAGACGCCGCCTTCTCGAAGTCCTGCACATCGATGGCGCCCTCCTTCTCGCGCCTCACCTCCAAGATGGCGTCTTCCACCTCGCGCAGGTCGGGAGAGGAGCACATGTTCTGGATGCGCTTGCGTGAAGCCGCTTCGTCGACCAGGTCGATGGCCTTGTCGGGAAGGAAGCGGTCGCTGATGTAGCGATCGGCTAGGTAGGCGGCCGCCTCCAGAGCCTCGTCGGTGATGCGTACCCTGTGGTGCGCTTCGTACCGCTCGCGCAACCCCGCCAGGATCCGCTTCGTCTCCATGACGGTCGGCTCTTTCACCAGGATCTGCTGGAAGCGCCGCTCCAAAGCTGCGTCCTTGGCCAGGTGCTTGCGATACTCGTCCAGGGTGGTGGCGCCGATGGTCTGTAGCTCTCCCCGGGCCAGAGCCGGCTTAAGGATGGAAGCCGCGTCGATGGCGCCCTCAGCCGCCCCTGCACCCACCAGGTTGTGGATCTCGTCGATGAACAGGATGATGTCACCCCGCTCGCTGATCTCCTTCATGACCTTCTTGAGCCGCTCCTCGAACTCGCCACGGTACTTCGACCCGGCCACCAACGCGCCCAGGTCGAGCGTGTAGATCTGCTTGTCCTTGAGCAG
>ENA-UOUL01001896-UOUL01001896.1-bioreactor-metagenome-genome-assembly--contig:-NODE-1896-length-26844-cov-5.425748_pt1 | contig 26844 bp, 16 predicted proteins | sample MGYA00249838_ERZ747220 | MGnify/ENA primary metagenome ERZ747220 (study PRJEB28778, sample SAMN05720191) | bioreactor metagenome | isolation source: Anaerobic biogas reactor | place: USA:Washington...
TGAAGTCTCCGGTTCCGACGATTGCCGTGTCCTTATCCGTAAAGATGATCTTGTAGCTTTTGCGTGTTCCATCGGCGTTCATGAACCAGATGGTCGTCTGCCCCGATGTTATTGTTCTCTTGATCAGGTCACAGATGCCGTCCTTGTTGAAGTCTCCTGTCCTGACGACTGTGGCGTTCATATCCGTAAAGATGATCTTGTAGCTTTTGCGTGTTCCATCGGCATTCATGAACCAGATGGTCGTCTGTCCTGACGATGCTTTTCTCCGGATCAGGTCGGTGATGCCGTCCTTGTTGAAATCCCCGATGCCGACGACGGAGGCATTCGTATCGGTAAAGACGGTCTCGGAGCTTGACCTTGTTCCGTCCGCCTTCATGAACCACAGGACGGTCTTGCCCGTGGAATCATATCTAAGAAGCAGATCGGACCTGCCGTCCTTGTTGAAATCTCCTGTTTCCGCCCAGAGCATGCCGGCGCCGAGAAAGCTGAGCAGCACAAACACGATGACCCGTCTACATTTCTTCATAAGCCTGTCTTCCCTTTTCCGTATTTCTGGTTGTCGGTTCCTTGATTGTCATAAACCCATGTTCGACCTGTGAGCGGCACCTTTTCTGAAGATCTGCACGAACGCAGATGCATGCTCAGAAACTGTCTGAAACAACGCCTCCGAAGTTTGATATCGGGGATTTGTCGCAATAACTTTACAAGGAATATAAAAAAGAGTTGGGATAAACTGGATTGCTGAAGAATTCAGTCTGCTGGGCTGCTGTTTACAACTCTTTGGCGCCGTCGAGGGAATTCTCAAAGCAAAAAAGGTCCGCGTTATTCAACACGGACCTTTTTCTTCGGTGCTTCAATCTATTCCAGCTGATGCCATGGCGCGAGGCCTATTTTCTCAGCCCTTCCTGCCCCCGGCGGCTTTCGCCCAGGAATCCCGCAGCGGGACAATGCGGTTGAAAACGGGTTTGCCGGGCGCCGTATCCGGATCGGCGCAGAAATATCCCAATCGCTCAAACTGGTATTTGAGCCCCGGCTCCGTAGTTCCCAGGCTGGATTCAGCATAACAGGAGGAGAGGATTTCCAGGGATTCCCTGTTCAGGTGCTTCGTATAGTCCTCTTCGCTTCCCGGATCCTCAATCCGGAACAGCCGGTCGTACAGCCTCACCTCGGCAGGAACGGCATGCCGGGCCGAGACCCAGTGAATCACCCCCTGAACCTTGCGCCCGTCAGCCGGCGGCGCATTCCGGGTTCCGGGATCGTAGGAGCAGTGAAGTTCGATGACCTGCCCGGTCTTTTCGTCCTTCACCATGCTTTCATATCGGATGACGTAGGCATTCCGGAGGCGGACCTCCCGTCCCGGACCCAGGCGGTGATATTTTTTCGGCGGGTCTTCGAGAAAGTCGTCCTTTTCGATGTAAAGCTCCCTGGAGAAGGGCAGCTTCCGTGTTCCCATGTCGGGATCCTGGGGATGGTTGGGGCATTCGATCTCCTCAACCAGGTCCTCCGGATAATTGTCGATCACCACCCGAAGGGGGTGCAGGACGCACAGCGCCCTGGGGGCGTGGGCATTGAGGTCCTCCCGGACGCAGTGCTCCAGCAGGGAGATGTCGATCAGGTTGTCATTTTTCGCCACGCCGATCTGGGCGCAGAAGTTCCGGATGGCTTCCGGGGTGTAGCCCCGGCGGCGCATGCCCGTGACGGTCGGCATCCTGGGGTCATCCCAGCCCTGGACGAAATGGTTTTTCACCAGTTCAATGAGCCGCCGTTTGCTGAGCACCGTGTAGCTCAGGTTGAGGCGGGCGAATTCGATCTGCTTCGGACGCGGGCCCGGTATCAGTTTCTCCACGAACCAGTCGTAAAGGGGACGGTTGTTTTCAAACTCCAGGGTGCAGATGGAGTGGGTGATCCCTTCCAGGGCGTCCGAGAGGCAATGGGCGAAGTCGTACATGGGGTAGATCACCCAGTCGGTGCCCGTCCGGTAGTGGGGCTCCCGCTTGATGCGGTAGATGATGGGGTCGCGCATGACGATGTTCGGCGAGGCCATGTCGATCTTCGCGCGCAGAACATGGGCGCCGTCGGCAAACTCGCCGGCCCGCATCCGGGAAAAGAGATCGAGGTTCTCTTCCACGGACCGGTTGCGATAGGGGCTTTCCCTGCCCGGCTCGGTGAAGCTTCCCCGGTGCTCCCGGATTTCATCGGGAGTGAGGCTGCAGACATAGGCGTCTCCGGATCGGATGAGCTCGACGGCGAACGAATAAAGCCGTTCGAAGTAATCGGAGGCGTAAAAGAGCCGGTCTGCCCAGTCGAATCCAAGCCAGCGGACATCGTGGATAATCGATTCCACGAATTCCATGGACTCTCCCAGGGGGTCCGTGTCATCCATCCGGAGATTGCAGGTTCCCTGGTACTGCTGGGCGATGCCGAAATTGAGGCAAACCGACTTGGCATGACCGATGTGGATGTAGCCGTTTGGTTCGGGCGGGAAGCGGGTGGCCACTCGTCCCTCATGTTTGTTGGTCCGCAGGTCATCGTCGATGATGTCCCGGATGAAATCCGTCGGGTTTGAAGTCGTCGGTTGCGTCATGTTACAGCTCCTTTCGCCTTGATGATTCTGCAGGCAGGACCGCCGGACAGAGGCCCTCCATCTTTCGGAAATTCCGGCGCCGCCCGCCTTGAACACCATGGTGCCCCGGGCCCGGCCCCGAAGGAAAAGCCTCTTCTGTCAAGGTCGAATGCCGGTTGGTTATCTAGTATATTCATGGAAATATATCAAGGGCATAAACTTTCAAATTTCTTCCGGATACAATGCAATTGACTTCATCGGAGTTCTTTTCTTATACTGGCTTCATAAAAATGATGCGTCATCACACGGGACCCCGTCATGACGGGAAATTGGAAAGGCTGAAATGGATATAACCTCCGCGCTTCTCATCGTCCTGGGGCTTGCCCTTTTCGAATCGATCACGAGCATCGACAACGCCATCATCAATGCCGAGACGCTGCAGACCATGCAGCCCAAAGCGCGCAGGTGGTTTCTGACCTGGGGGATCCTCATCGCCGTCTTCCTGGTCAGAGGGGTTCTTCCCTGGCTGATCGTCTGGGTCATGGCGCCGGGCGTCGGCCCCTGGGAGGCCCTGACGGCAAGCCTGACCGGAGATCCGGCGGCGCTCAAGGCCATTCAGGAAAGCTCCCCCGTTCTTCTCATGGGGGGAGGCGTCTTCTTCATCTTTCTTTTCTGCCACTGGATCTTTCTGGAACCCAAGAAAATAGGCCTGCCCGTGGAGGTCCTCATCGCTCGGCAAGGGGCCTGGTTCTATGCGGTCGTGTCGGTCTTCCTGACGGCCATCGTCTGGTTCACTCTCAAGGAGAGCCCCATGCTCGCCTTCGGGGCCGTGGTCGGCTCCACGGCCTTCTTCATCGTCCACGGTTTCAAACGCTACGCTGAAGAGCAGGAGGCTCGCATTCTGTCGGGCGACGTCCATATGACCGATATCGGGAAGGTCCTCTACCTCGAGGTCATCGACCTGACCTTCTCCATCGATGGCGTCGTCGGGGCCTTCGCCTTCACGTTATCCGTACCACTGATCCTTCTTGGAAACGGCATCGGGGCGATCGTGGTCCGGCAGCTGACGTTCTACGGTGTCGACCGGATCAAAAAGTACGTTTATCTGAAAAACGGCGCCATGTACTCCGTCTTTGTCCTGGGCTGCGTGATGCTGGCCCACGGTTTCGGGGTCCATGTGGAAGAGTGGATTACACCCGTGGCCACCTTCCTCATCGTCGGCTATTTTTTCCTCAAATCCAGATGGCATGCAAGGAAAGCCGGGAGCTCTCCCGGATAGGTGCGGACAGGGGCAGGGAACGTTGCGGGCAATGACGGGAACAGGGGGAGGTTTTTCATGAAAAGATGGGATAAAGTCCTCTATGCCTCCTTTTTCTTCCTGCTGGCCGTCATCGGCTCTCTCCAGGGAGGTCCTGCCGGATTTCCCAGGTGGATTTTCCTCCTTCTCGCCGTCGTGATCGTCGTGTACCTGCTGAACAAGGACAAAGTCGACAAGAGCTTCCGGAAGTAACCAGGAATCATCCTTTGTGATATGGAACGGCAACCTGCAAAAACGGAAACCGACCCGGCATACAGGCTTCTCGGCATTGTCCGTGGGCTGTTCAGCGAACTGCGGGGAAAAGCCGGGCAGGAGGATCGCGTTTCTCTGGACAGTCTGCTGGACCGCGATCTCGGCTTCGACAGTCTGGCGCGGGTGGAATTGCTGTCTCGAATCCAGCGCTCCTTCGGCGTGGATCTGCCGGAGGAAATCCTCAACCGCGCCGAGACGCCGCGTGACCTGCTCGAGGCCTTGAGGCGGGCGGCCAGGGGATCGGCACAGCAGGAATTGGCCGCTTCCCTGGCGACGCTGGAATCTGCGCAGGGTGAAGCGGCCGGCGCCGACACGTTGCTTGAGGTGCTTGACTGGCATGTGCGCCGGCAGCCCGAACGCGTCCAGATCATTGCGCGCACTGAAAGCGGAGATCAGCCGATCTCCGGACGCAGCCTGGCGCAGGCCTCGGAGGAGATCGCCGCCGGTCTGCAGAACCGGGGGCTTGAACCGGGGCAGTCCGTGGCCATCATGCTGCCGACCTGCCCGGAGTACTTTTACGTCTACCTGGGGATTCTCCTTGCCGGCGGCATTCCCGTGCCCATTTATCCCCCCGCCCGCCTGACCCAGGTGGAAGAGCATGTACGCCGCCATGTAGGGATCCTTTCCAATGCCGGGACCGTTCTGCTTGTTACGGTCCCCGAAGCTCGAGCGGTGTCCCGGCTGCTGCAGGCTCATGTCCTTTCCCTGCATTCCGTGGTCAGTGTGCAGGAATTGCGGTCGTCAGGCGCCTCCTTTATCCGGGTGCCGGTAACGGCCCGGGACGTGGCTTTTATTCAGTACACTTCCGGCAGCACGGGCGATCCCAAGGGGGTGGCGCTGACCCACGCCAATCTGCTTGCCAATGTCCGCGCCATGGGGCAGGCGGTGGGCGTGGGGCCTGATGACGTGTTCGTCAGCTGGCTGCCGCTGTATCATGACATGGGGCTGATCGGCGCCTGGCTGGGGACGCTCTATTTCGGCATCCCGCTGGTTGTCATGTCCCCCCTGGCCTTTCTCGTGCGGCCGGTGCGCTGGCTGCGGGCAATCCATGAGTACCGCGGCACCCTTTCGGCGGCCCCTAATTTTGCCTATGAGCTCTGTGTCAAGAAGATCGGCGAAGAGGAGCTCTCCGGACTGGATCTCAGCTCGTGGCGGCTGGCTTTCAACGGGGCGGAGGCCGTCCTGCCGGAAACGCTGACGCGCTTTCGGCGGCGTTTCGCTCCGTTCGGCTTTCGAACCGAAGCCCTCACACCGGTCTATGGGCTGGCCGAGAATTCCGTCGGGCTGGCGTTCCCGCCGCCGGGCCGCGGTCCGGTCATCGACTGCGTCCAGCGGGAAACCTTTTCGCGCACCGGACGGGCGGTACGCGCTTTGTCGGAGGAGGCCTCGCCGCTGTGCTTTGTCTCCTGCGGCCGGCCGCTTCCCGGCCACGAACTGCGCATTCTCGATGCGTCCGGTCACGAGCTGGCCGAGCGCCAGGAGGGGCGGATAGAGTTCCGGGGGCCGTCGTCGACGCGCGGCTATTTCAACAATCCACAGGCCACGTCCCAGCTCTTTCACGGCGGCTGGCTGGACAGCGGCGATCGCGGTTACATCGCCGGTGGAGAGGTTTTCCTCACGGGCCGCGCCAAGGACATCATCATCCGGGGCGGGCGCAACATCTATCCTCAGGAACTGGAGGAGATCGTCGGCGAGATACCCGGGGTGAGAAAGGGCTGCGTCGTGGCGTTCGGCAGTCCCGACCCGGCTTCGGGTACGGAGCGGCTCGTTGTGATCGCCGAAACCCGCCGGAGCGATCCGGCTGAACTGGAGCGTCTGCGCGGGGAGATCCATGCTGCCATCTTTGAAGCGCTCGGCGAACCGGCTGACGAACTTGTGATCGTCCCTCCCGGGACCGTTCTCAAGACCTCCAGCGGCAAACTGCGGCGTGCCGCCAATCGCGACCTTTTCGAGGCGGGATTGGCGGATGGGCGCAAGCGGACCGGACGGCGGCAGATGGCCCGCCTTGCGGCAGGCGCCTTGGTTCCCCAACTGCAGCGCTGGACTGCCAGGGCAGGGGAGGTTTTATTTTCCGCCTGGGCCTGGTCGGTGTTCTATATGGTCATGCCGGCTGTCTGGCTGGCCACGGCCATGACGGAGCGCCCGTCAACGGCCTGGTCCGTCGGCCGGGCAGGGGCGCTGCTGCTGATCCGGCTCACCGGTACGCCCTTTTCGGTGAGCGGGCTGGAGCATCTGCCAAAAGGGTCGCCCTGCGTTCTGGTGGCCAACCACGCCAGTTACATCGACGGGATCGTCCTGCTGGCGGCGCTTCCGGAGCACTTTGTCTTTGTCGCCAAGCGGGAACTGGGCGAAGGGTTCCTGGCCCGCCTTTATCTCCAGCACCTGGGCGCCCATTTCGTTGAGCGCTTTACAGCCACGGAGAGCATCCAGGACGCCGGCCGCCTGGAGGAAGTGCTCCGGGCAGGCCATGGGCTGGTCTTCTTCCCCGAGGGCACATTTACCCGGGTGGCCGGCTTGCAGCCCTTCCGGATGGGGGCCTTCCTTGTGGCGGCCAATACAGGGACGCCGGTCGTTCCGGTGGCGATATCCGGCACCCGGTTTGTGCTGCGCGACGGCCAGTGGCGACCGCGGCGCGGCGCGATCCGCGTTTCGGTCGGCGATCCCCTGGTGCCGGCGGCGGATGCCCGGGATGCCTTCGCGGCCGCCGTTGCGCTGCGCGATGCCGCTCGCGCCCATATCCTGCGGCACTGCGGCGAGTCGGATCTCCAGCCGTTCGAAATTTCGGAAAATGGGAGGTGAACAGCAATGGCAGGGTCCATGAAAGCGATGGTGTGCCGGGGGCCGGATTCCTATGGCCTGGAGGATGTTCCGGTTCCTGAAATTCTCGAACCCGGGGATGCGATCGGCAGGGTCCTTCTGACGACGATTTCCGGGAGCGACCTGGCCCTTGTACGGGGGGGGATCCCCGGGGTCCGCTATCCGCTCATTGTGGGCCACGAGTTCTGCGCTGAAATCGTGGAAACGGGTCCCGCGGTAAAAAAGCTGAAAGTCGGAGACCGGGTCGTGGTCTCCTGCTTCGCCTGCTGCGGCGAATGCCGGTACTGCCGGCAGGGCCTTTACGCCCGCTGCCTGAAGGCCGGTTGCGGGACCTTCGGAATGCGCGGACCGGGAGGCTGCCAGGCGGAATACGCCCGCTTGCCGGACGCCGACGCCTACTGCTTCAAATTTCCGGAATCCCTGTCCCCCGGGGATGTCCTCTTCTGCGGCGATGTTCTGTCCGCAGGTTACTTCGCGGCGGAGCTGGCCCGCATCGAGCCCGCTGAAACGGTGGCCGTGGTGGGGGCCGGTCCCGTCGGACTCTGCGCCATGGCATCCGCCCGGTTGTGGGGACCGTCAAGGATCATCGCCGTAGACACGTCGCCGTCCCGGCTGGATGCGGCCATGAAAGCCGGTGTGGCGGATCTGGCTCTCAATCCAGCGGAAGCAAATGTTGTTGAAGCCATCCGGGAGCTTACCGACGGGTTCGGTGCGGACAGGACCATCGAGTGTGCGGGACGGCAGATGACCTTTGACATCGCCTTTTCCGCCCTTCGTTGCGGAGGCGGAATATCAACCGTCGGCATTTATGAAAAGCCGCTCCTCCTTCCCCTGGATGAGGCCTGGGGCACCAATATCACCTTGAGCTGGGGCGTCGCGCCGGTCGATCGTCTGCCCAGGCTGATCGAACTCATCGAAGAGGGGAAAATCGATACCCGCTTCCTGTGCACCCATTCCGTTCCCTTGAATGAAATTCTGAAGGGTTACGAACTGTTCGCCAACCGGACGGCGGGCTGCCTGAAAGTGCTGATCACACCCTGGGAACCGTAAAAATCCCGCTCTGCCGCTCTCTTCCGGGGCGCATGTCGCTCTCAGCGCCGTTTCCCCGGCATCGGGCTGCGCCCTTCCGGCCTTTTGCCGCCCGGCTATTGTTCGTGGGCGCGGAGGGGAATCAGAGATCCAGGGTATGGAGGATGTCGAAAAAGGACATTGCCCGGTCCGGGTCGGGGGGCAACCCGGAGTACAGCGAAGGGGACACCATTCCTGCCAGGCTCTTTTTCAACTCGGCCTGGGTTCTGGTGTCGTCAAACCGCTCCAGGCATTCCAGGGCGAAGGCAATAGCCCGCTCCTGGAGTGAGCTGACGGAGTCGGCCTGCTCCTCTCCCGTCACCGGATGGCGGTAGGTGAGAGTGGACTGGAAGAACCGGGGATCGGATTCCTGGCAGGTAGCGTAGAAGAGGGCTTCGACCGGCTCGATCCGGCGGGCCTGGCGGGGAGCCAGGATATCGAAGAGGCCGAGGAACTGGTGGACGCGCCTCTGCTGGATGATGTGGTGAATCAGGGCATGCTGCCAGAATGTCAGTTTCAGAGAGGAGTTGGCGGCCAGGATCTTTCCAAAATACAACAGGTTCAGCAGCTTCAGAAAGGCGCTTTCCTCGTTTTCGCGGTTTCGGTACAGGTCGATGAGGCGCAGGTTTCGAAATGAAGCGTTGCCGTTGCGGCTTAACAGGTGGAGATCCAGGGCCGATTCAAGGCGGCGATGGCGGGTCGCGGCGCGGGAGGCCTGGATCGAGGGAACATCCTTGTCGTTGCCGCTGAAGTGGAAGATGAGGGGGTGAAAGACCGAATCCACGGCCACATGGGTCATGGCGCCCGCCAGAAAAGGCCGATATCCCTCCGGCAATGTTTCGGAACTTTTTGCCAGCGGCCCGAAGGGGTTAAAGGGGCTGGAAACCCTGTAGCCGTGAAGCCTGTTCGCCGCCGCGATCAGGTTGGACCGGTTCTGCCCGGTCAAGGCATAATAGGGTGTATCGAAGATAACAGAGCCCAGATAATAGAGAGCTTTGTTTTCCTGAATCTCCGTTTTCAAAAGCCCGTCAGGCATAGCCTGCCAGGTCTGCTCCGCCAGTATCCAATGTGCTGCTTCCTTGGGCATGACTCTTACTCCTCCGACGCGGCGGCAGACATGGGAATCCTCAACAGGATCAGGCCGCCAAGAACAAAAAGAACAGCGAGGCTCAGTATCCCGTACCGGGATTGGCCGGTCATCCGACTGGCCAGCGCCATCAGCAGGGGTCCGAGAATCGCCGCGAATTTTCCGAAAATGTTATAAAATCCGAAAAATTCAGCAGACTTTTCCTTGGGGATGAGGCGGCCGAAATAGGAGCGGCTGAGAGCCTGAAGGCCGCCCTGGGAGCTGGCGATGAGAACGGCCAGCATCCAATAGAAAAAGATTTTTTTTGACGCCGTGGGCAGTTCGGGAAGGTAGAAGGCGATGAGCACGATGATCAGATACACCCCCAGTCCCACATAGAGCATGGGCTTTGTTCCCAGAAGCACGGCCAGCTTCCCGTAGAGCAGGGCGAAGGGAAAGGCGAGAATCTGGATAACCAGGATGAGGGTCAGCAGCTGGGACGTCGTCATTCCGATGTCCACGCCATAGGCGGTCGCCATGCGGATGATGGTGTCCACGCCGTCGATGTAGAAAAAATAGGCAAGCAGAAAGAGAAACGCCAGCCTGTACTGTCGGATTTCCTGGAAGGTGGCCATGAGGCGGCGGAAACTGCCGCGCAGAGGCTGCGCCGAAGGTGGAATAAAATGGTGCTGATGGACATTCCGGATCATGGGCAGGGAGAAGATCAGCCACCAGAGGGCCGTGAGGACAAAGGAGATGCGGGTGGCCTGCAGCGGGGAATCGAGCCCGGCGAGGGAGGGCTTCTGAATCAGGATCATGGCCAGGACAAAGGGGACGGTGCTGCCGAGGTATCCCCAGGCGAAGCCGTTGGAGGAAATCCAGTCCATTTTCGAGTCGGGAGTGACGTCGACGAGGAAGGCGTCATAGAAGATGTTGGCCCCCGCAAAGCCGATATAGGCCGTCACATAAAGCAGGAGGCACAGCACCTGATCGCCTTCGCCGGGCAGGGTGAGCAGCAGCGTGAAGATCACGCCTAGGAAGAGGAATCCAAGGAAAAATCGCTTCTTCCAGCCCTGGTAATCGGCCAGCGTCCCCAGCAGAGGGGCGAGCAGCGCCACCAGCAGGGAGGCAAAGGCGTTGGCCATCCCCCAGTTTGCCGTGGAGACGGCATTTTCCACTCCCCGGGCTGCCACATTTTTAAAAAAAATGGGCATAATGGCCGTGGAAATCGTCAGAATGAAGGCCGAATTGGCCACATCGTAGAGTATCCAACTTTTTTCTTCCCGGGTCATCTCATTCGGCTTCCTTGGAGTCTCATCTCAGTCAACATCCTTCAACGTCTATCACGTTTTGCAGGTGAGCGGAACTCTTTTGTGAAGGGAATGGGGATTGCACGGCAACGCCATAAACCGTGCAGGAAAAAAATGTCCGGGAGGCTCTTGAGGAATGTTTTTTCCCATAAATTGTGTTATAGGCCGTCGCAATTTATGGGAAAACACCGGGACAGACAGAGGGCTTCCATCTGTTTCAGGCGTTCAGCGATTTATATTGTTCGTGAAGAATAGAGGAGGTTGACATTTCCTTATGCTGGAAACCATTTCGCTGCTGTTTCTTTCCAACCTGTTCATGACGTTCGCCTGGTATGGTCATCTCAAGTACATGAACGGCAAGCCGCTGCTTCTGGTGATCGTCCTGAGCTGGGGCATCGCCTTGTTCGAGTATATTCTGCAGGTTCCCGCCAACCGGATCGGCTTTCGCCATTACGATCTCGGTCAGTTGAAGGTCATCCAGGAAGTCATTACCATGACGGTTTTTGCCGGCTTCGCCTTTTTCATCATGAAACAGCCCTTGAAATGGGACTATCTCTGGGCCGCCTTCTGTCTTGTCGGGGCCGTCTATTTCATGTTCCGGGGCGGGCTGCCTCACGCTTGAACCGGATCCCTCTTCGCCGCGCCTTCAAGGCGGGTGCTGATGAAGCGGCGGATTTCTTCCAGGAAATCCGGGCCATAGCGCTCCAGCTTGTGGGCTCCGACACCGTGGATGTTCTGGAACGCCTCCGTATCCGTGGGCCGGAATGCGGCCATTTGAGCCAGGGAGGTATCGCTGAAAATGACGTAGGGAGGGACGCCGGCCTCGTCGGCCAGCCTTTTGCGCAGGGCGCGCAGGGTTTCGAAAAGCGCCCCGTAGGCGTCAGGCGTTTCCGGACCCTTCCCGCGGCCGGCCTTGCTCTTTTCTTTCGCGGAAACGGCGTCCGCTCTGACTCTCGGTGCGGCCATGGTCAGAGGCTGTTCGCCGCGCAGGATGGGGCGGGCGGAATCCGTGAGCCTGAGGATCGAATAATTGCCCACGTCCTGTTCCAGAAAGCCGTTGTGAACCAGGTGGTGAAGGAGGCTTCCCCAGTACTGCTGGCTCTTGTCCCGGCCGATCCCGTAAGTTGACAGCCGGTGGTGGCCCAGCTCCAGAAGTCGCTCCTTCTGGGAGCCGCGCAGTACGTCGATGACGTGCCCCATGCCGAACCGCTGCCCCACCCGGTAAACGCAGGACAGGGCCTTGCGGGCGTCCTCCGTCACATCGACCAGTTGTGGCGGATGGAGGCAGATGTCGCAATTGCCGCAATCTTCCGCGAGGTGATCACCGAAATAACCCAGCAGGATGCGTCGGCGGCAGCTCAGAGCCTCGGCATAGCTCACCATGGAATTGAGCTTGTGCAGCTCGATCCTCTTCCGCTCAGGATTTTTCGTATTCTCGATCAGACTCCGGGCCACGGCGATGTCGCCATAGCCGAAAAGAAGCAGGGCTTCTGCTGCCAGGCCGTCGCGTCCGGCGCGCCCCGTTTCCTGATAGTAGCTCTCGATGTTTTTCGGGATGTCGTAGTGAACCACATAGCGGATATTGGATTTGTCGATTCCCATGCCGAAGGCTACGGTGGCGACGATGATCCGGATGTCGTCCCGGAGAAAATCCTCCTGCACGTTTTTCCGTTCCCCTGCCGAGAGTCCGGCGTGGTAGGGGGCCGCCCGGAAACCGGCTTCGCGGAGCTGCCCGGCCACCTTTTCCACCCGCTGACGGCTCAGGCAGTACACGATACCGGATTCTCTGTAGCGGGGCTGGATAAAGGTGGTCAACTGGGCGAAAGGCTTTTGCTTTTCCAGGACCGTATAGCGGATATTGGGTCGGTCGAATCCCGAGACATAGCACCGGGCACTCCGGAGGCCCAGGCGGTCCAGGATGTCTGTGCGGGTGTGCGCTTCAGCCGTGGCCGTCAGGGCGATCAAGGGGATGCCGGGGAAGACGCCGCGCAGCCGCCCCAATTGCCGGTATTCGGGGCGGAAGTCATGGCCCCACTGGGAAATGCAGTGCGCCTCGTCAATGGCGAACAGGGCGATGGGAATGCCGGCGAGCCGTTCGAGAAACTCACCGCTCATCAGGCGCTCCGGGGCGATGTACAGCAGATCCAGGTCGCTGCTATGAAGGCGGGCCAGCACCTTTCGCGCTTCCGAACTGTTGAGGGAGGAATTGTAAAAGGCCGCCTTTACGCCGTGGGCCTTGAGGCTGTCAACCTGATCCTTCATCAGGGAAATCAGGGGCGAAACGACAATCCCCACCCCCGGACGGTGCAGGGCCGGGATCTGGTAGCACAGGGATTTGCCTCCGCCCGTTGGCATCAGGACAAAGGCGTCCTCGCCGCTGATCAGCCCTTCGATGATCTCCTGCTGGGAAAGCCGGAAGGCGTCGTACCCGAAGATTTTTTTCAGACTTTCAAGTGGGGTTCTAAGGGAAAAAATTTTTCTGTCGCGTCCTTATTTCAAATTCTGTTACAGGGAAGTCAGGTAATGAGCCAGGGAATCCCTTACCCGGTCGTACTCGTGTTCCAGAGGGGCTACCCGGTTTCCGGCGCCGTCGATCACGCCGCTTCGTGCCATCATCTCCAGTTCTCTGCACTGTTCCGCAAAATTCACGGCTCCCAGGCTCGCGCTCGACGACTTCAGGGTATGGGCTGCTGTCAGGAGGGCGGTAATGTCATGGCTGTTGACGGCATCCAGAATGCCCTTCATCTGCTTTGAGGAGCTGTCCAGATACACGGTGATCAGCTTTGTCAGCAGCTCTTTGGCTCCCTGCGGCTGAAGGGACGCCAGCATCTTCAGGGCCTCGTGGTCAATGGCCGGGGAACTCTCCCGTCCCTGCGCATCAGAAGCGCCGCCTTCCTCCCGCCGCGAGGCGAGCCACTTGTCCAGCATCGCCTGGATATCGGCGATCCTGCATGGCTTGGCAAGACAATCGTCCATTCCCGACCTGAGAATCGCCTCGCTACCGCCCGCCGCGGAAGAGGCGCAAAGGGCCACCATGGGAATCTTTTTCCCGGCCGTTCCCCCCCGGGTTTTTCGCCTCCATGCTTCTGATGCTTTCCGCCGTTGCAAAGCCGTCCATTTCCGGAGTCAGGCATTCCAGGAACATCATATCAAAGGATTCGCGGGAACAGGCGTCCACGGCCTCATGGCCGTTCCCGGCGACGTGCACCCGGCAGCCGCAATGCTCCAGCATATCCTTGACGATTTCCCGGTTCAGGGGATCGTTGTCCACAAGCAGAATAACCGGCCTTGTTTCTTCGTTCCGTTTGTCCATGGAGGCTATCCTTTCATCATTGGTGTGAAATTTATACCGTGAGGAGCCGATGCTGTAAATTAAAATTTTCTGTGGGAATTCGCAGAAGCGGTTTCGGTCAGGCGGTGCTTTTGCGACGGGAAGGGGCGTTCACGTGTTTGCCGATCTGCAGGACGGCGTCTCGACACGTCCCGCTTCCTCCTCTTCCGCATGGACCTCCAGGCGGATCAGCCATCGCGAGAGAATGGAGCGGAGCTCCTCGATTTTAAAAGGCTTGCTGAGATAGTCGTCCATACCGGCCATCAGGCAGACATCCCGGTCACCATCCAGGGCATGGGCCGTGAGGGCCACAATCGGCACGTGGCGCTCCTCGCCTTGCCGGCGGGATTCGGCCTCCTTTTCCCGGATCACCGCCGTGGCTTCGTACCCATCCATTTCGGGCATCTGGCAGTCCATGAGGATCAGGTCATACCTTTTCTGGTCCAGTTTTTCGAGGGCCTCCAGGCCATTATCCGCCATGTCGGCGCGGCAGCCGAAATAGGCGAGCATCGCCGTGGTCAAGGCCTGGTTGACGGGATTGTCCTCCACCAGGAGGATGCGGAGTGCGGCAAAAGGCTTCTGCCCCTGCTCTTCGCCCCTGAAGGCGCCGTTCCCGGGTTCCAGGGAGGACCGGACGCGCGGTTCCGCGGTGATGGAGGGGCTGCGCCTTTTCTGCAGCCGGACTGTGAACCGGAAGATGGAGCCCTTTCCTGGTGCGCTTTCGACATCGATCCCGCCCCCCATCATCTGAACGAGTTGACCGGCAATGGCAAGGCCCAGGCCGGTCCCTCCGTACCGCCGCGTCGTGGAGCCATCCGCCTGGGCAAAGGCTTTGAAAATGGACGGGAGAGCGTCCTGCGCAATGCCAATGCCTGTGTCCTGCACCTCGAACCGGAGAAGGGAGGTCTGCTCCGCTTCTTCATCCTGGGAGACGCGGACCGAAATTTCCCCTTTCTCCGTAAACTTTACGGCATTCCCAAGCAGGTTGACGAGCACCTGGCGCAGCCGCACCGGGTCCCCCCGAAGGATCGCAGGCGTTCCTTCGGCGAAATGGCAGGTCAGTTGAATTCCCTTTCTGTGCGCCTGGGTTGTAAAAAACTCAGTCACCTTATTTACAAGATCCGGGAGATCGAATTCCGATACGGAAATTTCCATTTTCCCGGCTTCGATCTTTGACAAATCCAGGATGTCATTGATCAAATGAAGAAGTGTGTCCCCGGAGGCGAGTGCTGTGGCGATGTATTTCTGCTGCTGCAGGGTCAGCCTTCCGTCCTTGTGAAGCAGTTCCAGGAAGCCCAGGATGCCATTGAGCGGCGTACGGATCTCGTGGCTCATGTTGGCGAGGAATTCACTCTTGGCCTTGTTGGCGCTCTCCGCCTTCAATGCCAGCTTCAGGGATTCTTCCATGCTCTTTTGGAGACGCTGGTTGGCGCACTCCGTTTCCTCCTTGGCCTTCCGGAGAAACTCGAAAGCTCGCTTGGATTCCGAGATGTCCGTGATCACACAGAAGGATCCGGAAAAGGAGCCGTTTCCGGCGTACATGGGGGATGCGGAAAGCATGGTGGAGACCGTGCCCCCGTCCTTCCGGATCAGCTCCAGCTCATAGCGTTCGCTGATCCCTTGAATGCGGCGGGCGATGCGTTTCCTGATCCGATTTGCATTGGCGTCATCGACGAAATCAAAGAGGGACCGGTCCTTTATGGATTCCAGGTCGTAGCCGAACATCGTGGCGAATGTCGCATTGGCAAAAGTGATGTTTCCCTGGAAATCAACGGTGAGGATGCCTTCGTTGGACTGTTCCAGGACGCGCCGATAGTTCCCCTCGCTCTCTCGAAGCGCCTGCCGGATGTTCCAGTTTTTCAGCAGGGAGGTGACCAGCGAGTAGAGCTCGTCCTCGTTGAAGGGTTTCTTGACGTAGTAGATGTCGTCCTGCAGGCGCTTCCTCATTTCGGAGGGGCTGACATCCGTATAGGCCGTGATGATAATGATCATGACTTCCGGATCAGCCGCACGGATCGTTTCCGCCGCCGTGAGCCCGTCCACGTTTGTCATGCGCATATCCAGCAGGCACAGGGGGATGCGCTCCCCCCGTCTGTGCTCGGAAAGAAAGAAATCGACCAGCTGAGCGCCATCGGGAAAGGTATGGACCGCGATGGGGGCATCGGCCCTTTTTTTGCCGAAGAAATCCAGGCTGTCATCCTGTTCGAAAATGTTCCGATAGTACTCCAGCAGTTGAACGTCATCATCAGCAATCAACATACGCTTATTCATTGCCTATCTCCAGAAGCAATTCCGCGCCCGAATTCGGGCCGGGACTGGCGATCTTGATCGATCCGTTGTTCTCGTTCAGGAAATTCAAAAGTGAATGCAACCCCAGCCCGTGCCCGTCACTCTTGGTGGTGAAGCCGGAATGGAACATGAAGGGCATATCCTCCGGGCGGATTCCGACGCCGCTGTCCACCACTCGTATGACCGCGCGTTCCCGATCTCCGGGCTTGCCGAACAGGTCGACGCGGATTTCCCGCTTTTCCCCCGCACCGGCGTCTATGGCCTCGATGGCATTTTTGATGATGTTGGTGAACCCGTGAACCAGTGGGTTCTTTTGACTTTTTACGCTTATGCCACGATCCAGCTCCAGATGTACAGATATTTTATGCTTTGCCAGGGTCGGCTGGAAATCCTCCATCACGTTTTCGATCATCTCCGCCAGGTTGATGGTCTGCACAAATTTGACATTGCGCTGCCGCGATGTATTGAACATGTCCTGCTGGAACTTGATGGTCTGCACCATGTGATTCTGGGTCCGGGTAATGGCTTCCAGATTCTCCGCGATGCGCGGCAAGGCGCGGTTCAGCAGAATTTCCTCCAGGCGGGCCAGCAGTTCGGGAGTGCGATCGTCCTTCCCCCCGCCGGCCACCGCCTCTTCATGAGCCTCTCTCAGCATCCTGAAGGCTTCAGGATACTGAGTGCCTGATTCCAGAACCCTGCGGATGTTGAGCAGCTTTCCGTTGATGCCGGCCAGGGAGTTCCCTATGTTGTGGAAGTAGGAGCTCGCCGATTCAAAAAGCCCCGCATTGTAAGCGATGAGGGCATCCTTCTCCTTGGTCTTCTCCCGCAATTCACTTTCGACGACGCGGCGGATCGAGGACTGCAGCTCATCGGCCATTTCATTGAAGGAGCGGGCCAGATCCCCCATTTCGTCATTGGAGTTCGCCTCCAGCCGATGGTCCAGCCGGCCGCTCTGGAAAAGGCGGATGCCGGAGATGACGGCGGTGATCCGGCGAGTCAGCACGGCGGCCATCCAGATGGCCACGGCGATGACGAATGCCGCCATCACCAGGGTGGAGAAACTGAGGGACTGGGCGGTTGACGCCAGGGAATAATCGATTTCCTGCTGGGCCAGGCTGTTTTCCCGATCCACCATGTTCACATAGCCTTCGGCGAGTTTCTGCAGCTGCTCGGAAGATTCCGTGGCGGCGGCATGGAATTCGTTCACGTCGGCGCCGATTGTTACATATCCGAAACCCCGCGGTGAATCGGCGTACCGGCCGGTGTAATACGGGATCGTGGCTGCCGTGGTCAGTTTCCACAACCCGGTCCAGAAGATCAGGAACGATCCGGAGCCGCCCTTGCTGGTCAGTTCATGCCATCCCCTGCACTGGGGGGCGAAGTTGAGGAAGCGTCCATCCAATCCGACCCATCCCGCCTTGGTCAGCTCCGCCGCCGGCTTCCTTTTGAGAGAAGGCGATGAGAATTGCGGGGCCTGGCTCAGGAATTGTTCGAGCTCCATGCCGCTTCCTTTCCAGGATTGGTAAATTTCGGCGTCCAGCCAGGGGGTTGCCGCCTTTCCCGTTTGCGGATCGTAGCCGCAGATGCTGTGGTGCCTGGGATGACAGATGCTGCGCCCCTTGTAGTCCCATATGAAGGCATAGTTGCCGGATGCGGCGTCGTTGATGGCGGTGTAACGCTCATCCGTGGGGACAATGGTGCGGGTGAATTCGTTGAGATGGGTATGGTCCAGGGCCAGCGTGACATAACCGACAACCCGGCCCGCATCGACGACCGGGGTCGCCCAGCGGATGATGCCCTGGAACCGGATCCCCACGGGGTTTTCCTTGCCGGCGTATGCCTCCTTTTCCGGCTGGAAGGGGATTCCCCGTTTTCTGGCGGCTTCTTCGGTGTAAGGCCCGATGATGCGGCTGGGGACGTAGGCGCCGATGACATCGGAGACATGGACCTCGCCGGGTTTCAGGCGACGCAGGAAGGAGCCGTAGGTTTCCGCCTTGCAGAAGGTGTTCTCGCGCCTGGTGATGTCCCTGAGTTTCGGAGACAGCCAGGGAACCGTGGTGACCTTGATTTTTTCAACTCCATCAAGGCCGACAAAGGATATTTCCGCGTAAAGGGGAGTCGAGACGGGGCGGCCCTGCCGCTCCGGGGGCCGGTAATGCCAGTCCGTCCGGTTGTCCGGCACTTCCGTCGCCACGGTATCCGTCTGGGGCGGCTCCTGCTCGGCAGGGGCCCATCGGTCTTCCCGGAGCTTCCACGTGCCGTGATCCAGAACAGGGCGTGTCAGGGGTTTCAGGAACTTCCGGTACCGATCCTCCGACGGCTGAAGGTGGGATGCGAGAAGGATCTGCTGATCGCGCTGATAGAGGAAATCCGCCACCTGCCTTGCCGTATCCGTCGTCAGGCGCTCAATGGCCTCCCGCGATTTCAGATCCAGGGCGCGGATCGAATCTTCACCCGCCTTTCTGCCGACCTCCTTCACGAGCTTCCGGGTTTCCTCCACCATGAGGGCCGTCCGCCGTTCGATCTGATTCCCGAGAGAATCGACCTCGTGCCAGGCCAGCCAGCACAGAAGGATGAGGGGGATGACCTTGATCCCGATGAAAATCGCAATCAGCTTCCCCCGGATCCCAAGCCAGAAGGGGCGTTTCAGAGGTTGTCTTTCGGAAGGCGCAGCGGAAGAGGTCGTCCTGTTCTGCCCGTCGCCGGCCTGTCCCCCGGTGGGGGTGCCCTTTTCAGCAGCCATCGCCATCAATCGTCCCCTTCCGGATTTTTTTGCCCCTGTTAGAATTCAAAGGCCCCTCCTAGAACCTGTAGGTCAGTTTGACCCGGAATGTTCTGCCGTCCTGCGAAATGACATCCTGCAGGTGTTCATCGGAGGCAGGCGCTCCGTAATCCTCATCGAAAAGATTGTAGAGAGTACCGGATAATTCCAGATTTTTCCACAGTTCTCGGCTGAGTAGGGTCAGGTTGGCGACGAAAAAATCATCAACCCGGCGGCCCTGGGGTGATTTGCAGGAGGACGTGTACTGGAGCTCCAGGCCGGCGGCGAGCCTCGGGCCGATAACCGGGACGTAAAGTTTCGATTTTACAATATGTTCCGGAGAATTTGGCAATTTGCCTCCTGTATCCTCGTCTGTGCTCTTCTGCCAGGCGTAGCTGATTCTTCCCTCGATGCCGCCCGACCACTTCCCTTCGACTTCGAATTCCGCCCCTTTTGATTTCACCTCTTTCAGATTTTTAAATACGAGAAGGCCATCGGCCGGATCTGTCCAAAGCGAGACCAAATCGCGGATCGAATAGTAATGGCCGGAGAGGGAAAAGCGGTAGTTTTTCCAGTAGTGTTCAAGGGCAAGCTCGTAGGCGTCGATCTTTTCCGGCTGAAGATCGGGATTGGCCTTTTGCGTCTCGTTGGCGTCGCTGTAATAAAGCTCGTAAGGATTCGGAGCCCGGAATCCCCTGCCGTAGTTCAACTTCACCGCGGTCTGTTCGGCGGGTTTATAGATCAGGGAGGTTCTGAAATTGGTCGTGCCCCCGAAGGTCGAATAATAGTCGTAGCGCAAACCAGCGCTGATGAGGACCCGGTTTTCCAGCAGGGAAAACGAATCCTGAAGATATGCCGCCCAGTTGTTGGAGCTGCGGTTGTCGTCGAGATACGAGAAGGAAGGATTCTCATCGTAGTTCTTCTGCTTCAGGAGGAAATAATCCGTATAGGCTGTGCCGAGAACAGCCGTATGGTTATCAAGGAACCTCTTGATGAATTCCAGTTCGCCGCCCCACCATTCGCTTTTTGTATAGTCCCTGTTGAGGGTATAGGGCTTCGTTCTGGTCAGGGGGTTGTCGTCCGCGTCGAAGAGCCAGTCCCCCCTGTAGGAATAGTAATCGTAGAATGCCCGGAGCGTGACAGCAGTCGTTTCATTGAAATCCGATTCGTAGGACAGATCCAGGTAGGCCCTCTCATCCTTGAAATGGGTCCGGTTGTCGTTGAAGACGGTCCCGTAGGCGGCTGTGGGAACATCCTTGTCCCGGGACCCGAAAAGCCCCTGGAGGGAGAATCCCCTGTGCTTGAGGGTTGCGAAGAGGCTGCCGCCTTCCTGGGAATCGCAGGAGTCCGCCCGGCCTTTGTGCGACAGGGGACTGTCGTATTCCTTGAAATAGAGATCCTGTCCCCTGCTGCTGACGTGTGTTCCCGATAAAAGCACCTGGGCGCCGCTGGAAAATTCCCGGCCATAGGACGCCCTTTCCTTGAAGGACTGAAAGCTCCCCGCTTCTCCGGAAAGCTCCAGGCCGTCTAGATCCGCTGCGTTTCGGGTAATGACGTTGATGACTCCCAGAAAGGCGTTGCTCCCGTACAGGGAATGGCTTGGACCGCGGATGATCTCCACGCGGTCGATAAGATCCACATCGAGGGGAAATTCCGTGCCGAGATACGCCTGGTTGTAAATGCCGTCGTTAATGCGGTGGCCGTCTACGATGAGGAGAAGCCGCGTATTGTAGTCGCCCGGACGTGAGAACCCGCGGACTCCTGCATAGCTGTAAGACCGGTCATTGCTCGTGTAGAACCCCCGGACGCTTTGCAGAATTTCGGCCAGGGTCCGGTAGCCGTACTTTTTGATGTCCTCTGCCGTCACGATGCTGACCGATGACGGGGCATCCGTTTCCTTCTGCTCGAATTTGGACGCCCCGGAAACGTCCGCAACTTCGATGGTCATGAGTTCCTCGATGTTGAGTTCCAGCAGGTCGTCAGGCCCTTTACCGCCTTCCGGGACCGCTGCAGGGGCAATTGTTGAGGATAAGAGGCACAGGCCGACGATCAGGAGGCATAAAAGGGGAGAAGGCCGTAAACAAAGGTGCCTCCCGGAAGAGGCGCGGAAGGGGCCGCCGCCGTTCATCGCTGTATGGGTCTTTCTTACCGGGATCTTCATGAGATGGCTGTTCCTCTTCCCTGTAGTGTTTTCATGATGCGCCTCCCGGGGCAACCGTCTCCGTTTTCCCGGGGAGGGACAAGAGCAGAGAAGTTATTGCGCTTTCCTCCAGGGGGCGTGAAAACAGGAAGCCCTGCCCCCGGCTGCATTTCATTTTCTGCAGCTTCTCCCTCTGTTCGACCGTTTCGATGCCTTCGGCGACAACATCCATGCCCAGGTTGCTGCCGAGCATCAGGATGGTTTCGATGATGTTTGTCTGCTCCCCGTTGAACGCCAGCTTATTGATGAAGGAGCGGTCGATCTTCAGCGTGTCGATGGGGAGATTCTGGAGATAGCTCAGGGATGAATACCCGGTGCCGAAGTCGTCGAGGGAGATGTGGATGCCGAGGGCCTTCAGCTTGAGCAGCACATTTACGATGGAAGAGCTCTGCTCCATGAGGATGGTCTCGGTAATCTCCAACTCGAGATTTTCCGGATTTACCCCTGATTCCCGGATCACGTTTATCACCATATCCGGGAACCCCGGATCCCTCAGCTGGACCGGAGAGATGTTGACGGCCAGCCGCAGAGGCGGCACCCCGCCGTCAAACCAGGTCTTGAGCTGCCGACAGGCGGTGCGCAGCAGCCATTCCCCCAGGGGTACGATCAGGCCTGTCTCTTCTGCCAGGGGAATGAAATCGGAGGGTGCCACTAGTCCCTGGTGGGGATGCTGCCATCGCATCAGGGCCTCCATGCCGACGATGGAGCTGTCCTTCAGGGCGACAATGGGCTGGTAGAAAATCTTGAATTCGTTCCGTTCCAGTGCGGTGCGCAGATCGGATTCGAGCCGGATCAGGGCTACGGCCTGCGACCGCATGTCGGGTGAAAAGACCTCGTAACGGCCCCTTCCCAGGGCCTTGGCCTGATACATGGTGATGTCCGCGTCGCGCAGCAGATCTTCGCCGCAGGGATATTCCGAGGAGCCCAGGGCGATGCCGATGCTGGGGGTGCTGACAATCTCGGTTTCGTTCACGTAAAAAGGTTCTATAAAGGATCTCTGTATCCGTTCGGCGATCCGTTTCGCGTTTTCCAGATTCTTGACGTCCTCGAAGAGCATGACAAATTCGTCTCCTCCGAGCCGGGCTGTGGTGTCTCCTGGACGGGCGCACTGCTCGAGGCGCCGGGCTGTCTCGATGAGGACGGCATCCCCCGCCGAATGGCCGAGGCTGTCGTTGATCATCTTGAAGCGGTCCAGATCGAGGAAGAAAACGGCAAAGAGGTAATCCGGAAGGCGGCGCGTCCTGCGGAGGGCATTGTTGAGCCGGTCCATGAAGAGCGCCCTGTTGGGAAGTCCGGTAAGGCCGTCGTAAAAGGCATCGTGCTGCAGCTGCTCCTCTGCGTGTTTCCTCGCGCTGATGTCCGTGTGGGAGCCCGCCATCCGGTAGGGGCTGCCGGTCTCATGGCGAATGGCGATCCCCCGGGACAGAATCCAGCGATAACTTCCGTCCTTGTGGAGCATTCGGTGTTCGTGGATAAAATGGGTGTTGAGACCCTCCAGGTGGGAGTTGATCTCGATCTTCACCTGCTGCGAATCGTCGGGATGAATGCGGCTGAACCATTCCTCGATGTCCGTGCCGATTTCCTCTTCGCTGTAGCCGAGAAGCCCTTTCCAGCGGCTGGAAAAGTGGACCTCGTTCGTCAGGAGATTCCAGTCCCATAGCCCGTCGTTTGCAGCGAGTGAAGCCAGGGCATAGCGCTCCTCGCTTTCCCGTAATGCCTTTTCCGTCCGTTTCCGTTCCGTGATGTCCCTGACGATGTTCAACGCCTCGTTTTCCCCGCTCCGGATGGTCCGAATCTCCCAGTCGTGAAGCGCTCCCCCGATGGCCACACGGCATTCCAGCAACTGGACGATTCCCGTTTCCAGGGTCTTGTGCACCTGGCCCATGAGCTGGTGGGCGAGCTGTGACGGCAGAAACTCGAAGATGTTGGGGTTGTCCCCTTCAGCGACGGATGGAAGGTCCCTGTCACTGGAATTTCTTGATTCGAGCAGGGTTCCGTCATGGGAAATCCTCAGCATGCCGTCCGGGATAGCGCCCAGCAGGGCCCTGCTCTTGGATTCCGCGCGATAGACATCATCAAAAGCCTTGCTTGTCCGAAGCAGATAGCGCACCCGATAGCCCAGGAGCAGCCAGTTGATCGGCTTGGTGATGAAGTCCGTTGCTCCCGCCTGGTAGGCGCGGTGAATGGACCCTGTATCTTCAAGGCCTGTCATCATGCAGATCGGGGTCCGCTCATGTCCGGGGGATCTCCGTACCTGCTCACAGGTGGAAAAGCCGTCCAGCTCAGGCATCATGACGTCCAGGAGGATCAGGTCCGGCTTCAAGGCGTTCAGAAGGGACAGCGCCTCCGCGCCGTTTTCCGCCTCCTTTACCCGGTAGCCTTCCCTTGCCAGGGAGGTATGGGCGAGCATACGCATGACCGTGTCGTCATCAACCACAAGGATCAGGGGAGTGTTCTCCCCGTTATGTTCTCTCATCATGCCGTTCTCCTTTCAGGTTTCCTCCCATGCAGCGGCTGTCCGCCGGCATTCATTCCTGAGGTTTTCTTTCCGCCCCGCCGTCTTCTTTTCCCTGTCGGCCGGAAGCAAGCCATCGGGACAGGACGTTATGCAACTCGTGTAATTTGTACGGTTTGCTCAGGTAATCATCCATTCCAGCTTCCAGGCACGTTTCCCGGTCGCCCTCCATGGCATGGGCCGTGAACGCTATGATGGGAATATGGCCGGGCCTTCTACCCCCTAGGGCGGTCTCCTCCCGCCGAATCGCCCGTGTCGCCTCGTAGCCGTCCATCACAGGCATCTGGCAGTCCATCATGATGATGTCGTAGCTCCCGGCGGCAAAGGCGGCAAGGGCCTGCCGGCCGTCTTCGACCACGTCGGTCCGGCAGCCCAGGGAGTTCAGCATGGCCACACCCAGGGCCTGGTTGACGGGATTGTCTTCCACAAGGAGGACACGGAACGAAGACAGCTTTCCCTCACCCCCTGGTACGCCGGAAGGCTCTCGGACATCACGGGCTTCGGGGGCGATCGATTCCGCAAGGGAGGCAAGGGCGTTGAAAAGCTCGGATTGCCGGACCGGTTTTTTAAGGGCCGCATGGAGATCCAGCTCCGGACAATCTTCATCGAGGTCCGATCCGGTCGTCAGGAGGAGAATTTTTGTCCCCGCCGTCTCCGGATCGGCGAGAATGGTCCGGGCCAGCCCCGGCCATTCCGCTTCCAGCATGGCCGTATCGAGAATCATGATCCGGTATGGCTTCCCCGCCCCGGCGGCGGAACGGAGCATCCGGAGGGCCTCGGTGCGGCGCTCGGTGCTGCTGCTCCTTATTCCCCAGCCCTCCAGCTGCCGGCTCAGGGTTGTCCTGGCTGTTGCCGATGTTGAGAGGATAAGGGTCCTGAACTGCTGAACCGACGGAGAAGAAAGCCTGGGGGGTTCCGGTGTGCCGTCCCGCCTTTCGAGCCGAGCTGAAAACCGGAATGTGGATCCCTTTCCGGGCGCACTCTCCACATCGATTGCTCCGCCCATCAACAGGGCCAGTTGGCTGGCGATGGTGAGGCCCAGGCCGGTTCCTCCGTAGCGGCGAGTCGTGGATCCATCCGCCTGGGCAAAGGCGTCGAAGATTTTCCCCAGGGCCTCCGGCTCCATTCCGATGCCCGTATCCCGGACCTCGAAGAGGATCATCAGGGACTCTTCCTGTTCTTCCCCCGCCGCGACAACAAGTGAAATTCCCCCCTTTTCGGTGAACTTGACGGCATTCCCCAGGAGATTGAAAAGAACCTGCCTCAGGCGTACAGGATCGCCCCCAAGAATGGAGGGGATGCTGTTCGAAACGTGGCAGGACAGTTCAATCCCCTTGTTCTGCGCCTGGCCGCTGAAGGAATCGACCACTTCCTCAACAAGGGCCAGGAGGTTGAGGTCCGCCGCGACAAGTTCCATTTTGCCCGCTTCGATCTTGGAAAGATCGAGGATGTCATTGATCAGCTGCAGCAGGGTTTCCCCGGAGCGAAGAGCCATGGCGATGTACTTCTTCTGCTGATCACTCATATTCTCCTGCCTCTGCAGGAGTTCGAGAAACCCGATGACGCCGTTCATCGGTGTGCGGATTTCATGGCTCATGTTCGCCAGAAACCGGGATTTGGAAACGCTGGCCGCCTCCGCAGCCTCCTTGGCTGCAAGAAGCTGGAGCTCCATCCGTTTCCTGTCGGCGATGTCGATGAAGCTTTCAAGAAGGATATCCCTTCCCTCGAAAGTCATCCGGATCACATTCTTGATGATCGGAATGTGCCCCCCGCCGACGTGAAGAAGGATCCGTTCCGAATTTTCGACGGTCTGTCCAAGATCCGTCACCGGGCACCGGTTGATCTCGGTCGGGCAGACCGTCTGGTGGCAGATGTTTCCAACCAGCTCACCCTCCGTTTTGCCCGTCAGTTGGCAGGCGAGTCGATTGGCGTACAAAATTTTGTGGGTGTGGGCGTCCACGATGAAGATGCCCGTGAGAACCGACCCGAGAATGCTTTTCAGCCAATGCTCCTGCTCGCGGGCGAGCCTCTCGGCCCTGGCCAGCTCCTCGTTGGCCTTCACCAGTGCATCCGTCCGTTCCCTGACGCGTTTTTCGAGCTGATCCCTGGATTTTCGAAGTTCTTGATCACGCAGGGAAATTTCCGAGAGCATTTCGTTGAACCCGGCCATGAGGATTCCCAGCTCGTCATTTCGCCGATCATCGACCTTGAGCGAAAAATCCTTCGTTTCCGAAACCCCCTTCATGGAATGGGCAAGGCTCAGAATGGGATCCGAGATGGCCCTCTGCAATTTCCGGGTGAGCGGGTAGGCTGCCAATGAGGTGGCGCCCATGATCAGGCCGGCAATGGCGAGGTACCAGGAAAACGCCTCGTAAAGATCGCTGAGGTCTGTGACGATGCAAAGAGTTCCCAGCCGGTCCTTCTCGAACAGGATGCTCCGGGAGACGTTCAGCCGATCCTTCTCGAACACCTCGCCCTCCGTGTCCTTCAGGGTCATGGCGGGAGCGGAACATGAACAGGCAGGGGGATCGTTGCCGGTAGTGCCGGGGCTGCCGTTGTCCTTCAGATACCGTGCGAAGGGGCGGCCGTCCTGTCCGAAGACGCAGGCCGAGAGGATGCGCGGCTCCCCCTTGAGCGCTTTGAGCGTTTCTTCGGCAGACGCCGGATCGCTGAAGAGAAGGGGGGCGACAAGGTTGTTGCCCGTCACCTTTGCCAGGGTGTCCATCCTCGCCACAAGATTGCTTCGGTACGAAAAGAGCTCGTGAGCTGCGAAGAGTGCGACGGCGAGGAACAGGGAGACGCAGCAGGTCGACATGGTGATGCTCGTCAGTTTTTTGCGGATGGAACTGTTGCGGTATGTCATCGTCATTTCCCTATCGGCTGTTTCTCACAAGTTTCGCCAGCCTCAGGAGTTTCGAGCTGATCTGCATTTCTCCCGTTGCCGCTGCATCTGGATTGATCTCGAAGGAGACCTTTCTGTCCTTGATCACAAAGTTGATCATGCCTCCAAAAGCGGCAAAATTTTTCATGTCCCCGATGGTCAGCACGCCCCTTGGCAGGTCTTTCAGGATTTCTTTCACCTGCCTCGATTCTGATCTGCAGATATAGAGAACCTGGCAGATGGACGCCTCATCCCTGGATGCAATCCTCTTCACGGAAAGCGCCTTTCCGGAGGCCGCCTTCCCGGAGAGGGATTCAAGAGCGTTTCCCAGCGGATCGTTTCCCAGCACGCAGAGCGTTATGTCCGGGGCGTCAGGCGGCATACTTTCCCGGGGCCAGAAGACAAACTTGATGAAATTGTAAACAAAGGCCGCCTTGACCTGGGAAGGGTCCGGCTCCACTGCTTCCGCCTGA
>ENA-UOUL01001897-UOUL01001897.1-bioreactor-metagenome-genome-assembly--contig:-NODE-1897-length-26818-cov-27.512210_pt1 | contig 26818 bp, 21 predicted proteins | sample MGYA00249838_ERZ747220 | MGnify/ENA primary metagenome ERZ747220 (study PRJEB28778, sample SAMN05720191) | bioreactor metagenome | isolation source: Anaerobic biogas reactor | place: USA:Washington...
AATTGTAGTCTGTATCCAGCAGAAATGCCCTGAGGCTGGGCTGCGTTGACGCAACGGTCTGGATAAGTAGTAAGAGGTGCGTGGTATCGGCATTGGTTCCCGGTGAATACGCTATTCCCAGTGGATATCTGCCCCGGTGGAAGATGTGGGCTTCATCCATTTAACTGAGTAATGCGGATGAAACAGTGCATAGCCGTCATACCACGATGCCTTCAGAGGGATTGAGCGATGATACCGTTCCAATCTTTATCTGCCCATCGTATGAGAGCAGTCCTGACCAGTGCCATGATCCGCTTCGGCCCATCTACGTCAAGATGATATTTCGCAAAATGGTGCAGTGTTGCCGGATGAGGAAGGAAAGAACCTGTTTCATCAGAAAAGCCGTCGTTTCTCGAATGCTCAATGATAAGGCCCATGACTGCTCGATAGAGGAGATTGTATACCTTCTGGAGTTATGCCCAAAAAGGCATAATGCGAGATCGCCGCCGGAACTCTCACGAGGAAAAAGTAAGGAATAACAGAGAGCTGGGGTGCCTTAATTACTTAAAAGGATGGTTTATTGAGATCTATTACCTTAATGGCCTCCGGATATAATAGAAACCTTAATGACCCCTTAATATAACATGAATGTTTAATGGCCCAATTACAATGGCCGTAACAGAGGAGATTTAAGATGGGTATCTTTGATAAAGTGAAAGCAGTTGGCAAAGAAGTTGGAATTGGACTTAATGCGCAGGAGCAATATCAAAGAGCTTATGAGAAAGGTGTTCTGCTTCAACCGCCGGATTACTCCGCTGCTACCAAACACTTTGCGAAGGCTTCCGAGATGTTCCTCCAGGAAGGAGATGAGGACATGGCCAGACTCGCAAAAGCTAATGCCGCATTGTATGAACTCATTGACAAACGTAATCTCAATACTCTTCGTGAAGTAATCCGGGCCCTGGAGCCTATAACTGAAGTTCCATGCATAGGTAGCCAGGATGAAATGATGCAGACATCCCTTCTCATCGCGGAACTTAGATCCTTACAGTGCGAAGAACGGGCAAAACAGTGTGGCAATTACGCCGATATGACTCAAGAATATATGGAGGCGGCTGAAGGTTTCATGAAACTTGGTTACGCTCCGCTTCATATATCGGAGAGGCTCAAGCTGGATGGTCCCGTAGAAAAAGCAATCCTGCGTGCTTTTTACTGCGAAGGGCTGTCAGATTATTATTCTGCTCTTTCAGTTGTTCTGTCTTCACCCGTACAGGCACATGATCAGATGCAGAAGGCGGCATCCTGCTTTCGTCAGGCTATGGTCACTGATTGGTCAAAAACTGTTGACGACTATATCGCAAAGGTATCCTCGAAATCTCACTGCTGGATGTGCGGCCGGGAAATGCAAGGAGAAGATGTATTCTTCAAGTATTACCCCGCAGAAACCGAGGAGTATCACAGCCAGCTCTTAGAGTCCTCAAACGAGGACTTACGCATGATTGACAATACAGGCCATGTGACCGTCTGCACTGTTTGCGGCTCTGCGATCGAGAATCAAGCGGACCGATATGCTACGATGCGTGCTGATGAAGTTCGCGCTTGGGCTGATCAGTTGTTTCAGCAAACGAACGAGGTGCTCATGAACCATAGCGAAAGATTGCGGTCGCTTGAGCGTGTAGCACACAGACACTAACGAGTGAGCAGCAGAGTCCGTTGTACGATAGTATGACTGTCTAGTATAGGCTGAACATTGGTGGAGAGCACTCAAAAAATCATGTAATGGAGGGATTAGAGGTCATTCAACACTATTGCTGTCTATAAAGAGAGATTTGATTGGCTCTGAAGCAGATCCATTACATAACGTATATACCATCTGTGAAAAATTAACGCAATTAATGCTTTACCGGAATATAGCGTGAGGTGAAACCATGGACAATATCGAAATGGAAAAGATTCTGGATGCACTTGATCGTCGAGTGGCGCTCGGTGAGATTGATATCGGTACCTATAAAAAACTGAAGGCGAAGTTCAGCACACAGGTTGGACATAGTGAGGAACCTATCTCGGCGGCTGTATCTGCTCTGCCCAAGGAGGCTGTTTCCTTACAATGTCCGGGTTGTATGGCGCCTTTACCGTTACCGAGTGATCCTTCTCAGGTTAGTGTCGTCTGCGATTACTGCGGCGGGACATTTGCCCTGCAGACAGCATCAGAGGAGATGGATCGCCTTAAAAGCGATATCAGGAAATGGATCTCCCAGGTGGCCGGCAATGCAGGAATCGGCACCACGGTTGACGAGGCATCTCGCAAGTTCATCTTCAACGACAAACTATTACCTCCATTGAAGAATGCAGCCGATCGTGCAACCGATATATTCAGCCTGACTCGCTATCAGTCCCTCTTTACATTTTCCCTGCTTACCGGGCTTCCTTCCTCTCCCTTTCATCAGACACTGCGATCAGCGCCTAACCTGAATTATTTAGTTGATAAAATAAAAGAGACCGTGGTCCGCGTTCAATCACCTGAGATCAGGCTTTTTGCAATAGGCGAGAAGGAGCAGTATGAGTTGCACGCTCTGGAAGTACGATGTCTTGAGGCAGGTTACCTGTCTAATGTCCGCCACCATCTTGCCAGCCCGACACCTGATGGCTTTCATAAAGCAAAAACGAACCTCCATGCCCTTAATGAACTGTACAATACGACCAATCAATTGGTATCGGCTATTGATCCGTCGTTAGCTGCATTTTCAGATGCTCTGGCAACCAGGATGAAGCTACTCGAAGAGGCTGTAAACATTCTAGAGGATCTGTTTTGCAGTGCAGACGGCGTGATGACGGATTATGTGGCAGAAAATCTGGAGTCAATAGCTGAAAAACTTGAGCAGACTGCATCCGCAATTGAAGCAACTGGAATGAAACCAAGAGAGACTGTACCCGCTGCTGAGGGAACACGCAACGACGCGGACACAATCCGCATTCTTGCCACCTGTGTGAGATTCTACGGCCAATGCGGCGCTGAAGCGGGGATGCCCTTCACTACCTTTTTGGCTAACCTCGAAGAGATGGTTGATAAAGCACAGACCCCCTCCTCGGATTTGAGGTGGTTGTCAGCTTTCCTATCTAATCTGACGCTGCACATGGAATCGACAGCCGGTGAAGCTTCTCTACCTGTAGTGTCTGACTTTGGCTGGGCTGAAGGAAGAATGGTGGCCCTGGTGAAATCCTCGTTCTTAGGTGGAAAAGAGTCGGTGGATGAAGAAAGGAAGATATTACTACCATTCTGGCTTGCCGAACTGGATTTCTCACAGCAGAAAGGTGTGATATTCAAGAAAGGATCAATGGCGTCCGGACTTATCTTAACAGAAGCTATGCGCCATAACAAGCAATGCTTCGTTATCAACTCAAGCGATCCTCTGAATGAGCAATGTTATGGTGCAATTCGGTCCCGTACAACCATCGGATACTCAACACCCGCGGTAGTTCCCGTGGTGGGTTCGGATGATGCATTAAAATATATGAAGCAATTCGTATCGTCAACACAGGGTTATGCCGGAGGAAACGTTAGACAACTGCAATTAATCTATCTGCCAGTGATTGGTGCGAGGTACTATACAAAAAAGTCAGAAAGAAGGGAAATTCTGGCCCCATCCAGCAGCATTGCTCTCTCACATTTTGACGTCAGGTCGCTCAGAATTGGCACGAAAGAGGTCTTATTCGCACGGTAATGGAGAGGATATACTATGGCGCTTATTGATCGCATTAAATATGACGGGTCTCCAGAACGTCTGGTCTGGAAGTATGATAAAGAGAACATCACACTGGGAGCACAACTCATTGTAAATGAAAGCCAGGAGGCAATATTTTTCAAGGGTGGACAGGCTCTGGATGTTTTCGGACCCGGCACCCACACGCTATCGACCAAAAACTTACCGTTATTGGGGAGACTTGTTAATTTACCGTTTGGTGGAGAGACTCCATTCACCGCGGAGATATATTACGTCAATCAGGTTTCCCGTCTTGATTATAAATGGGGCACTCGAACACCCATACCGGTTGAGGACCCAAAATACGGGGTGCTTGTTCCTGTAGGTTGTTTTGGGCAGTTCGGACTTCGAGTTGCCGATTCGCGGTTATTTATCACCCAGATTGTGGGAACTATGCCCGAATGGAAAGGAGATATGGTACTCGAATATTTCCGCGGGGTGATTCTCACCAGGGTGAAAGACATTGTAGCAAAATACGTTGTGGATAGGAACCTCTCGATTGCTACTATCACAGCCCGGATTGATGAAATATCACAATTAGTTGAAGAGCGTCTCAGGGACGAATTCGCCAAATACGGTCTTGAGTTACTCAAATTCTTCATCACATCAATCACCATCCCAACTGACGAGTTGAAAAAGATCCAGGAGATTGATCTCAAAGCCCGGGAGATTGAACGGCTTGGCGACCAGCGATACCAGATGATGCGGGGCTTCGATGTTATGACGGAAGCTGCAAAAAATCCCGGCGCTCCCGGGACGTTAATGGGTGCTGGCATCGGGCTTGGAGTCGGCGCCAGGATGGCTGGACCGTTCGCTTATATGACGGATCAGGCAACACAATCGGTTACACAGACGCCACCGGGTAATTCATCTGCATTGATATGCCCAAAATGTCAGGCAAACCTTCCTGCAGGTAGTCAGTTCTGCATCAAATGTGGTGCAAATCTTACGACAACGTCTGTGTGTCCATCATGTCGACAGGCTCTGACGACTCGTTCTAATTTTTGTCCTCATTGTGGCAAAAAAATTGTATCGACTGCCAGCTGTCCTTCATGTGGTGCCCAGGTTCCTGAAGGGGCGAAGTTCTGTCCCGAGTGTGGTAAAACCCTTTGAAGTATCGATTAGAACGAATGTGTGGTGGTAAACTAAAATGACTCATAATAACCGTAATCTTCTGATTCAAGTCGCCGCTTTACTTGTTGCCCTGTCTTTTACTATTGGCATCTTCCTGTCATTCGCACCGGATACACCCCGCTACTCATACTGGATAGCGATGATCGACGTGTCTTTGATGGTAATTATAACAGGGATATATGGAATTTATAATTTCCAGCTTTTTACAAAAGATGCAACAACTAAACTGCCTGCGGCAATGCACATCAGCATTGGAAGTACGATCGGCATCTTCCTGATTGCAAGTGCGTTAATAGCCACTGTATTCCTTTTGGTTTTCAATAATAGTTCTTTTGACCAGGCATATCTATTGATAATTCTTGGTAAATGGTTACTACTGATCTTAATATTGGTGGCTATGTGGTCTATCGGACAGGAAGGTGAGGGAGTTATCCATGGTCGTCCGCGAGACGAGCAAATGGCCCTGTATAACACGGTGCAGCAGACGTTGATCGAGTTTCGTCAGTTGCCGTCCAGTGATGAAAGCAATACGTTGCAGAGGGAGATTGATGATGATCTTTCTACGATCCGAAATCAAATTCGTAGTCGTGTTTCTGCAAATAAGATGCAAGACGATGAGTATGAACTCATACGTGATCTCTTAAATGATGTGAGAAGCACAATACGTGAAGTCAATGGTTCCGCAGAAGGCGAGCGTTTGGCAAGCTTCATGCGCATTCAAGATGCTGTTCAAAAAATCCTGGTAACCGGTCAACTCCACCGCTAAGCCCGCAATGGAGATACAATGAACTCTCTCCCCCATCATTTTCAGTACCCTGTTCCTCCCGGCAGATCATTGAATCCCACAAAATCCCCGTAATTTTAGCCGAAACCTTTCAGCATATCCCTTATTCTCTGGCGAGATCGCATATACTTCATTCATCTTCTTCCCGGCGGCCAGGATCTTGAGTTGCACCCAATCGGAGCGGTACCAGTCAGCAGTATCCAGCGGGTCCTCGGTATCAAGGATAGATCCGTCATCCCCCCGCTTTATCGCCCCGCGGGGCCAATACCATAAGGATGAAACTGCTCTTCGAACTCTCCGGCGAGCACCCCGATCTCCCGGTTGCTGAACTGGAGTGCGTGGGCACCGTCCTCGACCGGCGGACCCAGGTCGCCATCGCGGAGTGCCCGGACCCGGGGGCCGTCGGGAGGCTTGCCCTGACGCACGTGGTGATGGAGTACCTCGGCGAGTGCGAGCCCTCGAAGGAGGGGCTCACAGGCCTCCTCCGCGACCTTGCCATCCGGACCGAGAAGCCGTTCGCCGGCCGGGTGAAGCTGATCCAGGGAGCCCGGATGGACTTGGCCCGCCTTGAGGTCGAGAAACTGATCGGGGGTCTGGTCGCCGGCCCGGTCTCGCTCCGCGACCCTGTCGAAGAGTACCGCGCCGTCGTCTCGGATGACCGCTGCTACTTCGGCCGCGTGATTGCGCGGATCGACCGGGGCGGGTTTGAGTTCCGGAACCCCATGCGCCGGCCGTTCTTCCACCCCGGCGTGATGATGCCCCGGATGGGCCGCGCGCTCGTGAACATCTCCCTGGTCCGGCCGGGGGAACTGATCTTCGACCCCTTCTGCGGCACCGGCGGAATCCTTCTTGAGGCCCGCGAGATCGGCGTCCGGGTGCTCGGCAGCGACTTCGACCCCGCCATGGTCGCGGGCTACCGGCAGAACCTCCCCGGCTCTGACGTGATGATCGCCGACGCCACGGCGGTCCCGATCTGCGACGGCGCCCTGGATTCGGTCGTGACCGACCTCCCCTACGGCCAGTCGGTCAGGATCCACGGGGAGAGCATGGACCGGCTCTATGACGGCTCGCTCGCCGAGATCCGGCGGATCCTCAAGCCTGGAAGGCGCGCGGTCGTCGTCACGCACCGCGACATCGCGCCGATCGCCGCCCGGCACTTCACCATCCTGCAGGAGCACGAGCAGCGGGTGCACAGGAGCCTGACGCGCAGGATCCTTGTGCTCGGATAACCACACGAAAAAGGGGGCTTCTCATACCGCCTTTTCCTCACCCGGCACGGCCTCCCGCCGGGTGCCGGCCCCGGTTTTATGAGATCCCCGGGCGAATTTTATAGGTGGAAATAAATTTTAAACGATACGGCCTTTATCTCGTCCGGTGGCAGCTCTCGACGCCGCTCCTTGCCGGTGTCCTCTACCTGCTCGCGGGCCTCGGAGCACTGGCCGCCACCATCGTCGCCAACCTCATCGGGGGCCTCATCTTCTTCTGGGTCGACCGGTTCATCTTCACCTCAGAGACGCTCGCCGCCCAGTGGGAGGTCAAAGAGGAGGTGCGCTGCGTGGACTGCGGGAAGATCGCCCGCGGCTACCGCCTTGTCCGTGCGGAGAACTATGATAAGTCCAACGATCCGGCGCCCGAGTTCCGGTGCGAGGAGTGCTCGAAGCGGAAGTCCGAGGAACTCAAGAAGCGGGGCGTCAGGCACTGAAGGGAGCCCCCCCTTCCCCCTCCCCCCTCTTCCGGGACCCCTTTCCTCCACCGCAGTTAGACTGCCCCGCTCTTCTCAAGTTCTGCCTCTCCTCAGAGTCCCGTCGCGATAACCCCCACCGCCGCGAGCGTCACGCACGCCCCGATCTGGATTGCCATGTTGTCGTCGAGCGGGAAGTATGCCTCGATGACCCCGGCGACCCCCGCCACCACCACCGCCGCCCACCACGGGAGAAGGAGGGTGAGCGCGAACGCGGCCGCCGCCGCCCCGGCAGCCGTTCCCTCGAGCGACTTCTTGCCCCGGAGGACGTGCCGGCCGAACCGGACCCCGATGAGCGTTGAGACGCTGCCGAGCACCCCGACCGTGACGAGCCCGACCGCAGCGTACTCCCTCCCGAAGACCGCGAGACAGAAGAGGGCGCCGGCGGAGTAGGCGATGGCGCCCTTGAGCGGGATCTTCCCCTGCCGTTCGGTCTCGTCGAATACCTGCGAGAAGACCGGGACGTCGTAGCCGCGGGTGAAGGCGTCGCAGAGGAGGAAGACGGCGACGAGCACGGTGCTCAAAAAGACAAACGCCCATCGGTCATTGAGAAGGAGGATGATCCCGGCGCCGATGACCCCCATGAGGAGGTGGACCGTCTGGCGGAATGTCTCGCCCATTGCATCCGGATGGGCGCCCCGGATGATAAAGTACGGGTGCTCACCGCCGCGGTCCCGTCGCTCTCCCGGCAGCAGTCACCTTAAAGTAGTCTCCTTCTATCCTACACCCCTTGAGGAGAAGATCATGGCAGAGGTACGAAAATACGTAAACCCGCCTGCGGCCGAAGTGATATGCGAGTTCCGGTTCCCCCAGGAGACCACCTGGGACATGACCTACCCCGGCTTGCTCTACAGCAGCCTGAAAGAGACCTACCCGAAACGCGACCAGCGCTACGTCCGCGAGGTGGTGATGCTCGTCGGCCCCGAAGGGCTCCGCGAGGAACTGTTCGTCACCGAACGGTCGATATTCCTTGCCGAAGACGAGGGCTGTGCCGTCCAGGTCGGCCCCCGCCTTCTCACGGTGAGCTGCCAGAAGCCCTACGTCCACTGGGAAGCCTTCTCGGAGCGGATCATGAGTGTCTTTAACCGGGTCCGCGACGTCATCGGGATCGATGCCATCGGGACCATGAACCTCCGCTACGTCAACCTCATCGAGATACCGGAGCGGGAGGTGACGCTCTCGGACTACTTCGCCTTCTACCCGACCCTCCCGCCGGAACTCCCGCGGGTTCCTGAAGGGTTCATCACCGGGTGCGAGTTCGCGTTCCACGACAACCGGGACAACTGCCGGGTGGAACTGACCGACGCCGTGCCGGAGTCGACGGAGAACAATGCGTTCCTCCTGAACATCGACTACTTCCTTGCCGAAGGCCAGAACGTCCCGCCGGACGGGGTCGCGGACTGGCTCGAGATCGCCCACACCCACGTCCGGGATATCTTCGAGGCCTGCATCAGGGACACGCTCCGCGACCTCTTCACCCTGCGGGAGGAGGTGCCCGCGGCGGCACGGTGAGGGTCTATGGGCGATATCGTGCGCCGGAAGTGGATGACTATGATGGATGTCCACGCCGGCGTTGTCGAGCGGGTCTACGGGGGGCCGGTCGGGCTCATCTGGGAGATGCTCGCGGGCGAGGAGATGGAATGCGAGACCGGAGACCTCGCGGAGAGGGCGGGGATCGGAACGGGGAGCCGGGTGCTCGCCCTCCTCCCCGGGGCCGGGGGAGCGGCCCGGCGGCTTAGCCGGAAGTACGGCGCGACGGTGATCGGGCTCGTTCCGGTGCCGCAGGTCGTCGAGGAGGCGGTCCGGAGGACAGAGGCGGCCGGCCTCGCCGCCAAGGTCGACTTCCAGCAGGGGAACGCCATCGAGATGTCGTTTCACGACGGGATCTTCGACGTCGTCTGGGGCGAGGACGCCTGGTGCTACGTCGTCGACAGAGACCGGATGGTCGGCGAGATCTACCGGGTCTTGAAGCCCGGGGGCGTCCTCGCCTTCACCGACTGGGTCCAGACCGGACCGATGAGCGACGATGAGTGGCACACCCCGGAGACCTTCAGGATCTTCCCGCACCTTGAGACGGTCGAGAGCTACGCTAACATCCTCGAACGGAATGGGTTTGCTGTCACCGGGCGGGGGGAGGTTCCGGGCGACCCGGCCCTGTGGGTCCGGGAGCTCCGCGAATCGTTGCGGCAGGGCCGGGACAGCATTATCGGGTTAATCGGGGAGGAGGCCTGCGACGACGCCCGGCAGGCCCTCGGCCTCTGGGAGAAGGCCGCGGGCCGGGGGCTGGTCGGGCGCGTGTGGCTGCTCGCAAGGAGACCGTAGGGCCGGAGCGGATACAGTGGTTCTGAGGACTTCCGGCAGGGCTGAGCGATGGACACTGCCCGACCTCGATGCGGCGGTCCAGCGGTGCAGGGCGCAGAACGCCCGGGGCATCAGGTGTATCCTCGACGTCCTCGGCGAGTATGCCCGGAGCGAGGAGCAGGCCCGGGAGAACCGGGAGTGCTCTTCGGCCGCGATAGCCGCGATCGGCGAGCACCACCTGGACGCGTCGCTCACGGTGAAGATGACTGCATTTGGTGCGTCGTTCGACCGGGAGGCCGCCCGCGACTCCCTGCTCCGGCTCTGCGAGGAGGCCCGTGCGCACGGCGTCGGGTTCGAGGTGGATATGGAGGGGCGGGGGCTTGTGGAGACGACGGTGGAGGCCGCCGTCGCCTGCGCCCGGCAGGGGTTGCCCGTGACCCTCGCACTCCAGACCTCCCTTGACCGCACCACCGGCGACCTCGACCGCATCGTCCGCCACGGCATCAAGCCCCGCCTGGTGAAGGGAGCCTACCCGGCGGATACGGACGATCTCACCGATATCCGGCGCCGGTTCCGGGCGCTTGCATCGGAACTCCTCGACCGGGGCGTGCCGTTCTCGGCCGCCACCCACGACCCCGACCTGGTCGCGTGGCTGGTAGAGCCCCCGGCCGGGACGGTCGAGTTCGCGTTCCTGATGGGGATTGCGGACGAGACCAAGCGCCGGCTCGCGGAAGAGGGGAGGGCTGTCGCCGAGTACGTGCCCTTCGGGAAGCAGACGGGCATCTACGTGGCGCGGCGCGAGGCGTATCTCGCGAAGATGGCGGCGGAGGGGCGAACACCGGTGCCCTGACCCTGCATCACCATGCCTATCGTCTCCAGGACACGGGATGCGGTCACGCCGGTCGGTAACCCCGTCTCATCACCTCCTCTTCGGCCCCCGGTATGCGGGGAACCTGGTTGACCCTGCCCCTCCCGGGCGGGCCGGAGGGGCGCGGACCCCCGAGACGAGACTATATGAGGATGCGCCCCAAAGGTTCGGCCCGTTCATCGGGAGAGATAGAGGATGATCCATACACGGGGAAACGGCATACTCCTTCACGTCACCTCGCTGCCGTCGGCGTACGGCATCGGGGACTTCGGCCCGGCGGCATACCGGTTCGTCGAGGCGCTTGAGCGGGCCCGGCAGCACTACTGGCAGATCCTGCCGCTCAACCCGACCCGGGCCCGTTACGGCAACTCCCCCTACTCGAGCCCGTCGGCGTTCGCCCTCAACACCCTCCTCATCAGCCCCGAGCTCCTCGCCCGGGACGGGTTCATCGACCCCGAAGACCTGGAGCCGCATCCCGACCTCCCGGAGGACCGGGTCGCCTTTGAGGCGGTCGCCTGGTACCGGGAACGGCTTCTCGGGCTTGCCCACCGGCGGTTCTGTGAGTCGGAGCCGGAGAGCGATTACGAGTCGTTCTGCACCCGGGCGGCGTGGTGGCTGGACGACCACGCGCTCTTTGTCGCGCTCAAGGCTCACTTCCGCGGGCAGGAGTGGAACCGGTGGCCGGAGGAGATCCGGGGCCGGCAGCCGGAGGCCCTTGAGGATATGCGCCGGCGCCTTGCCGATAAGATCCGGAAAGAGACGTTCCTCCAGTATCTTGCCGCCCGGCAATGGTCGGCCCTCCGCCGGTACTGCGCCGGCCGGGGCATCCAGGTGATCGGCGATATACCGATCTACGTCGCGTACGACAGTGTCGATGTCTGGCAGAACCCCGGGATCTTCAAACTGGATGACAACCTCCGCCCGACCGTTGTGGCGGGGGTGCCCCCGGATATGTTCAGCAAGACCGGGCAGCTCTGGGGGAATCCGATCTACGACTGGGCCCTCCTCCGGGACCGGGGTTACGACTGGTGGGTGAACCGGATCGCCCGGGCCGGCGAACTCTACGACCTCTTCCGGATCGACCACTTCCGGGCGTTCGCGAATTACTACGAGGTTCCGGCGGGCGACACGACGGCCGAGAACGGCACATGGGTCGACGGACCGGGAACCGATTTCTTTGAGGTGCTTGCCCGGCGGTTTCCCTGTTTTGCCATCGTCGCCGAGGATCTGGGGGCAAACACCCCCGCCGTCCAGGAGCTGCTCGACCGATTCGGGTTCCCGGGGATGAAGATCCTGCTCTTCGCGTTCGGCGCGGAGCTCCCCGGGAGCGCCCATGCCCCTCATAACTACATTCCAAACCTCATATGCTACACGGGGACGCACGACAACAACACGGCCCGGGGATGGTTTGAGGAAGAGGCGTCGGAGGAGGATAAACAGCGGTTCTTTGCCTACATCGGGAGGGAGGTGGCGGCGGATGAGGTCCACCGGGAACTCGTCCGCCTCGCGATGACGTCGGTTGCCCGGGCGAGCATCACCCCCATGCAGGATCTTCTCGGACTCGGTGCCGCGGCACGGATGAACTACCCCTCGACCACCAGCGGGAACTGGGAGTGGCGCATGACCCCCGTGGAGTTTGCCGGTGCTCCGTTCGAGTGGCTCCGCAACCTCACGGTGCTCTCAGGAAGGGGATGAATCAGTACCGGGAGGTCAGAACCTCGAGCTCTTCACGGATGGTTCGGCGGATCATATCCTCGATGGCGGTGTAGTCGCGTCTTACCTTCTCCTGCTTCCTGAGCAGTTCTTCCATCTTCATGATACCGGCTGAGAGGTTCTTCCCGTACCCGAGGGCGACCTCCAGCGCTTCCTCATCGATCCGGACAACTTTAGACATGGAAGATGGTTCTATGGCCGTGGATTTATGTGTTACAGTTCTGTTACAATGATGGAGAAGACGGTTAACGGGGGCAACCCCCCGGCATAGCGATCGTGTTGGGAGAGGCATACAGCCTCCCCCGTTCTGTCAATTAAAGATCAAACCCCGTCCCTTCCCCGCAATGTTCACAAAATCTCGCGCTGCTGGAGATATTCTCCTGGCAATGGGGACATTCGCGCATTGAGTCTGAAATTCCCGCAGATTGTTGAAGTATAGCCTTTGGAGTTGTGCCCATTGTTGTTCGTGCGTTCCACACGTTGACATACTGCTCAATCTCTCCAAATATACGGCTCGGCAATTTCATCTGATCATACGCCCCATACACGCTTGTCAGGGCGACAGGCCAGAAGACTATCGTCCAGAATATCCCCGCTCCTGCCTTATCTATCCATTTGGCAGCTCCTATCTCAACGTCTAAGTTCCTGCCTTTATTCTCCAGTTTGACGGTCAGTGCCGAAGACATGCCCACCACGTTACGCCAGGCTCCCCCTTTGCGTGCCTGAATGGCAAGAGTGTTCCGCTCTTGCAGTCTCTGGAATTCAAACCCTTCGCTGTCCAGCCATCTTTCAAGATGAGTTGCAAGATGGTTGGTGTTAAGGTCCTGAGCTATGAAGAAAGTTCTTTTATTCGCCATACTTTTCCCCCCCCTCGTCATGCAAACCAGCGAATCCCGGTATACCCCGATTACCCGATCTGCAGAGGTGCCACCCCGGACCTGTTCCAGAAGTATCCGCGAGTACCCTGAATCCAGGCCATCACGCAGGCGAATAAGCTGAGTCAACGTGAGTGTGATTCCCGAGATCCTGCGGGTAAAACGACTCATTCCTCGATTGTCATCTTCCTGCGCTGTGTCTTGGTCTCGCCAGCAAGGTAGCCAGATCCACGGGGTGTTACGGATCCTATTTATAATTTCGCACACCCCATTCGGCCGAATACTGCGTCTGGATGCCGGTTTTGTGCAACGTACTGCCGAATCAAGCCTATTATTTGCTACAGATTATACAGGCGCGCATTGCTGGCAATCTTTTCACCGTTAATCACGGTTTTCACCGGATCTCTATGAGAAAAAACCATGCCTTCCCCGGGTTCTTCCAGGGACACATCACGGCATTTCATACAACAGGGGGATGTGCTCATAGGGATTGTCCGGGTCGACTACCCCGCCTTTTAAGGGCCCGCCGGGCGATATACAGCCCACCGGCGTGCATGTAACGAAACTGTTACATGGCAGGTCCCGGCAGTTACACGTTTGTTACGCAGTAGGGGTCACTGTAACATTCGTGTTACATGGGGGGGGTGAGTGGAAAATTCGCCATTTCCCGGCCCTGACCCCTCTAAAGATACGCCTCCGTCGCGTAGCGCCGCATCATCCGGTGCGTATTGAAGAAGTAGGCGATCTTTGCGATCGAACTTCGCATGATCGTCGCCCACTCATCCTCCCAGCGATAGTAGGTGGGGACGATCAGGTACTCGAGTTTGCTGTAGAGATCCTGGAGTGCCTCCCTCAGCCGCTCGGCCTCGCTCACCTTTGCGCCAGGTCCGGGGCCGATCGCCCATCCTGTCGTTCCCTCGATCCAGCCCTCGATCCACCACCCATCGAGGATGCTGAAGTTGACCACGCCGTTCAGAGCAGCCTTCATGCCGCTCGTGCCGCTCGCCTCGTAGGGCGGGAGGGGCGTGTTCAGCCAGACGTCCACCCCGGCGGTCATCAGGCCCGCAATATCCATCGTGTAGTTCTCGAGGTAGACGCCCGTCACCTCCCCCTCAAGGTCGTGCATGGCGTCGTGAATCGCGCGGATCTCCTTTTTGCCGGCAACATCCGTTGGGTGTGCTTTGCCTGAAAAGACGAGCTGGATCGCTCCCTTCCTGCTTGCCTCCCGCAGTCTGTCAAGGTCCGAGAAGAGCAGGGTTGCCCGCTTGTAGGCTGCTGCTCGCCGGGCAAACCCGATCGTGAGAGCCCGGGGATCCAGGTCCACATTGTTCTTCTCCTTGACATAGTTCACCAGGGCCTGCTTTGCCTGCTGGTGGGCGTGCCTGATCTCCTCGCGCGGGATCGTATCGACCCTGGCGAGCAATTCCGGTTCCTGCGCCCACCCGGAGATGTAGCGGTCATAGAGATTCCGGAACGGGACCGATGTCCACGTATGAGGGTGGACGCCGTTCGTCACCGCCCGGATGTGAAACCCGGGGAAGAGCTGTCGCGAGAAGTTCATGTGCGCCGTCGTCACGCCGTTGATGTACCTGCTCAGGCGAAACGCAAGGGTCGCGAGTGCAAGCCCGCCCCTGGCGATGTACCTGTCGAGCAGTTCCGGCGGGATCTCGCCCTCCAGCAGGTGGACCACCATATCGCGCGGAAACTTCTCGAACGCCACCGCCACCGGGGTATGGGTGGTGAAGATACAGTGCGTCTGCACCTTCTCCTCATCCATCCCCGGACGCCTGAGGAGTTCGAGGGTGAGGAGACTTGAGTGGCTCTCGTTGATGTGATACTTGCCGACCTTGATGTCCAGAGCGGTGAGCATCCGGGCTCCGCCGATACCGAGCACAATCGCCTTTTTGAGCCGGCATTCCTGGTCGCCGCCGTAGAGATGATCGGTTATCCCCCGGTCTTCGGGCGCGTTCTCAGGGAGATCGGTATCGAGGAAGAGCACCGGCACGAGGCCGCCGACAGGGCTCCAGTAGTCGTAGAGCCAGGCCCGGATCGTGACGTTCGCATCCCCGATCCGCACCGTCACCCGCCGGGAGAGCTCCCGCATGTGTTTCTTTGGATCCCATTCGTCCGGCAGGTCTATCTGGTCGCCCTCCGGGGTCAGGCGTTGGCGCACGTAGCCTTTCCGGTTGACGAGCGTCACCGCGACCATCGGTATGAGGAGGTCGGCGCTCGAACGGATGACGTCCCCGGCAAGTACGCCAAGACCGCCACTGTAGGTCGGTATATCGCTCTCAAGGCCGATCTCCATGGAGAAGTAGGCGATCTTCTCGCCATCGACGAACGTATCCCTGCAGAGCTCGCTTGAGAAGTAGTAGGTCACGCCACGGACTTCCACCGAGTAGGCTGCCTTTGCCGGGTCCACCGGCATCCCGCAGATGGGGTCCCTCACCGCCATGGCCCTGCATCCCCCGGACACCATATGAACCTGCCGATACCCCGGGGCTCGGGCCGGGTTATGCGGCACAGCACCACCCGCATACACCCTCGGCCCGATTGTCGCCGGATATACGCGCGGACAACTCATCCCCGGGTGTTCGAGCGCCATCCCCGATCATCGCAGGGGAGGGGCGGGGGAGGCCGGCAGAGAGGAGCGGGCGGGGTAGGGGTGCTGGAGAACGATGCACGGGTATCTCCCGTCGGAGGCATGGGCCGGGGGATGCCGGCGGAGCGTATGGGCATCCCCGCAGAAAGGCCGGCAGGGCGGGGAACCGGAGAGGAGGAGGGATATCTGCTGGAGGATGTGGAGGAGGATCCTCTACAGGGGGAAAACCCACCGGAAAGGCTGTTCTCATCTATCCGTCCCTCCGCCGGCTTTCTCGCACCGGGCCCCGGGGCCGGCAGCGGCACTTATATACGATCCCGGTGAGAGGGGGCGGGCGGGAAGACCATGGTGGAGAGCCAGACGATCAGCACCGATAAAGCCAGAAGTATGGCCGTCGACGACCTCTACCAGGCCCTCTCCTCCGGGCAGGGAGGTCTCGGCCAATCCGAGGCGGAGAGCCGCATCCGGAAGTTCGGCCCCAACGAGATCGTCGAGAAAGAGGAGAGCGAAATCCTGAAGTTCTTCCGCTACTTCTGGGGCCCCATCCCCTGGATGATCGAGGCGGCGGTCATCATATCCGCCATCATCAGGCACTGGGAGGCCTTCGCGGTCATACTCGCCCTCCTTCTCATCAACGCAATCGTCGGTTTCTGGCAGGAGCATCAGGCGGGCAACGCCATCGCCATGTTAAAGAAGAGGCTCGCACTCGAGGCCCGGGCGCTTCGCGACGGCAAGTGGCAGAAGATCGCCGCACGAGACCTCGTTCCCGGGGACATCGTCCGGGTCAGGAACGGAGACATCATACCCGCAGATATCAAGCTCGTCGAAGGAGACCTCCTCTCGGTCGATGAGTCGGCCCTCACCGGCGAGTCGATGCCGGTCGAGAAGCATACATCGGATATCGCCTACTCCGGTTCCGCCGTCAAGCAGGGTGAGATGACTGCGCTCGTGGTGGCCACGGGAGAGAAGACCTTCTTTGGCAAGACCGCCCGGCTCACCGAGGAGGCGATGACGGCGAGCCACTTTCAGAAGGCCGTCATCAGGATCGGCGACTACCTGATCGTGCTCGCGATCGTCCTCGTCACCATCGTCTTCATCGTCTCGCTCTTTCGGCAGGAGAGCGTCCTTGATACCCTCCAGTTCGCACTCGTCCTGATCGTTGCGGCGATTCCCGCCGCGCTGCCGGCCGTCCTCTCGATCACCATGGCCGTGGGGGCGACGGCACTTGCCAGAAAAGAGGCCATCGTCAGCAAACTCGTCGCAATCGAGGAGATGGCCGGTGTGGATATCCTCTGCTCGGACAAGACCGGAACGATCACCGAGAATAAACTTACCCTCGCCGAGGTCGCCCCCTTCGAGGGGTTCAACGATGACGATGTACTCCTTGCCGCCATCCTCGCATCTCGCGAGGAGGACCAGGACCCCATCGATATCGCTATTATCGGCTCAAAAGAAGCGCAGGGCCTCAAAGATCGGCTCGAGGCATATACCGTCACCAAATTCAAGCCTTTCGATGCGGTAGTAAAACGCACCGAGGCCACCGTCCATGATGGTGGCGGCCGGGAGTTCTCGGTCGCAAAAGGTGCACCGCAGGTGATCCTCGCCCTCGCCGGCGGGGGAAAGGATCTCGATGAGGCGATCGACCGTCTCTCCGAGACCTTCGCAAAGAAAGGCTACCGGGTTCTCGGCGTTGCACGGAGCGACACCCCCGGTACCTGGGTATACGTCGGCGTCCTCGGTCTCCACGACCCGCCCCGCGCTGATTCCGCGGCAACCATCAAGACGGCGGAGGAGATGGGACTCGACGTCAAGATGGTCACCGGCGACCACGTGGCGATCGCCCGCGAGGTCGCCCGCGAGGTGAACCTCAAGACCAACATCGTCACCGCCGAAGCCTTCCTCGGGAAGCACGACGACGAGGCCGCAGAGGCCGTCGAGAAGGCAGACGGGTTTGCCGAGGTCTTCCCCGAGCATAAATACCGGATCGTCTCCCTCCTCCAGTCCCGGGGACACACCGTCGGCATGACCGGCGACGGCGTGAACGATGCCCCCGCCCTGAAGAAGGCCAATGTCGGGATAGCGGTCGCCGGGGCCACGGATGCGGCGAAGTCCGCGGCGGCGATCGTTCTCACGAAACCCGGGCTCTCGGTGATCATCGATGCGATAAAAGAGAGCCGGAGGATCTTTCAGCGCATGGACCACTACGTCATCTACCGGATCACCGAGACCATCAACGTCCTCTTCTTCATCGCCCTCGCGATCCTGATATTCGGGTTCTTTCCGGTCACCGCCCTGATGATCGTCCTCCTCGCCCTCTTAAATGATATCCCGATCATGACCATCGCCTGGGATAACGTCCTCTACTCCCGGTCCCCCGAAGAGTGGGAGATGCGCAAAACCCTCACGCTCGCGACGCTCATGGGGATCACGGGCGTCACCGCCTCGTTTCTCCTGCTCGCCATCGCCCGGGGGCCGTTGCACCTCGATTTCGGGGTCGTTCAGTCGTTCGTCTTCTTGAAACTCATGGTTGCCGGCCACCTCACCATCTTCGTCGCCCGCACCCGTGGCCCGTTCTGGTCTGTCCGGCCCGGATCAGCCCTGCTCTGGTCGACGATCGGCACAAAAGCTATCGCGACCCTGATCGTCGTCTACGGGATCGGCGTAACGCCCATCGGCTGGCCGCTTGCGATCCTCGTCTGGATATACTCGCTCATCTGGGAGTTCGGGATCATGGATCCGGTGAAGATCTACACCTACCGCCTCATCGACCATACCGGCATACAGTTTGCCCGGTGAGGGATATCCCTCACCGGGGCAGCGGTGCCATCTCCTTCTTTGCGAGCCGCTTCTCGACATCGGCCACACGGAGGGTGATCTTCAGGATCGCGTCGGGCTCGACCGATATCGAGTCGATCCCCTGCTCGACAAGGAAATCGGCGAACTCCGGGTAGGTGCTCGGCGCCTCGCCGCAGAGGCCGCTGTGCCGCTTGTTCCGTCGGCATCCCTCGACGGCCATCGCGACCATCTTCTTGACGCCAGGGTCGCGCTCATCGAACGCTCCCCCTATGACAGCGGAGTCGCGGTCGATGCCGAGCGTCAGCTGGGTCAGGTCGTTTGAGCCGATCGAGAATCCGTCGAAGTAGTCGCTGAACGCATCTATCTGGACGACGTTGTTCGGTATCTCGCACATCTGGTAGACCTGAAGACCGTTCTCGCCCCGCGAAAGACCGTTCTTTGCAAGTTCCTCGATGACCTGCTTCGCCTCCTCCACCCGGCGGCAGAAGGGGATCATGATGATCAGGTTCGCGAGTCCCATCTCCTCTCTGACCCGCTTCAGCGCCCGGCATTCAAGTGCAAATCCTTCCCGGTAGCGATCGTCATAGTAGCGGGAGGCGCCGCGGAACCCGAGCATCGGGTTTGCTTCCGCGGGCTCGAAGTAAGTCCCGCCGAGCAGACTTGCGTACTCGTTCGTCTTGAAGTCGCTCGTGCGGACGACGACGGGGTTCGGGTAGAACGCCGCGGCGATGGTTCCCGCACCCTCCGCGAGCCTCTCCACGAAGTACTCTTCGCCGTTTGAGTAGCCGTAGGTGAGGTCGGCGATCGATTGACGGACGGATTCATCCGTAACCCGTTCGGGGTGGACGAGCGCCATCGGATGGACCTTGATGTAACTGCTGATGATGAACTCCATCCGGGCAAGCCCTATGCCGTCGTTGGGGACCATCGCAAGCCCGAATGCCGCATCCGGGTTCCCGAGGTTCATCATCACCTCGGTCTTCGGCCTTCGCAGGTCCGAGAGCCGGGTCTTCTCGACGTGGAACGGGAGGACTCGATCGTAGACGAACCCCTCTTCGCCCTCGGCGCAGCTGACCGTCACCTCCCGGCCGGTCGGGACCTTCTCGGTCGCGTCGCCCGTGCCGACGACCGCGGGGATGCCATGTTCCCGGCTGACGATCGCGGCGTGGGAGGTCCGGCCGCCCCGGTTCGTCACGATGGCGGCGGCAACCCGCATCACCGGCTCCCAGTCGGGGGTCGTGGTATCCGAGACCAGAACCTCGCCCGGTTTGAATTCCGGGAGGTGGCCGACATCGGTGATGACCCGGGCCTTCCCGGTGGCGATCTTATCACCGATACTCTTTCCGACGGCAAGCACCTCCCCGCGTTCGTCGATACGGTAGGTCTCAAGGACATCTCCCGTCTTCTGCGACTGCACCGTCTCGGGTCGCGCCTGGACGATGAAGAGTTCCCCGGTCTCTCCGTCTTTTGCCCACTCGATATCCATCGGCACCGGTTTTCCAGCCTTTGCCGAGTAGTGGTCCTCGATCGTGAGCGCATACCCTGCAAGCGTCAGGATATCATCGTCGGCGATACAGAACCGTCTCTGGTCGGCATCCGGGACATCGACACGCCGGGTGACCTCCTTTGCACCCCCCTGGCCGTAGATCAGTTTCACCCGCTTCTCGCCGAGGTTCTTCCTGACGATTGCCCGGTAACCTTTCCGGAACGTCGGTTTGAAGACGTAGAATTCGTCGGGGTTGACGGCACCCTGGACGATCATCTCGCCAAGACCGTAGGATCCGGTTATGAGGACGACGTCCCTGAAACCGGTGTCGGTGTCGAGCGTGAATATGACCCCGCTTGACGCGAGGTCGGAGCGGACCATCTTCATGATCCCGACCGAGAGGGCGACCTTGAACTGGTCGAAGTGGTTGTCTATCCGGTAGGCGATAGCCCGGTCGGTGAAGAGAGAGGCAAGGCATCTGACGTAGGCCTCCCGCAGCGCCTGGTAGCCGCGGATGTTTAAGTAGGTCTCCTGCTGGCCTGCAAACGAGGCCGTCGGGAGATCCTCGGCAGTGGCCGAACTCCGGACGGCGACATCGGCGTCGGGCCCGTACTCGTCGCAGAGCATATCGTAGGCCGTCTTGATCTCACCCCAGAGGTCATCGGGTATCCCGGCCGAGAGGATGAGGTCACGGGCCTTCCTTCCCCGCTTCGCGAGGTCGGCGACGTTGCTCCTGTCAACCCCCGCGAGGGTCTCCTTCAGGTCGTCGAGTACCCCTGCGGACGTGAGGACGTGCCAGTAACCATCGGCAGTCACGGCAAATCCGTCGGGTATCTTCACGCCTTTCGGTGTCAGTTCGCTGTACATCTCGCCGAGCGATGCGTTCTTCCCCCCGACGATGCCGACGTCCTCGTTCCTGACGTCGATGAACCAGCGGATGTAGGTTGCATCCTGCTTCATGTTCTTCCACCTCCGGCAGGCGGCGCCGCCGGCACCCGGTAGGTCCCGGCAACGACGTTCTGCGGGTTTCCGGCAAAGAAGGCCCTTATGTTCTCGATGCTGGTCGCAAGTATCCGCTCAAGCGCCTCACGGGTGTTGAAAGCGTTGTGCGGCGAGAGGATCGCCCGGTCCGAGTGCAGGATGGCGAAGCTCTCGAGCGCCTCCTTGAGCTCGGCCGCCGGGGGTTCGCCCGTCCCGGCAAACTCCTCCTCGATCCAGACCTCCTCGCCCTCGAAGGTGTCGAGCGCGACCCCCCCGAGGCGGCCTTCGTTGAGGGCGGTCGCGACCGCCCGCGTATCCACGACACCGCCCCGGGATGTGTTGATGAGAAACGCGCTATTCTTGACCAGCTGCAACCGTTCAGCGTTGATGAGGTGGTGCGTGGCCTTCGTGTAGGGGACGTGCAGGCTGATGACGTCGGACTCTCGCAGAAGGTCGTCGAGGGCGAGGTAACGGATGCCGTAGTCCCGGGTGAGGTCGGGTTTCGGGTGCGGGTCGTAGGCGACTATCTTCATATCCGCCCCGTGGGCGATGCGGGCAAGGTGCGATCCGATGTGCCCGGTCCCGATCAGGCCGAGGGTTTTTCCGGCGATGTCCATGCCCTGAAGGCCGGTCCGGGAGAATTCGCCCCGGGCGGTACGCTCAAACGTCGGCCTGAACTTCCGGGCAAGGGCGAGGATGAGCCCGAACGCGAACTCCGCTACGGTGTTGTCGCCGTAACGCGGGACGTTGCAGACGGCTATGTTTCTCTCCCGGCAGGCATCCACGTCGATATTGTCAAACCCGGTGGAGACGGCGGCGACCATCTTCAGGTTCGGCAACCGATCGAGGATCTCACGGGTGACGTGCGATGTGACAAAGACCCCTATCCCATCGGCGTTTCGGGCGAAAGGCGCGTTCTTGCTCGTGAGCGCATCGGGGTGCAGGTCGATCTCATAGCCGCCCTCGCGGGCGAAGGCATCCCTGACCACATCCTGCTCGTGCTCGTCGAGGTCGAAGAAGACCAGTTTTACCATGGGTCCCCTCACTCCCGCGAAGCCATGTAGGAGGCGATGTCGACCATTCTTTTTGCGTACCCATACTCGTTGTCGTACCAGACCAGGACCCGGGCCATCCGCCCGTCGACGACGCCCGTGGATCGGCCGTCGATGACCCCGGAGTGCGGGTCGCCTATGATATCGGCCGATACGAGCGGGTCATCGGTGTAGGCGAGGTAGCCCTTCATTTTTCCATCCGCAGCCTGCTTCATCGCGGCGTTCACCGCGTCGGTGGTCGTCTCTCGCTTCAGTTCTGCGGCGATATCGACGACCGACCCGTCGGGGATGGGGGCCCGGATTGCTATCGCATCCATCTTTCCGGTGAGTTCGGGGAGGACGCGGGTGGTGGCGACGGCGGCGCCGGTCGTCGTCGGTATGAGCGAGACGGCCGCGGCACGTCCCCGGCGGGGCTTCTTCGTTGCCCGGTCGACCAGCGCCTGGGTAGCGGTGTAGGCATGGATCGCCGTCGCCATCAGCCGCTCGACGCCGAACGAGTCGTTGAGGACCTTTGCCGCCGGTGCGAGCGCGTTGGTCGTGCAGGAGGCGTTGGATATGATAGTATGTTTTGCGGGGTCGTAGGCACTCTCGTTGACGCCGAGCACGACCGTCAGGTCCGCGTCGGGCGAGGGTGCGCTGATGGCGACCCGTTTCGCCCCGGCATCGATGTGTTTTGCCGAGCCCGCCCGTTCGGTGAAGTGTCCGGTGCACTCAAGCACCAGATCCACGCCAAGATCGCCCCACGGAAGGCGTGCGGGATCTCTGTCGTGCAGCACCCGCACCTCTTTTGACCCCAATTTGAGGCGATCCGAACCGGCCTCGATTGAGAAGGGCGCCCGCCCGTGGACCGAGTCGTACTTCATCAGGTAGGCGAGCTCTTCTGTCGGGTTTGGGTCGTTTACCGCGACGATCGCGATGTTATCCGGCGGATCGGTGATATAGTTGGAGAGGACCTTCCGCCCGATCCGCCCGAACCCGTTGATGGCAACCTTCTTCATGACACTTCCCCCCTGTCAGACAGGTGGTCTCCCCTCTACAGGATGGTATATATGATCTTCTACCACCGGGTTCTGCCCCGGAAAGTGAGCGAAGATGTCGCCTCTTCATGAAAAATCTCATTTACGCTGGAGATGGGTTCCCGGCTGGTGCGTTCCCGGGCACGGTTCGTCCTGCCGGATATCGCCACGATTGCCCCCCGCCCCCCATCGGGGCGAGAGGTGAGAGGGAGGAGGGTATCAACCTCTCCTGCGGGGAGGGGCCGCCCCCGGCTATCTCCCCCCCGCCTGCCGGGCAACACCCCGGGCGGCCGCCGCGACCTCCTCGGGGTCGCCCAGGTAGTAGTGCCTGATGGGGTGCAGGTCGGCGTCCAGCTCGTAGATGAGGGGGTAGCCGGTGGGGATGTTGAGATCTGCGATATCGCCGTCCGGGACGTTGTCCAGGTGCTTGATCAGGGCACGGAGGCTGTTTCCATGGGCTGCGACCAGGACGGGTTTTCCCCTCCGGAGATCCGTTGTGATATGGCTCTCCCAGTACGGGAGCACGCGGTTGAGCGTGTCGTGCAGGGACTCGGTCGCAGGGAGGGTCTCCGGGTCCATGTCGGCATAGCGGGGGTCAAACCGCGGGTGCCGGGAGTCATCCCATGAGAGCGGCGGCGGCCGAACGTCGTATGCCCGGCGCCAGAGGTGAACCTGCTCCGTGCCGTATTTCGCGGCGGTCTCCGGCTTATCCAGGCCCTGCAGGGCGCCGTAACTCTTCTCGTTCAACCGCCATGAACGCTGCACCGGGACGTACATGAGGTCGAGGTCGTCCATGACGATCCAGAGTGTCCGGATGGCCCGTTTCAGTACCGATGTGTAGGCGACATGGAATGTATGCTCGCCGCCAAGGAGCGTCGCCGCCCGGTGGGCCTCTTCTCTGCCCCGGGCCGAGAGGTCCACGTCGGTCCAGCCCGTGAACCGGTTCTCCCTGTTCCAGAGGCTCTCGCCGTGCCGTAAGAGGATCAGTTCTACCATTGCATATCTCTCCCATACGAGGAGGCATCCACCGGGCCTCCACCCATCGTGGTAGTCCTCCATACCGGATATAATCGCCCCCGCCTCCCCCTGGCAGGGGCGGGGCATAGGAGGCCGGAGCCGATATAACCTCTATAAACCGGCCGTTTACCAAATCGGGCTCCTATAAGTTCGATTTTTTTCGTAGCTTACCATCCATTTATCCCTCAATCGCTCCCATATGGTAGCGTATGGCACCGAACAGAAGAAGGAACAAGAACTACATACTCGCAACGGCGGCGCTCCTCATCGTCGTCGTGGCGGCAATCATCGCCGCGGGGTGCACGGCGGGCACGTCGACACCGGGCGCTGTCATCGGGCTCACCGGGGTCTCCTGGTCGCTTGACTCCTACTGTGATGAGAACAGTACACTCGTAGGAGTCCTGCAGGGAACGGAGATCACCGCCCGGTTCGACGACGGAAAGGTCACGGGCCTGGCCGGGTGCAACCAGTACGGCGGCGACTACCACCAGAACGGCACGGCTCTCTCGTTCTCCACGCTCGCTCAGACCCTGAAATACTGTGAGGAGCCACGGGGCATCATGGAGCAGGAAGCACGGTTCATGGAGGTCCTCGGGTCGACGGCGGGCTACCGGATCGAGAACGATCGGCTCCTCCTCACCGACGCTGCCGGGGCAACGGTGCTCGTCTTCACGAAGGAAAAACCCGCGTCGATCGTCGGAACATCCTGGACGCTCGCCGGCCTCGCCGGGGAGGATGGCGGTCTGCTACCGGTCGTTCCCGGCACAACGGTCACGGCGGTCTTCGGTGCCGATGGCAGAATCGGCGGATCGGCCGGATGCAACCGCTACGGTGCGAACTACGCCGTACATGGCGCGGACCTCACGATCGAACCGACCACCATGACCGAGATGTATTGCGGCGAACCCTCCGGCGTCATGGAGCAGGAGGACCGCTACCTTGCGCTCCTGGCCGAAGTCGCCTCCTGCCGGGTCGAGGGCGATCGGCTGATTCTCACCGACGCTAACGGCACCGATATCCTTGTCTTTGAGCCGATCATCCGGGCGCCCGACCTCCCGCTTGCCGGGACGGACTGGGTGCTCGACGGCTACAGCACCGGGAAAGATGCAGTATCCCCGGTGATCGCCGGGACAGAGATCACCGCTATGTTCGCGCCCGACGGGAAGGTCGCCGGGAGTGCCGGGTGCAACCACTATGGCGGCTCGTACAGCCTCGACGGCGGGAACCTCTCGGTCTCGTCGCTCTTCAGCACCCTTATGTATTGCGGCGAACCGGAGGGCATCATGGAGCAGGAGGGGAAGTACCTCGCGCTCCTTGCAAACGTATCGTCCTACAGGGTGCAGGGCGACCGGTTGACCCTCACGGATGCAGAGGGGACCGATCTCCTCTTCTTTGTGGTGGCGGAGGAAGTCCCGCCGGCGCCGCTTGCCGGCACTAACTGGGTGCTCGACACCTACAGTACCGGAGAAGATGCAGTCTCCTCGGTGATCGCTAAAACCACGATCACGGTGACGTTCTCACCGGACGGCAACATCGCCGGGAATGCCGGGTGCAACAACTACGGAGCCGCCTACCGGCTCGACGGCACGAACCTTTCGGTCTCGCCGCCGGTCAGCACGAAGATGTACTGCGGCGAGCCGGAGGGGATCATGGAGCAGGAGGCGCGTTACCTCACCCTTCTTGAGTCCGTGGCAGGCTACCGTATCGATGGGAACCGGCTCGACCTCCTTGACGGGGCTGGAGGGATCCTCCTCTCCTTCCGGGCCGATGACGCGGATCGGTCCTGACCCGACCTCCGTCCCCTTTTTCCACGTATACCGCTCGAGGACGGTTTTTTTGCCCGCCGGAACCATATCCGGATGAGGGCTACAAAACGACGCCTCCTCTGCAAGCGCTCAAGAAAGATGGCGATCGAGAGAATCTCGATGAAAATCGGTTATTTTTTCTTCCCTCAGCCCTTACGCCTACCGTGGTAAATATGAGGGACGGGCATCACGCACTTGCGAAGGCCGCATTCCTGATCATCGTCGCGGCGTGCCTCGTCTCTGCCGGGTACTCCGGCGATACATCTCCCGGCGATGCCGGTCAGGCCGCCGAACCACTTATGGGGACGGCGTGGAACCTGGTCGGATACCGTGCCGATAACGGCTCCGTCGTCGCGCCCCTGCCCGGGAAGGAGCCATCCGTCATCTTCGGCGGCGATGGCACGCTCTCGGTGTCCGCCGGGTGCAACCTCTACTCCACCTCCTACCGGATCGACGGTTCCAGGATCATGGTGGAGCCGGCCACCGCCGCAGGCACACACCCTGCGGTGGAGCAGGATATCGCCCGGCAGGAGAGCCGGTACTGGGAACTCCTTCTTGCGGCTGCATCATACCGGGTTGAGGGCAACAGGCTCGTGATCACCGGGTTGTCGGGCCAGGATCTGCTCGCCTTCTCGCGGGCCGGCGAGCCTGCGGATGTGCCGCTGCTCGCGATGGAATAGCGGCCGGCTACAGCACCAACGACACATCGATGCCGCGCGCGGAGCACATGTTCTATTCGGGGGGCGGTATGCCGGCAGAGAAGCGCGGGCGAGGTGGGGGAGGCCGGCAGAGGTGTATGGGTAGCCCTCGCAGAAATGCCGGCAACGAGAAGCAAGGTGTCTGGAGCGTGAGAGACAGGGGAGGGGGAACAAGTTCCCCCTCCCCGTCGGCCCCTCCCCCCGTGGCG
>ENA-UOUL01001898-UOUL01001898.1-bioreactor-metagenome-genome-assembly--contig:-NODE-1898-length-26784-cov-74.163890_pt1 | contig 26784 bp, 26 predicted proteins | sample MGYA00249838_ERZ747220 | MGnify/ENA primary metagenome ERZ747220 (study PRJEB28778, sample SAMN05720191) | bioreactor metagenome | isolation source: Anaerobic biogas reactor | place: USA:Washington...
CGCCAGTAGTTGCTACACACATAAAATCCACGGCTTTGCTGGGGCTAATAAGCGCAAAAAAGAGGATCTTTATTTACTTAAGGATAAGGGAATTAAGGTAGCTTATACCGCTGGTTTACTTGCTTGCGAGGGCAAGCAAGGTAGTAGCTATATCTATCAGGGCAACGGATATTGTTTCCACTCGTACTTAAAACCAAAGGATTTAGATTTAGCTACTATTATAGAGATTTCGCCAGAAGAAATGCGGGTGGAGAGCAAAGTCAAGACGGAAAAGTATCGGCTTAAGGACGCTATATATACACTCGATGTATTAAGCACAATCAATATAGACCAAGATTTTGTTCTTGAAAAGCCCGATTTTTTCCCTAAAAAGAAAGAAAGTAAATATGAGTATAGTAATTATGATCGCCAAGATGAGGAAAATCATGATAACTGGGACGACGATTGGGACGACGATTGGGACGATGACTTGGATTGAGTATGAACCGGGGCTTAGGCCCCGGTTATAATTTTTTTACCCAGTCTGACCAGTCCCCTAATATGGTTAAAACCCTATTTTTATAGAGTTGACATTTATTTGCAAAGGAGGTAGTATAATAGGCAAGTCGAGTCGATTGAGACTCCCCGCCGCGATTACGCGGCAAATCAGCTCTACACAAGAGCTGAACGCACCGGACTAGCTCTGCTAGTCACAGCTTTATGCTGAATCTTAGACTAGCTTCGCTAGTCAATTTACTGATTTGTGGGATTTTTATAGTGTTGTGGAATAACCTTGCATTTGCGAGGTTTTTTGTCGTGAAAAAAAGGAGGAATGTAAAATGAAAAAAACTTGGAACGAACTAGACGGAGAAATCCAGGACAATCTACGGTTAGTTGAGATTCATGGGCCTGAATATCGCGGAATTAATATTTCCGAACGGGTCAAACCCGCTGTTCTCAAGGATGGAGAGACTGATATCTGTGTCTTAGAAATGGATGAGAATAACCAAGAGGTTGTTCATATTTTTGTTTCTGAAACCGTTTACTTCTGTCCATACTGCGGAGCCATCGGAGATAATCCATCTAGTATAGTAGTAGGCGGGAAACCACGACAGGTAGTAGAGCCATGCGGGACATGCGAAGTATTCCTAGAGAATCTTATCAGTGATCCTGATTTTGTTTTTCCAGATGATTGTGAAACTAAGGAAGAAGCTATCGAGCGAATATGTCGCGATGCTCTTTTGGTTGAGAATTTCTCCTTAAATAATTATTTACGGGACTTTGAGGGTTAAACTTAGAGACCAGCAATAATATCAGGATCTCCAGTAAGAGCCGGGGCTTAAAGCCCCGGCTTTTTTGTTTTTAAAGTTAACACCAACAAAAAAGGAGGAATCCGCTATGCAAAACCAAATAATACCTAAAATCGAGGATTATCCTGACGTACTCACTCCCCGTCAGGTAGCCGAGATTCTTCAGTTTTCAGAACAAAAAATCTACCAAATGCTCCGACATGACAAAAAGTTTCCAGCTCGGAAAATGGGGCGTTCATGGCGCGTATTAAAGGCCGATCTCATGGATTGGTTAGGGCAACAATAGGAGGGGCAGTATTGGCAGCAAAACGAAAAAAGACAAATGAATTAAGACGCAGAGCCGATGGGCGGTATCATCGGCAAATCACTATCACTGACCCCCTAACTGGCGAATCCAAAAAAGTCCCGATATACGGACGTACCCGGGAAGAGCTGGACGCTAAAGAAAGGACTCTAAAAACTGAAAATGAAAAAACTAAGCGTAGCGAGGTAACGCTAGGAAAATGGTTGGAACACTGCCTAAAACTAAAGCGTAAAGGAAAAATTAGGCCAAACACATATCATAGCTACGAAAATGCAGTCAAAAACCATATCCTACCGTACTTTGGAAAAGACAGGGATATAACCACAATAATCAAAAAAGATATTCAGGATTTTTACATTTATTGTGCGGATGAAAAAGGCATAACCAGCGCCCTAAAAGACATCAGAGCTATCCTGCTTTTCGCTTTTGAAGAAGCTGTCGATAACGACCTTATTACCAAAAATCCGGCTCGTAATGTCGAACTGCCCGATTATGACGAACAGGAGCGTAGGGCGCTGTCGCAAGAAGAAGAAAAACAATTTATTGCTGTCCTTAAAGATATCCAAACCAAATATATAAACGGCCCCAAGTGGTCGGGACGTTTAAATTCTGAAGAAATGTTTATCATTACCGCTGGGCGTCTACTGATTGCCTATTATTTGGGCCTCTATGCCGGCTTAAGACTCGGGGAGTCCCTAGGGCTTACCTGGGGGTGTGTAGACTTCGCAGGAAGGCAAATATCCGTCACACAACAACTAAAGCGAGAGCGCATAGATAAAAGCAAAACCGCTACCAAGTTAGTCATTGGCGATCCCAAATCAAAATACAGCATCCGCACTATCCCGGTTCGATGGGAGCTTATACAAGAATTGGAAAATCATAAGGCACAGCAGACAATCGAGTTAGGTCGAGAACCACGGCCAGACGAGTTAGTGGTGATAAACCAGTCCGGTAAACCGCAAGAACCCCGTAAAATAGATGCGATCATGGATAAATTGGTCGATATGGCAAATATTGATCCTCGGATAGTGTACCATGAGTTACGCCATACCTTGGCTACCAGGCTGGATGAGGCGGGGGCAAGAGAGGAGGATATAGCAAGGTATTTAGGTCAACAAACTATACGGCTGCGTGGGAAAAAATCGGTTACACAGGGCTATATCCACCGAGAGGATCTAGGTTATCTGCGACAGTTTTTTGAGAACCCCGTCCATATGGACGGGGATACCTAGTAGGATAGTAAAAATAGACTTGCACTTAGGACTCCGGAATGTTATATTTATCCTAGGACTTGCCCCTTTTATCGGAGGGGCAAGTCTTAATTATAAAAACATTTTTTACCAGTTAATCCTCCACTGTATATTCATTCATTCCTTATCTCTTCCATAAAAAACAACACAAGTCAGATATTAGTCAAAATGCTAGTCAGAAATTTCATAAACCCCTTAAAAGAATGGAGCCGATGGGGGGACTCGAACCCCCGACCTGCTGATTACGAATCAGCTGCTCTACCACTGAGCCACATCGGCATATTATAGTATGGCCAGATAAAGCTCCTGGCACCAATAAATTATAGAGGGTGAGCGGGGTGGAATCAAGTGATTTTCTTATTTTGCGTCGGACTGCTTGGGTTCGGCCAGGTAGTAATAACTGGGGTTGTTATTGACAACAGACTGGCAGGCTGGACATATATAGTGTAAATAGGCCTTACGCTCTATAATCTGAATCATTTTTTTTAGGATCGGTTCCGGGTATTGTTTGGTGCATATACTACATTTCCGCATGATCTGTTTCCCCCGCCTCGACATTTTCTGTGACTAATGGTTATTTTACACCTAAGTTTTGGGGCTTCATAGTCCTAATATTGGGCATGCGAAAGGGCGGGGATTATCTCCCGACTAATGTCCTGCTTTTCTTGGGATTGTGCCTAGATGTCACAGGTTAATGTAGGACTCTTGAAAGGCGATCTCTGCTTCTGCCATTTCCCGGATTTTGTTAACTGCTATGGTTAAGACGGCCTCGTCTTCTCCCTCTAGTTCCTCTATTACCAACTGATCAAAGGGAATACTTTTTAATCGCTCCACTGCCTCGGCAACATCCACATGAGACAGGAAGGGATTTAATATGTTCATCATATTGAAGAAATAGGTTTCGGCCCATTCTTCTACCTGTTCTTCAACTGGTTGGCCATCTACATGTTCGAACTTACTGATATGCATCATATCCCATCCTCCTTAGCCACTCTTGAACCTCACTGATGGCTTTACTGACCATTTCCGGTGCTGGTCCTCCTGGAATGCGGCGCCGCGCCACACAGCGGGCAACATCTATGAATTGATATATATCATGCTCTATCAAAGACGAAAAGTTCTGGTAAGCTGCCAGGTCGATATCCTGCAGGCTGATACCCTTTTCAAGGCAGTACAGTACGGCCTTGCCCACTACTTCATGGGCATCCCGAAAAGGCATCCCCTTGGCGGCCAGGTAATCAGCCAGATCAGTGGCATTGGTAAACCCGCCCTGAGCAGCCTGGGCCATGCGCTGGGGATTGAAGCGAGCTGTATCCAGCATGGGGGCAAATACCCTCAGGGAGTTTTTCACTGTATCGACGGCGTCGAATAATGGTTCTTTGTCTTCCTGCATGTCTTTGTTGTAGGCCAGGGGCAGGGATTTCATGATGGTAAGCAGGGTAATCAAATCACCATAGACCCGACCGGTTTTGCCGCGCACCAGTTCGGCCAGATCAGGGTTCTTCTTCTGGGGCATGATGCTGGAACCAGTGGAGAAGGCATCATCCAATTCCACAAAGCTGAACTCGCTGCTGGACCAGAGGATCAGTTCCTCAGCCAAGCGGGACAGGTGCATCATCAGTATGCTGGCAAAGCTGGCAAACTCAATGGTATAGTCCCGGTCGCTGACCCCATCCAAGCTGTTGCGGGTGATGCGGCTGAAACCCAACTGCCGGGCCACCATTTCCCGATCCAGGGGAAAGCCGGTGCCGGCCAGGGCTCCAGATCCCAGGGGCATGACATCTACTCGCTTGGAGCAGTCGTCGAGTCTTTCGGTATCCCGGCGCAGCATTTCCACATAGGCCAGCAGATGGTGGGCCAAAGTAATGGGCTGGGCTCTTTGTAAATGGGTATAACCGGGCATGATCGTATCGATGTGCTGGGCGGCCAGATCAGTCAAAACTGCAATCATCTCCAGGAGCAGCTTTCTGATTTCTCCTATTTCATCCCGCAGGTAGAGACGCACATCCAGGGCTACTTGATCGTTACGGCTACGGGCAGTATGCAGTTTCTTACCTACATCCCCAATCTTGTTGGTCAGGAAGGTCTCCACATTCATATGCACATCTTCGGCTTCGATGGTGAATTCCAGCCTGCCGGCTTCTATATCCTCCAGCACTTCCTGCAGGCCTTTGATTATCTGTTCGCCTTCCTGGGGTGTTATTATTCCCTGTTGGGCTAACATGGTGGCATGGGCGATGCTGCCGGCGATGTCCTGCCGGTACATACGACTGTCTATTCCTATGGACGCGTTGAACTCCTCAGTCAGGCGGTCACTCTTTTTGGTAAACCGGCCGCTCCACATTTTCATACCTGTTCGATTCCTTTGCTGCTAGATTTCATCAATATTATAGCGTTATTAGGCGGGGATTGTATAGAACGGGCTCAAAGAAAGGTGGACGATGTGGGCATCGTTCCCTGCGTTACGGCGAGGAGGAATAACAAGAAAGCCCTCTGGTTACCAGAGGGCTGGGTATAATGCTTATTTAAATGTTCACCACCCGGACGTTTTGCACATAGGGGGAGCAGCGTTCGGCTAGCTCCTGCATCTCCTGGCGGGTGTAGGGCACCACCGCTCCATAGTCGGTGTCCAGTGTGACTGAGGGGTTGAACTGTTGCAGGGAATATAGTGATGCTCCCTGGATATAGCGGGCGATTTCTTCAATATCTTCAGGTGGATGTAAGAGCGGTACCACTGTGGTACGAAACTCCACCTGGATAGACGCTTCCATCAGCATGCGGATAGAGCTGCGCACATTGAAGAACTCTTCGGTGGTGAGTTTGCCGCAGGCTCGCGTATATTTGCGATAATCCAGAGGAGCTTTGATATCCATAGCTACATAATCTAAACTGCCGCTGTTGATGAGCTGCTGCAACATGGTTGGATTAGTTCCATTGGTATCCAGTTTGACCAGATAGCCTAGTTCCTTAAAAGCGGCCAAAGCGGCCGGAAGCTCTTCATATAGAGTGGGTTCTCCTCCGGTGACCGTCACCGCATCCAGAAAACCAAGTCTCTCCTTCAAGAACTCCGCCGCTTCTTCCATAGTGATCACCGGCTCGCTCACCCGCGGGGAGCGCAGCAGCAGATGGGTGTTCTGGCAATAGGGACAGCGGATATTGCATCCCCGGGTGAAGAGCACGGCTGTGACTTCCCCCGGGTAGTCCACCAGACTCTGCTTTACTAAACCGGCAAACTTCATTTATTTAACGGCCTTATCGTAGGTTTTGCGTCCGGAAAACTCAGCTTGTTTGCCGGCATTCCATTGATCGACAGGACGCAGATAGCCTACTACTCTAGAATATACTTCACAAGCGGTCTCTCGGCCGTCGGCTTCACATATTGGACAAGTATGATGCTTGCCGCTCAGATAACCGTGGCTGGTACAAATACTGAAAGTCGGTGTCAGGGTGAAATACGGCAGTCTAAACTGCTGGCAGACTTTGTTCACCAGTTTCTTGGACGATTCAATGGATGGCACTGATTCGCCCAGGAATATGTGAAATACGGTTCCGCCCGTATAGCGGGTCTGCATATCATCCTGCAAGGTCAGGGCCTTGAACAAATCATCGGTATAGGTGACCGGCAGTTGGGTGGAATTGGTGTAGTAGGGCTCAGCACCCCGCCGATATTCGGCTTCGTTAGCCACTATGATATCGGGGAATTCGGCTTTGTCCTTGCGGGCTACGCTGTAGGTCACGCCCTCAGCCGGAGTTGCTTCCAGATTATATATGTTGCCGGTTTCGTCCTGGAACTCCATTAGTTTGTCGCGCATGAAGTCCATAACTTCCAGTGTAAAGGCGATCCCTTCTTCACTGGCAATGTCGCTGCCCAGGAAATTCAAGCAGGCTTCGTTCATGCCGATCAAGCCGATGGTGGCAAAGTGGTTCTTCCAATAGCTGCCAAAGCCTTCCTTTATGTTGCGCAGGTAGAACTGGGAATAGGGATATAATCCGGATTCGGTCAAGTTCTCCAAGGCTTTGCGTTTGATCTCCAGACTGTCGCGGGCCAATTCCATGTTGCGCAGCAGACGCTTGTAGAAATCATCTTTATCCTTGGCCAGATAACCTATGCGGCTCATATTGATGGTAACTACGCCAATGGATCCGGTGAGAGGATTGGCACCGAACAGGCCGCCGCCCCGCTTTCTCAGTTCACGGTTGTCCAAACGAAGACGACAGCACATACTGCGGGCATCCTCTGGATTCATATCGCTGTTGATGAAGTTGGAGAAATAGGGGATGCCATAACGAGAGGTCATCTCCCAGATCTTCTCATAGTTGGGGTTATCCCAGTCAAAGTCTTCGGTGATATTGTAAGTGGGAATGGGGAAGGTAAATACCCGTTCCTCTGCGTCACCTTCCATCATGACTTCGGCAAAGGCCTGGTTGAACATATCCATTTCCGCTTGGAAGTCACCGTAAGTCTCATCCATCAATTTGCCGCCGATTACCACGGGCTGATCCTTCATAAACTCGGGCACTTTCAGATCCATAGTTACATTGGTAAAAGGAGTCTGGAAACCTACCCGGGTAGGAACGTTCATATTGAAAACAAACTCCTGCAAACACTGTTTGACCTGCTTGTAATCCAATCTGTCATAGCGAATGAAGGGAGCCAATAGGGTATCAAAGTTGGAAAATGCCTGGGCACCAGCAGCTTCTCCCTGCAGGGTAAAGAAAAAGTTGACTATTTGACCCAGGATGGAACGAAAGTGTTTGGCGGGGGCACTGGCTACCTTGCCACGCACACCTTTGAATCCTTCCAAGAGCAAGTCTTGAATATCCCAGCCCACGCAGTAAGCACCCAGAATACCCAGATCATGAATGTGAAAGTCGCCTTTTACATGGGCTTCTCTGACTTCGGGTGGATAAACCTGATTAAGCCAGTACTGAGAAACTATTAAGGAGGATATATGAAAATTCATGCCTTGCAGTGAGAAGGTCATGTTGGAATTTTCCTTGATGCGCCAGTCGCTTTTCTCAATGTAATCCGCAATGATCTTATTGTTAAAAAAGAGCTGGCTGGTTTCGCGGATATCCTGATGCTGTTTGCGGTATAGGATATAAGCTTTGGCGGTCTTGTAGTGACCATTTTTGACTAGAACGCGCTCCACTAAGTCCTGCAGAGCTTCGACGGTGGCAATTTCGTCATCATCTACATACTGGGCTATCTCCACAACTTTGTCAGTCAGATCCACCGCTGTCTGGTAATCCTTACCTCCTACGGCTTGAGCTGCCTTCCAAATTGCTTTCGTGATTTTTTCTTTTTCGAAGGGTACTATGCGTCCATCGCGTTTCTTAATCTTAGTAATGTCCACTCAATCATCCTCCTCTTATGAACCACAATATATAGTAGGGTATATCGTCACTCAGTACTATATTCTGTATAGTTCATTATAGTGAATCGGGTTGTTCGGGTCAAACCTAAAAATAGTATTTGGAGTAATATGCGAGTTTATTTTGCACTTAGCACGACCTTTTTGAAAGAATTCTATGAATATTTAGATTATTGAGGGTAATTTATTTGCTGCCCGGTTTTAATGTTGAATAATAGAGGGCAGCTGTCTAAAGCTGTCTGTTAATAAGTTTTTTCGCTGCAGGAGATCAGCATTCCTTCGAACTTTGGTCACAAAAAAACCGGGACAATGATTATCCCGGCTATCGAGCCCCATAGTGGGGGCAGTTTTTTCTTTTTAAGCTTCAGCTTTTGGCTGCTTCAGACCTGTTCTATGCTCCATGAGCGCCTGTACCTGCAAGGGCAGACCAAATAAATTGATAAAACCTTCCGCATCCCTGTGGCTGTATATCTCATCAGCGCTGAAAGTAGCCAGCTCCTCACTATGGAGTGAATAAGGGGAGGTGGAAGCCACCGCTTCACAGTTGCCCTTGTATAGTTTAACCCGTACGGTGCCGGTAACATTTTTCTGGGTCTCTTCAACAAACGCATCCATGGCCTTTTTCAAGGGGCTGAACCAGTTGCCGTCATAAACCAGTTCGGCATACTTTACTGCCATCTGTTCCTTAAACTGCAAGGTGCGGCGATCCAGGGTGAGACGCTCCAGTTCCTCATGAGCCGCATACAGGATGGTACCTCCGGGGGTTTCATATATGCCCCGTGACTTCATACCTACCAGGCGGTTTTCTACAATACTGACGATGCCTACCCCGTTGGCGCCACCCAAACGATTCAACTCAGTCAGCAGCTGCACTGGTCCATATGGTTGCCCATTAAGAGAGACTGGGGTACCCTGCTCGAATCCGACTTCCACATAGGTGGGCTGGTCAGGGGCTTTTTCCGGTGAAACGGTCAGCATCAGCAAGTCATCAGGACGTTCATTGGCCGGATCCTCCAATAGCCCGCCTTCATGGGAAATATGCCACAGGTTGCGGTCACGGCTGTAAATCTTTTCTTTGGTAACTGGTACCTCAATGTCATGGGCGGCTGCATATTCGATGGCATCCTCCCGGGAGCGGATGTTCCATTCCCGCCAGGGGGCGATAACTTTCAACCGGGGATTGAGGGCTTTGATGCCCAATTCAAAGCGCACCTGATCATTCCCCTTGCCGGTGGCTCCGTGGCAAATGGCACTGGCTCCTTCTTTTTCGGCTATCTCCACCAGCTTTTTAGCAATCAAGGGACGGGCAAAGGAAGTCCCTAACAGATACTTTTTCTCATAAACTGCACCGGCCTTTAATACCGGCCAGCAGTACTGAGTCACAAACTCTTCCACCAAATCCTCCACATATATCTTGGAGGCACCTGATTTAATGGCTTTCTCCTTGACCGGATCCAGTTCCTCTCCCTGACCCAGGTCTGCACAAAAGGCAATAACTTCACAGCCATAGTTTTCTTTTAACCAGGGAATGATTATGGAGGTATCCAGGCCACCTGAATAGGCTAGAACCGCTTTTTCCAAAGTTTTTCCCCCTCAATAAAGTCTAAAAACTCGCTAGAGTTTTGGCTAATTCTTGGTCTCCGATTTCTTCCAGATCATATCTTACTCTCAGGGCTGGTTTATCCAACTTCATGATCCTGCGCAAATCAATGGGGGTGCCTATCAAGACCAGTTCTGCCGGGGAATCATTGATGGTTCTTTCCAGTTCCTCAATCTGAGTTTGGCCATAACCCATGGCGGGCAACAGCCGAGATAAGTGGTTGTACTTGGCAAAGGTGTCTTTGATACTGCCGACTGCAAAAGGCCGGGGATCGATCAGTTCAGCAGCGCCCAGTTTTTCGGCGGCGATCACACCGGCTCCATAAGCCATTTCTCCATGGGTAAGAGTAGGCCCGTCCTCTATTACCAGCACTTTTTTGCCGACCACCGTCTCTGGATCATCAACGGTTATGGGAGAATTGGCCATGATTATTTTGGCTTGGGGATTGACGGCCGCAATGGTAGCTTTTACTTTTTCTACGTCTGTGGGATCGGCAGAATCCACCTTGTTGATCAAGGCAATATCAGCCTTGCGCAGATTGGCCTCTCCAGGATGATAGGCAGTCTCATGCCCGGCGCGATGCGGATCTACCACCACAATATGCAGATCAGTATTATAAAAGGGCAGATCGTTGTTGCCGCCATCCCACAGGATCACATCGGCTTCGGCTTCGGCCTGGTGCAGGATCTTTTCATAGTCCACACCGGCATAGACGACCAAGCCCAGGTCAATATGGGGCTCATACTCTTCACGTTCCTCGATGGTACATTTGTGTTTATCCAGATCAGCATAACTGGCAAATCTCTGTACCACTTGTTCTTCCAGATTGCCGTAGGGCATGGGATGGCGGATGATGGCCACCTTCTTGCCTCTTTCGGTGAGGGTTTGGGCTACATAACGAGTAGTTTGACTTTTGCCGCTACCGGTTCTGACGGCGGTGACGGCGATCACTGGAGCCTTGGACTTGATCATGGTATTGTCCGGCCCCATCAGGCGAAAATCAGCACCACAGGCTAATACCTGGGAGGCCTTGTGCATCACGGTTTCATGGGATACATCACTGTAGGCAAAGATCACCTGGTCAACATTATGTTTTTTGATCAAGGTTGACAGTTCTTCTTCCGGATAAATGGGGATCCCTTCCGGATAAAGCTCCCCAGCGATACTGGCCGGGTAAACTCGGCCTTCGATATCCGGTATCTGCGTGGCGGTAAAGGCTACCACCTCATAGTCGTTATTGTTGCGAAAGTAGGTGTTGAAGTTGTGAAAATCCCGGCCGGCAGCTCCCATAATGATTACGCGTTCTTTTTTCAAGTGAAAGACTCCTTTGCTGTTTATTTGGGGGTGTTAAATGAAAATACCTCGATATCTTGCCGTTTGATCCAATCCTGTTTTTCATAAAATAGTATAGCTTGTTCATTGCTCTTAAGCACGAAAAGATGAATTTTTCCTGCTCCTAATGCCTCCAGTTTTGCTACAACTTCCTGAAGTAGTTTTCTTCCATGACCCCGGCGTCGATGATCACTGTGCACGGCTAGATGGTAGATATAGCCGCGTCGGCCGTCGAAACCTCCTAAAACCGTGCCGATTATAGTATCCCCGGATTTCATCAGCAGACAGGTGCTGGGATTTCTTTGGATAAAGGCTGCTATAGATGTGTGGTCATCCCCAGCTCCCACTCCTATACCGGGAGTATTTCTCCACAATTCCAGCATGGAAGATATATCGGTCTCCTGCGCTAATACGATCCTTAAGTTTTCCATAGCGTTGTTACATGGTCAAAGCCATGATGGCTTTGTGGGCATGCAAACGGTTTTCGGCCTCGTCAAACACCACTGACTGAGATCCGTCCATGACCTCATCAGTTATCTCTTTGCCGCGTTTGGCGGGCAGGCAGTGCATGACAATGGCCTCCGGGTGGGCCAGAGACAATAGGGACTGGTTTATCTGGTATTTTAGAAACTTCTGTTCCTTGGTAGCGGCTTCATCCTCCTGCCCCATACTGGCCCAGACATCAGTGTAGAGAACATCAGCTCCCTGGGCGGCCTCAGCCGGGTCATTCACTACCCATAATTTCGCTCCGGTAGCCTGGGCATCCTGCTGAGCCAGACTAAGTATGTGGGGATCAGGTTCGAAACCGGGCGGCGTCGCCACCACTACATCCATTCCTACCTTGGCACCACCAAACAGCAAGGAATGAACTACATTATTGCCATCACCTATAAAGGCCAGCTTGAGGCCCTGTAGGCGTCCTTTGTGTTCCTGGATGGTCATCAGATCACCTATAACCTGAGTGGGATGCAGCAGGTCAGTTAATCCGTTGATAATGGGAATATCGGCCCATTTAGCCAACTCCAGGACTTCTTCGTGATCGAAGGTACGGATCATGATGCCATCCAGCATACGGGACAAGACCTGGGCCGTATCCTGGATGGTCTCGCCGCGGCCTAACTGAATATCGCGGGGACTGAGGAAAAGAGCGTGACCGCCCAGCTGATACATACCTACTTCGAAGGCTACCCGGGTGCGGGTGGAAGCCTTCTGAAAGATCATACCCAGAGTCTTGCCAGCCAGATGATGATGAACGATACCCTGCTTGTTCTCCTGTTTTAACACTGCTCCTACCTCGAGCATATAGGCGATCTCCGCCGGGCTGAAATCATGGATACTTATAAAGTCCCGACCTTTTAGAGAATTATTGATCTCCTGCATTTCCTACGCTCCTTTATATCAGGCATCCCATTCTTTTAAGGCTTCTTTGAATAGAGCCAGGGCCTGATTGATCTCAGTTTTATTTATGGTCAATGGCGGCACGAAGCGTACCACATTAGTTCCGGCTCCTACCAGGAGGAGTCCTTTTTTCATACAGATGCTGATCAAATCCTTGACCTCGGCGGAGAATTCCACTCCGATCAGCAGACCGCGCCCACGCATCTCTTTTACCCGCGGATCGCCGATTTTTTGAATGCCTTCCCGTAGCAGTCGTCCCTTTTCTTGTACATCGGCCAAGAAATCAGGCTGGTTAATAATATCCATGACCTTTCCGGCTACAGCAGTTGCCAGGGGATTGCCCCCGAAGGTAGCGGCATGATCGCCGGGCGCAAAGCCAGTAGCCACTTGATCAGTGGTCAGCATGGCCCCGATGGGAAAACCGCTCCCTAGTCCCTTGGCCAGGGTAACGATATGCGGTGTTACTCCATAATGTTGATAAGCGAACAGGGTGCCGGTACGCCCGATGCCACACTGCACCTCATCAAAGATCAGCAATACCTCGGCTTGATCACATATATGTTTCAAGCTGCGTAGAAAGGTCAGATCAGCCGGGCGGATCCCTCCCTCACCCTGAATAGGTTCAACAATAATGGCACAGGTGTTTTCGGTGATGGCCTGTTCCACAGCCGGTAACTGGTTGTAAGGCACATATTTGAACCCTGGTACCAGCGGGCCGAAACCTTCATGGTATTTGCTTTGTCCGGTGGCAGTCAGAGCGCCCATGGTTCTGCCATGGAAAGAATGTTCGAAGGCTATGACTTCCTTTTTATTGGCCTGTTTCTTACGATAAAAATACTTGCGGGCCAGTTTTAGAGCAGCTTCATTAGCTTCCGCACCGCTGTTGCAAAAGTACGCCTTATCCAGACCGGATCCCGCCAGCAGGTTTTCGGCCAGTTGGATTTGGGGCGGTATCCAGTACAGATTGGAAACATGCCACAGGGTTTGCGCTTGTTCTTTCAGAACGGTCAGAACTGCTTCGGGACAATGTCCCAGTGAACAGGTGGCGATCCCGCCTACCATGTCCAGGTACTGTTTATTATTGGCGTCCCAGACATAACTGCCTTTGCCTTTAACCAGGGCTATAGGAAAGCGTCCGTAATTATTCATCAGAGCAGCCTGCCCTCTGCCATTCCATTCCTGATTGGTCATAGATCTCTCCTCCATTTCGCACTTACTCGTGCTCCGGGTATTATTACCTATTGACGCAGATGGACGCTGATTTCTTAAGATAACGCAGATGATAAATCAAAATGCAATAAGATTACCAAGAGACAGGGGACGTTTCAGTTCCTGAAGGTAGAGCAGAGAACCATCCCCTGTTCCATATCTAAAAGAACTAATTATGGAAAACGCTCGTAATAAGAGTCATATTAAACGAATCATATGGATCATAAAAATCAGCGTAAATCTGCGTTAAAAAAAATGCGGTGCGAATCTGCTCGCACTACCCATTTACCACCATGGTGCCGATTCCTTCGCGGGTGAATACTTCCAGAAGGATGGAATGAGGTACTCGCCCATCGATGATATGAGTACGTCCTACTCCTCCAGTAACTGCTTCAACGCAACAGCGCACTTTGGGAGTCATCCCCCCGGCAATTACCCCTTCGGCAACCAGCCTTTCCACATCGCTCACTTTCAGGATCGAGATCAAGCTGCTGCTGTCAGCAGGATCCTGCAGAAGGCCGGGTACATCGGTCAAGAGCACCAGTTTGTCGGCCTGCATGTGCACGGCTACTGCGGCTGCTACCAGGTCGGCATTTATATTATAGGTTTGCTGCTGTGCATCGATACCAATAGGAGCGATAACTGGTATGTAGCCATTTTCTATTACTGTTTCTATGATTTGCGGATTTATGCGTCGCACTTCGCCCACAAACCCCATTTTGCCGCTATAATCCATGGGGCCTGCTTCGATGAGGTTGCCGTCCTTGCCGGATAACCCCACTGCCCGGCCGCCACTGGCATTCAAGCCGGCTACGATCTCCTTGTTCACTTTGCCGCCCAATACCATTTCCACTACTTCCATGGTATCGGCATCAGTAACGCGCAGACCATCCACGAACTCGCTGGGTATATGCAAACGATTCAACAGGTGGTTGATTTCCGGGCCTCCACCATGAACTACGATAGGGTGCATCCCCACATAATGCATGAGGACGATATCCTGCATGACCTTTTGTTTGAGGTTACAGTCGGTCATAGCGGCACCGCCATACTTTATCACTACTTTTTTGCCGTAGAAATCCTTGATATAAGGCAGGGCCTCCACCAATACTTCCGCTTTTTCCATTGCTGAGGCAATCATCTAGTTCCCCCCATTTTCTGATGCAAGAAAGAACCGTCCCCTCTTGCATCTTACTATTACGAGCGATACGAGGCGTTGATCTTGACATAGTCATAGGACAGATCACAGCCCCAGGCCACGGCTGACTGGGAGCCTGACTTCAGGTCAACGGTTATGACAACGGGGTCTTTTTCCAGTTCCCGCCGAGCCCGCTCTTCATCGAATGCCAATCCCATGCCGTTTTCGGCCATTTTCTCCTCACCCAGATAAATATCCACCCGCTGAGGATCAAACTCAACCCCGGAATAACCAGCTGCCGCCAGGATACGTCCCCAGTTAGCATCTTTTCCAAATACAGCGGCTTTGGTCAGATTGGAGCCGGTGATCGATCTAGCTATCTGCCGAGCATTTTCCTGAGTGGAAGCTCCTTTGACCTGCACTTCGATCATACAGGTAGCTCCTTCGCCGTCCCGGGCGATCATTTTAGCCAGGGTCACGGCAACGGTCTGGAGAGCCTCTTGAAATAGCTTATAATCATCGCTGTTCACATCATTGATCACAGGATTACCAGCTAAACCATTGGCCAGGATCACCGCCATATCATTAGTGGAAGTATCCCGATCAACACTGATCATATTGAAAGACTGATTTACCGCCTGTTTGAAGGCCTTTTCTAAACAAATGTTATCCAGGCAAGCATCTGTTGTGAAAAAGGCCAGCATGGTTGCCATATTGGGATGTATCATGCCCGAACCTTTGGCTATAGCACCGATCCGCACTGTTTTTCCCTGGAGCTCTATTTCCACCGCGATTTCCTTACTGACCAGATCTGTGGTCATTATGGCCTGAGCCGCTTTATGCCCGTCTTCTGGACTAAGGTTAGCTGCCGCCTGGCGGATCCCCTTTTCGATCTTTTCCATGCACATATTTACCCCGATCACTCCCGTTGAGGCCACTACCACATCATGAGGATCTAGATCAAGGCTCTGGGCAGTGATCTGGGCCATCTGCAGAGTATCATTCCAACCCTGTTCACCAGTACAGGCATTGGCATTGCCGCTATTGACTACGATGGCCTGAGCCCGTCCGTTGGTCAGATGCTGGCGACTAATATCCACACAGGAGGCTCTAACTACATTGGTGGTAAAGGTACCTGCAGCAGTACAGGGCACCTCGGAATAGATCAAGGCAATGTCTTTTTTATCGGATTTCTTAAGATCGGCGCAAACTCCCTGAGCCAAAAAGCCCTGGGGAGCTGTAACCGATCCGCTTATCTTTTTCATCTTTATATCTCCTCATTCTGTATATTTGTTACGGATGAACGCCCGGGAAAAATAATCCCCTGGTCTCCGGCCAGCCAAACATCAGATTCAAATTCTGAATAGCTTGACCGGAGGCTCCCTTGGTCAGGTTATCCAGAGCCGAAACCAAAACCACCTGGCCACTTTCCTCATCCACATAGATGCCTATATCCACGAAGTTGCTTCCGTAAACCCACTTGGTATGCGGGAATATCCCTTCCGGTAGTATTCTGATAAAGGGCTCGGCTCCATAAGCGTCCTCCAGAACACGGCGTACCTCGGCAGCGGCCACACCGGATCGCAACCGAGCATAGATGGTACTGAGAATGCCTCGGTTCATAGGTACCAGATGGGGAGTAAAAATCATCTGTACACTGGTACCGGCGGCGAAGCTGAGTTCTTGAGCTATTTCCGGCCCATGTCGGTGTCCACCCACCCCATAGGCTCTAATACCTTCATTGATTTCACAGAAATGACTGCTGGGCTTGGGTGTTTTGCCCGCCCCGGTGACTCCTGATTTGGAATCAACTACAATGCCATCGCTGGCCAGCAATCCGGCTCTTAACAGTGGTGCCAACGGTAAGATGGCACTGGTGGGATAACAGCCGGGATTAGCTACTATCTGGGCATCTTTGATCCTATCCCGGTACAGTTCCGGCAGTCCGTATACTGCGTCAGCTAGCATATCAGGAGCTTCGTGAACGGTTTCGTAGTATTTCTCATAAACTCTCACATCTTTTAAACGAAAATCAGCCCCCAAATCGATGCATCGCACCCCGCCCTGGTTAAGTTCCTTCACCATGGGCACGGATAGTCCATGGGGCAGGGCTAGAAAGGCCACCTGACAGCTCTGTTTGATGCGGTCAAGATCGGTAGCTATACAGGTCAGATCATAAAACCCGTTTAGATGGGGATAGACCTCACTGATTTTCCGGCCTACATTTTCCGTGGAGAAAATGCAGTCCACCATTATTTCATCTCTTCCGGCCAAGAGGCGTAAGAGGTCTGCAGCAGTGTATCCATCTCCGATTATGGCTGCTTTGATCATGGTCACGAACCTCCTTCTTGGGGCTGTTGCTGATTGAGGGTTTTGCCTAATTCAATGGATTCCTTCCATATCATCACTCTGAGCGATAGCGAATGGTCTTGTTAATGCCGTCAATATTGTCACTCTGAGCTTTAGCGAAGAGTCTTGTATATGCCGAAGATCCTTCGCTACCGCTCAGGATGACAATCAAGAAATTACCGTGGTAATTCGGGAAAAGTTAATTATGCAAAACTCTCAATTACTTACTGGTAGAATATTAATAATTATACATACTGATGCATAATTAATCAAGGAAAATATTACAGGCTTCTGATTCCTACCTTTGATATAGTCTGCCAGTTTTAAAATTAAAAATCCGCCGGGAGTTCCGGCGGAGAGTTTGGTCTTCTATTTTTATTCCACGGGGGCAAATTCTTCTTTGCCAGCCCCACATTCTGGGCATACCCAATCATCGGGCAAGTCTTCAAAACTGGTTCCGGCGGGCACGTCGTTGTCCGGGTCACCTTCAGCCGGATCATAAATATACCCGCATATTATGCATTCGTAACTCTGGTTCACCTCAACATCTGTCATATGATCTCCCTCCTTGATTTGTTAATCCTTTAGATGTAGCCTTGTCTGTTAATTTATACGGAACATCATTTCTCTATACCGCGCAGACGAGTAACAGGCACTTTTCGTCCGTGAGCGGGATAAAAGATGCTGGCCCCTTGTTTTATCAGCAAATCCCAGCTGGCAGTTATTTTTTCGGGCTGTTCGGCAAATATGGGGAAATTGCTGCCTAGCCCGTAACTCATAGCCAAATCCCCTACTATGGCCTGGCCATCTTCCAGTAACACTGACAAAGACCCGGGCGTATGCCCTGGTGTGGGCACTACCTTGGCGGCCACCCCATAGGGAGTTAGGTCAAGCTCCTGGTCGGTGGTGAATTCTACTCTGGTTTTGGGGAAGCGCAGTGATCGTATATTGTGTCGGCCTAGCCAGCTTACCAGCTTCCCCAGGGCGTTGGTTCCTGGTGGTATCACCACTTCCCCTGTTTCTATCAATCTGGCCTCCAGAGGATGAGCCAGTACGGGGCAATTACACAGGCTTTTGATCGAAGCCAGACTGCCTACATGATCAAAATGGGCGTGGGTTATTATTATGAGCTTGATATCACTCGGTTGGATCCCTAGTTTACCTAGACGCCGCAAAAATGACTTTGCCTGAGATCTGGTTCCGGCATCCACCAATATCCATCCGGTCGCTGTCTGGATAAGATAACAGTTGGTGTAAAACAGCGGCATCGTTACTACTTTCATATCCTTCTCCCCAATTAACTAAAAAACTTGTTATACTCTTCCTCTTTAAACCTCATTAGAACTTGATCATCTCTCACCAAAACCGGTCTGACCATCAAGCGGGGGTTTTCCATCATTAGTTCTAAGGCTTGCTGATCATCCAACTGGTCGGCCTTGATCCCCATCTTCTTGAAGGTGGGGCTTTTGGTGTTGAGCAGCTGGGCTACGGTAGATTGGCTGCGGTTGGCCAACTCTGTATATTCCTTCTGGTCAAGCGGTTCCTTAAGCAAGTCACGATACCTATATAAAATAAGATGTTCATCCAGCCAAGCCCTGGCTTTCTGACAAGTGCTTCAACTTTTTACACAATAAAAGATGGTTTCCCGTGGCAGATTATCCACCTCCTTAATCTTGCTGGCAAGCAATCTATTTCCTTATTTATAGCCATTATAAACGGGAAATGCAAACAAAATAAAGGCAGATAGTAAAGTCTGCTGAGTGTCAATAAAGGTATAAAAAGAGATCGCCACGTCGGTACGCTCCTCGCAACATTAGCCGTGAGCGACAGCGAACATCGGTAGTGCCGGAACGGCCGATGACAGAACCAGAAGCCCATCATATGTGTCATTGCGAGGCACGAAGTGCCGTGGCAATCTCGAACGTCCAACTGTTAATAAGCTTTTTTGACAGTCTGGGCAGACAGTAAAATCTGCCGTCGGCTCATGTTAAAAAAAAAGAATTTCTAGAAACTGTAACCAATCTCCTCAGGTATCATAACCTAGATATTGGGTATGATAATCGATGAACAGCTAATCCGGGATCTTTCCCGGTGGCTTTCATATAAAGATGGGGAGAGCTTGCTCTTCCCATCTCCTTTTTTTCACCAGAGAGCATTTCCTGAATTATCATGGTGATTTCTTGATTGTCATCCTGAGCGGTAGCGAAGGATCTTCGGCATTCACAAGACTCTTAGCTATCGCTCAGAGTGACTTGCGTCCGCGTACTAGCCGATTACATAGGGTACTTCGGAGCCGCATTCTTGGCAGCGGCCATTTTGCAGACCCGCCAGGCGGGTTTGATAGCCGCTGCGATCTACCAGAAGCTGACCGCATGCCAGACAGTGGGTTTGGTTATTGCCAGCGGCTATATTGCCCAGGTAGACAAATTTCAGATGCTGCTGAGCTCGCTCCTTAGCCGCCAGCATAGTTTTCTCCGGAGTAGAAGGCCTGTCAAAACGATAGGCGGGATGGTAACGGCTCAAATGCAAAGGAATGGTTTCGTCGATGGAGGCCAACCAGGCTGCTAAAGCTTCGATTTCCTCCAAAAAATCATTTTCACCGGGAATGATCAGGGTAGTCACCTCTACATGGGTCTCTTGGGCGGCTTGCTCCACCCGCTCTTTGACCTCGGCCAAACTAGCTTTGCACAATTTGCGGTAAAAATCATCCCGAAAGGCTTTAACATCAATATTCATGGCCCCGATAAAGGGCAGCAGCTCCTCTAAGGGTTCGGCTTCTATATATCCATTGGTAACCAATACTACCTGCTGGTCATGAGCCTGCATGAGCTCGGCACAGTCCCTTACATATTCAAACCAGATAGAAGGTTCATTGTAGGTGAAAGCCACTCCTACTGAACCCTGGGGCCGGTATCGCTGGGCGATCAGCAGTAAGTCCTGGGGGGATAGCCACTGGGTTTCTGGTTCCTGATGAGCGATGGCATGATTCTGACAAAACGAGCAGGCCAGGTTACAGCCGAAAGTTCCTGCCGACACGATCAGACTTCCCGGGTAAAAATGATAGAGTGGTTTTTTTTCGATTGGATCAAGGGCTAGTGAGGTAAGCTGCCCATAGTTGAGAGAGTACAACAAGCCATCCTGATTTATACGTACGCGGCAAATTCCCTTCTGACCCGGTTTAAGCAGGCAATGATGCGGACACAGACAGCATCTTACCTGCTGATCCTTTTCGGTTTGGTAATAGAGAGCTTCCTTCACCGCAAAGCTTTCTCCTTTCCCTGGCTTAGTTGTAGCGTATTACTTCAAAACGTTCTATCTTATAGTCTTCATCAGGTCGGATACCGGCTTTCTGACATGCTATCCGCAGCTGCTCCTCTACCGTGTCCACTCCTTCCAGGTCGGGCAGCAAAAGGCCGCGGCGACTTCCCTTGGTGACGATCACCCCATACTTTTTGGGATCCAGTTGATCCCGGCTGGCCGGTTCTGCTTTACCCAACACATCTACTGAATAGACCAAATCACTCAATTCGTGAGCTTCTACCGGCAAAAAACGCGGATCTCGACTGGCCGCACTGACCGCATTGCCGGCAATTTCCTCGGCTAAACTTCCGTAGGCGGGGCTTATGGTGCCGATGCACCCCCGTAGCTGGCCGTGCTTTTTCAAGGACACGAAGGTACCAGCGGTTTCCCGGCGCAAGTCTTCCAATTCGTCGGGCAGAGCTGGCCGGGAACCATTCCTGACATAGCTTTCTATGACCATGCGGGCCCATTTGACCGGCGGGCTCTCCTGTTGCCGTAGCCTGTCCTGTTCCTGGAGTCGATCAGCCTGAAGTTGCTTTAGTAAAGATTCGCCGGGGGAGCCCGGTCTCAATCCTGCTGTCAAATAGCCTACTCCAAAAGGCCCTTCATAGCTAAAAATGGTGGGTTCATAATTCAGTCCATCCAAGGCTCCCAGCATAATGACAATGGAACGGTAGCCGCATTCTCCAGCATTGTTGCATAATGATTCGGGCAGACCCAGGATACCCTCAGTATCCCCGGCAGCCAGCAGTTCTCGAACGGCTTTATCGAATGACGGCCCATCGGGATGATATTCATAAGGCCCCTCACTTTTCAGCCGGTGCGACATATCTCCCGAGGCCAGGATGGCTACTTTTCGCCCCACTTTGTCAGCCGCCTGTTTTACTATATGGCCGAAGTGGTATAGCTCCAAGGTGGATAGATAAGCTATACTGATGGCTATTATTTTCACATCAGTCAAACCTGCTTCCTGCAGGTAATGAAAAGGTACCAGAATACCGTGATCCAAATCGGGATTCAGCCGATGCTGACGGGCAGTATCCTTATCAAGGATAATGAAGGGCAGATTTGACTTAGCGGTTTGGGTGGCAATTTCCTGCAACAGTGCCAGATCATTGCTGGCTGTCCATTCCTGACGGGCTCCAAAGGCAGTAAGATCTCCTCGTAACTGAGGTTGTCCCAGACTGGAGAGAGCATCGGCAAACACATTGCCATGGGGAGTCAAAAAAATAACGGTCTCCGGCGCAGTGGCGGCCAGTTCTTGGGCCAGACGACGCATCCCCTCTACGGTGGGTTGCACATCTTGAAGTCGGCGCTGGCCTATTTCCGGTATGATCAAGGGTGGGTGGGGACTTAAGGCAGCATAAGTAATCATGGGGATTCCTCCTTAGCTGGCCTATCATGGATAGCCCATAGCCATTGTTCCGTCCTGGCTCTGTGCCTTGGCTATTCCAGCATAGATGGCATAGGCTACCTTGGCCTGATAATCAGGATCCATCAACAATTTGCCTTCTTCTGGATTGGAGATGAATCCTACTTCGACTATCACTGCCGGCATTTCAGTTTTTTGGGTTATATAATAAGTTCCCGGCAGTGCCTTACGCTTAGTATTCCCCAATACTCTAGTCAATTCCTCCTGAATGGCTACCGCAGCCGCTTTACCCTCTTCACTGCTGCCGTCATAAAAAACCTGCGCCCCGCGCCAGCGAGGACTGGGGTCGGCATTAGCATGAATGCTAACGTAGAGTTTGGCTCGGGCTTGATTGGCCTTTTCTGCGCGGCGGTTCAGATCCTGGCGCTTGCGTTCCCGCAGACTTCCGGAAAAATTCTCATCGGACAAGTCATTATCGTCTTCTCTAACCATCACCACCAGAGAGCCAGCCTCACTTAAATTCTTTTGCAGCAGTTTGCTTATGGCCAGAGTGATTCGGTCTTCGGTAATACTATCTCGCTTGGCACCAGGATCAAAGCCTCCGTGCCCGGCATCCACAGCAATGACCTTATTAGCCAGACTGTAGGACATGACCTGAACCTCATCGGGTTGACTGAAAACGGCGGCCAGACAGAGGATCAAAAACAAACCCAGGGCCGCACCGATCCTGCCCCAACGCCGGGGAATGAATAGGGCTCTATCCAGTAATATCCTCTCTGTTTTAGGATCATCCTTTGCAAATCTAATGGCCAGCCTATCTCCCAGGGTCATCCCAGCTCCTCCTAACCGACAAAATGCTATTTCTTATATATGCATAGAATGTGTTTTTTATAATGCAAGAGGGGACGGTTCTTTCTGTCATTTGTTAAAGATAATACGCTTGGTAGTATCAGCTAACCTGAAATGACAGAAAGAACCGTCCCCTCTTGCATTAAGACAGCTCGTGTCGGATCCTATCTGTTCGGGTATGCAAAAACCCCCTCGGGGTACCCGAGGGGGTTGCATAACATATTTAGCGTTTTGAGTATTGTGGCGCTTTGCGGGCTCCGTGCAGACCGTACTTTTTACGTTCCTTCATGCGCGGATCGCGGGTCAGGAATCCAGCCTTGCGCAAAACTGGTTGCACTTCTGGATTAGTTTTTACCAGCGCCCGAGCAATACCTAACCGGACAGCACCGGCCTGTCCATTAACACCGCCACCGTGTACACGGCATATGACATTAAAACGGCCTCCCATGGCGGTAAGCTCAAGGGGTTGCTGAACGATCAGTCGGCTGGTTTTGTTCGGGAAATATTCTTCAAAGCTGCGATCGTTTATGATGATCGTACCGTCTCCCGGCACTAAGCGCACTCTAGCTACAGCTTTTTTTCTTCTTCCTGTTCCCCAGTATTGTACCTTTGACATTGCCATCCTCCTTACCCTTTCAGCTCTCTTGCCACCGGTTTCTGGGCCTGATGGGGGTGCTCACTTCCACGATATACCTTGAGTTTGCCAAACATTTTGGCACCCAGGCGATTGTGGGGAAGCATGCCCTTAACTGCAACCTCAATAGCCCTTTCGGGGCGCTTTTGCAGCAGGGTTTTGTAATCTACCTCTTTCAAGCCTCCCGGATATCCGGTATGATGGCGTAATTTCTTCTGCATCAACTTGTTGCCGGTAAGCTTAATCTTCTCGGCATTGATCACAATTACGAAGTCACCAGTGTCCACATGAGGAGTATAAGTGGGTTTATGTTTGCCGCGCAGAATAGAGGCTACCTCGGAGCTGAGTCTGCCCAGAGTCTGTCCTTCGGCATCGATAACGAACCACTGCCGCTCAACTTCGGCGGGCTTTGCCATAAAGGTTTTCACACTGTTCCCTCCAGTATCAGGTTGGTTCACTTAAAGTATCCTCATCGTGTAGACTGCCAACGGGGCGGGAGGCAGACACACGTTTAGAGACTACCTTCTAATATTAGCTAAAACAAGGGCCCCTTGTCAACAAATATGCCCATTATTTCATTTTCTCAGTTGATTCTGGGTACCGCACTTCCACCAGGTACAATCCTTGAGCCGGAGCAGTTGGCCCCGCCTGGGAACGATCCTTGGCGGCCAAGATCCTCTCCATATCTGCAATTGATAGTCGGCCGCGCCCTACTTCTAACAGGGTTCCCATGATAATGCGTACCATATTATATAGAAAACCATCAGCACTTATTTCAAAATTCACGAATGCTCCCTCTTCCCACAATCGGCAGTGGGAAACATTTCGTTCAAAATTCTTTACGGAAGAGCCGCTGGCACAAAAGGAACGAAAATCATGTTGTCCTTCCAGGTATCGGGCGGCTTCCTGCATGTTTTCAAGGTTTAGCGGGTCAAAACATACATAGGCATGATGGCGGTAAAATGTAGCTCCGGCTGGCTGGCGGTATATCTGATAGCGATACAGCTTGGCTACGGCGTCAAAGCGGGGATGAAAATCAGGATGAACCTCCTGGCTGTCCAATATCCTGATATCGCCAGGTAAAACACTGTTGAGAGCATACTGCCATCGCTCGGAAGGGATCGAAGCTGCTGTATTGAAGGCTACTACCTGCCCCAGAGCATGGACGCCGGCATCGGTTCGACCCGCCAACAACAGCGAAACCTTTTCCCCGGTTAAGCGTTGGATGCACTGCTGCAGCTCGGCTTGAATGGTGTGGCCATTAGCCTGGATCTGCGAACCATGATAATTGGTACCATCATATTCGATTATCAGTTTTATCCTACCCATTATCGTACCTCTTGATATCCGTGCAAGTAGCGAACGATTCTGCGACTTGCGTTTATATCAGCTGAAATACTAGGATGACCATGGTGAGAGCTATCAGCAGCCAATCGCCTGGGTGTAAGCCCTGGGAATATAATGGTGTCTGGCCTTGACCGCCGTGATAACCTCTATTTTCCATGGCCTCAGCCAAATCTTCGGCTCGCTGCAGAGAAAGCCTTAGCATCGGTACCAGCAGAGCGATCAGATAATGCCCCTTTTGCCTTAGGGTCCCCTGATGCCAAGCAGCACCTCGAGCCAGTTGGGCCCGTTGTATCCTCTGGGTCTCTTCTACCAGTAGGGGCAGAAAACGCAGACTAAGAGTCATGATCATTACCAGTTCATGCACCGGCAAACGAAGTCGAGCCAGTGGGCTGAAGATCCTTTCCAACCCAGCGGTGAGCTGGGCGGGGCGCGTCGTGAATGTCAACCAGGCCGCCAACAGCAATATCCCAGTCAGCCGCACGAAAAGCAGGCTGGCAGCTATTAACCCTTCACGAGTTACCGATATGAGCCAGGCTGTAAATACTGCCTGCCCAGGTACTAACAATAGTTGCAAAAAAGCTGTGATAAAAACCAGGATCAGCAATATCCGCAGATTGACCAAGTAGGTGCGCAAGTTGATTTTACTCAAGGCTATCAACACCAAGATTACAACACTCACCATAGCTACATGCGGCCAATCGGGAGCTATTATCATGCTGACACTCAAACCGGTCACAGCCACTATTTTACTGCGGGAGTCCCAGCGGTGTACCGGAGCATCCAGGGGAATATACTGCCCCATTTGCAGGTAACTATTAATAATGACCTCCCTCCCCTGACTGCCAGTGGGCGGCTATAATGGCCCCGGCTTCTTCGGCTGTACGAGCAGAGGCTGGTAAATCGGGCTTTACTTTCTGCAGATGCTGCAGTAATTGGACATGAATGGGCAGAGCTATTTGCTCGGATCCATCTAACTCCTCCAGCGGTGAGCTTTGCTCTGGCCCGATAATTCCGCTGATCTGGCCCTGATGTAGCAGTACTACTCGGGAGCAATGGGGATAAACGGGACGGATCTGATGGGTGACCATAACAATAGTGATGCCTCGAGTACGATTGAGATCCACCAGATGATCGATCAACTGACAGCGCCCCTTGTGATCCAGCCCGACCAGCGGCTCATCCATCAACAGGAGTTGAGGTTGTAAAACCAGAGTGCTAGCCAGGGCTACGCGCCTTTTTTCCCCAGTGCTTAACTCCCTTATGGGGCGGTCATAGTAATGAGCAGGATCTAATCCCACCGCTGCCAATGCTTCGGCTACGGCTGATCTAAGTTCCTCACCTTTAATTCCACGATTTATGGGGCCAAAAGCTACTTCTTCACCAACCGTCAGTTCAAATATCTGCTGCTCGGGATGTTGAAAGACCAGCCCCAGGTTTGGGTGGATACCTTGTCTGGGTAGAGGCGCCTCCCCCAAGTATACCTGCCCCTGCGAGGGCTTTATCATTCCTGCCATTATCAACAGCAGGGTGGATTTACCTGACCCTTCTCCGCCAGCGATCACCAGGAATTCGTTTTCTTCTATGGACAGGGTTATGTTTCGCAAAGCCGCCTGGGCGAAAACCGTCCTGGGCTGATAGGTATGGCTTACCGACTCCAGTTTCATCAACACAGAGCTTCCACCACCTTGTCCAGAGAGTCTCCACGCCAGTCCGGCGAAAGCAGGCCTTGTTTTTTCAATAGGGCTACCAGATGATAGAATTCTGGTTGCTCCAGGTGGTATTGGTTTAGCAACTCCTGATTTTCAGCCAGAGCGCGAAAAGGTAAATTCGCAGCTATCTGTCCCGCCTGCATAACTATCACCTGATCAGCCTGACAGGCCTCCTCCAAGTCTTGGGTGATGAGAATTATGCCCAGTTTACTTTCCTGACGCAGTTTCTCTAAGATCTGCAGTATCTGGCGACGTCCCTGGGGGTCAAGCATGGAAGTTGCTTCATCCAGTATTATGTAACGCGGCTGCATAGCCAGAATACCAGCCAA
>ENA-UOUL01001901-UOUL01001901.1-bioreactor-metagenome-genome-assembly--contig:-NODE-1901-length-26733-cov-6.575443_pt1 | contig 26733 bp, 24 predicted proteins | sample MGYA00249838_ERZ747220 | MGnify/ENA primary metagenome ERZ747220 (study PRJEB28778, sample SAMN05720191) | bioreactor metagenome | isolation source: Anaerobic biogas reactor | place: USA:Washington...
CGGCCGAAGCGGCTGTCAGCACACCAATAAGCGCAAGTGCGATAATGCTCTTCTTCATGAAACGATTCCTCCTTTTTCTGGTGATGTGTCTCTCCGACTGTACGAAAGGGACCGTCCGTCCCTAACTCTTGAGCACGCTCACAGAAGCCTTCAGGGCTTCCTCGAGTCGGCTCGTCATCTCGTCCATCTCTTCTTTCGTGGAGACCAGGGGAGGAGCGAACAGGAACTGATCTCCAGCCACACCGCCGATCTGGCCCGTTCCCGGGTACACTACGAGTCCGCGCTTCATGCATTCCTCGGTGACCACTGCAGCTGCCTTCAGGGAAGCAGGGAACGGTGCCTTCGTATTCTTATCGGCCACCAGCTCGACACCACGCATCAGGCCCATGCCACGCACTTCGCCCACGATGGGGATCTCAGACAGTGCGGGGATTTTCTCGTCGAACTGCCTTCCTCTTTCGGCGGCATTCTCGAACACGTTGTTCTTCTTCATGTACCGGATGGTCGCCGTCACGGCAGCCGCGGTGACGGGGTTCCCGTTGTAGGTGTGCCCGTGCTGGAAGGCACCGCTTCCGTCCCGTATGGTTTCGGCGATCTCATTCTTCACTATCATGGCCCCTACGGCGGCGTATCCGCCTGAGAGCGCCTTCGCGGAGCAGATGATGTCCGGCGTCACGTTCCAGTGCATCGTGCAGAAGGCTTTCCCCGTCCGTCCCATGCCGGTCATGATCTCATCTGCTACGAGCAGTACGTCGTACTTGCTGCAGATCTCACGAACGATGGGCCAGTATTCCTTCGGCGGGTGAAGGGCTCCCACGGTGGATCCGACTATGGGTTCCGCAAAGAATGCCGCCACCGACTCGGGCCCTATCCGGAGGATCTCGGCCTCGAGGGACCGTGCGCAGGCCACGCCGCAGTCAGGGTACTTCAGGTTCAGCGGGCAGCGGTAGCAGTAGTGGGCGCAGATCTTCGGGGTCTCCCTGAAGAGGGGGGCGAATGTCCGCCGCCGTCCCATGCTCCCCGCGAGGCCCATGGTCCCCACGGTGCTTCCGTGGTAGGAGTTCCACCGGGCGATCATCTCGAACTTTCCCGAGCCCTTGCCGTCCCGCTCCACGAAGTACTGCCGTGCGATCTTCATGGCCGATTCGATGGCCTCGCTTCCGCCGCTCACGAACCAGACGTAGTCAAGACCTTCATGTGTAATGGAAGCCACTTCCTCCGCCGCTTCAATCGAGACTTCGTTTTTCCACCTCGAGGGGTGGGCGAACTCCATGGTGAGAAGCTGCTGGTACATGGCGTCCGCGATCTCCTTCACGCCATGGCCTATGCTCGAGAGCAGCGCGCCGCAGCACCCGTCGTAGTAGGCGTTGCCCTCCTCGTCATACAGGTACACTCCCTCGCCGCGCACGGCGGTCTTCAGTTTTGCCTTGAAGCTTCTCGGTATCAGATGTCCACTATCCACCGAACAATCAGCTCCTTTCTGTGTGCGTTTCCCGAAACACAAAAGCGGTGAAGCGGCTTTTTTTCATACCCCCTTTGCGGCGCCCGGGCCCCATAAAGAGTTCCTGCCGGAACAGGGCGTTACGGCAGGGCTTTCATCCTGTCGGGAATGTAGATTCCCTCCTGTCTCCAGTGCTGTTCGAGTGTTTCCAGTTTTTTCGCGACACCGGCGCCGAGGCTCCGGGCCACGGAGAGGATGAGGCAGTTGAGCAGGCTTATGGGAGCCGCGAAGGAATCAATGAAGGAGACCGGCTTGTACGGCGCGGTGACCACGTATTTCGATTGTGCCGCCAGCGGGCTGGTGAGGTCGCTGGTGACGCAGGCGGTGGTCAGCCCCAGTTTTTCCGCCGTTTCGAGCACCTCCACCGTCCACCGGGAGTACCGGGGAAAGCTGATGCCGAGCACGAGGCTGTCCGCAGGGGCGTTGGACAGCATTTCGAAGGGCATCTCGGTGCTGATGGTGCGGACGTTGGGAAGAATCCACGAGAGATAGAAGGAGAGGTAGCAGACCAGGGAAGAGGAACTTCTGTATCCGGCGAGATACACAGCGCCGGCTTCGGCCATGGCCTGCCCGAGGGCGTCGAGTTCCGCGGAGGGAATTGAGGAGAGAGCGGCGGACAGGGTCTCCATGTCCTTTCGGAGGGCCCGTTCGTAGAGGTCGTTTTCCGGTGAGGTGCCGTAGTCCTTGATCCGTTCCAGGGTGGAGAGATGGTCGATCAGGCTGCTGGTCATTTCGGAACGGAGCTGCAGGTAGCCCGAATAGCCGAGGAGGTGGGAGAGGCGGATGACAGTGGTTTCACTCACCCCGACCCGCTCGCCGAGCTGGGACGCCGTGAGGAATGCTGCCTCTTTCCGGTGGTCCAGAAGAAATCGTGCCACCGCTGCCTGTGCGGGAGTCATTTCTTTGAGCCGGAGAGCAATCCGTTCTTTCAGCATGGGGCCTCCTTTTGTGAAGGAAATGCGCCGCGAAATTGACAGATAAGAAGTTTTTCCTTCAAGGATAATAAACGAAAAAATCTGCAGTGTCAAATAGAGTGCCTTTTCTTGCGTCCACCACGGAATGGAATCGGGAAGGCGCGGTTGCAAAAAAAGGGGAGATGGAGGATAATATGTTTGAATTACGCAGTTTTTTCTGTCGAAATATGGAGAGCGAACAGGGCCCCGGAGAACTCCGTGGCCTTGTGTATTATTTCGCCGTTCTCCGTCGGAGAGGGGGGAAATGACTGTGAGCAGGGCTTTTGTCAAGGAAAACGAAGACCAGGAAAGCTACCTGGAATGGCAGAAGCTTCTTCGGGACAGGGAAGAGCTTTTGCGGATCCTGGAGAAGAAGAAAAAATATCTTCAGGAGGATCCCGCAGCCGCGAAGATTCCCGCGAAGAAGCGGAAGGAAATGATGGCAAAGTACGACGCCGAGGCCGAGGAAGTCCGCAGGCTGCTCGAGGAAATGCTGGCCGAGACGAGGACGCCCTAGGGGAGCCCTGCGGATGGCAGGTAACGAGACGTTCACCAGGGGCGGAGGATTCCTCCGCCCCTTTTCCTGTATTCAGGGAGGATGGCGGATGTAGAGAAAAGTGAAATTATGGTACGCTGTTTCCGTGAAACGGAGGTGGTTCCCTCATGGACAGGAGAGAATTTCTGAAGAGGACGGCGGTTCTCGGCCTCGGAGGGGCGGCGCTGCTGCTTCCTGGGAGCGTCCGGAGAGCCTTCGGCGCCCGGGAAGGGCTGCCGGGGCTTGCCGCGGTGAGGGGAGGAGAGCCGGGAGAGATGTTCGACCGGGGGGTGGCGGCCCTCGGCGGAATGGAGCGGTTCGTGAAAAAAGGCCAGACGGTGGTGATCAAGCCCAACATGTCCTGGGACGTCCCTCCCGAGCGGGGAGGGAACACAAATCCGGAGCTGGTGGAGCGGATCGTCCGCCGCTGCCTCGAAGCCGGCGCCACGAAAGTGTACGCCTTCGACCACACCTGCGACCTGTGGCGGAACAGCTACCGGAACAGCGGCGTGGAGGAGGCGGTGAAGCGGGGGGGCGGAGTGGCCGCCCCGGCGGATGCCTCGGGGTATTTCCAGAAGGTCTCCCTTCCCGGGGGAAGGGCCCTGAAGGAAACCGCCGTTCACGAACTGATGCTCGAGTGCGACGTGTTCATCAACATTCCCGTACTGAAGCACCACGGGGGGGCGGGCATCACCATGGGCATGAAGAACCTCATGGGCACGGTGTGGAACCGGGGCGAGTTCCACTCGAAAGGGCTGCACCAGTGCATCGCCGATGTCAGCCTGTTCAGGCGCCCCGCCCTGACGGTCATCGACGCCTACCGCATGATGACCCGCAACGGCCCGAGGGGCACGTCGGAGGGGGATGTCACCGTGCTGAAGGCCCAGATCCTGTCCACGGACATCGTGGCCGGGGATGCGGCGGCGGCGAGGATCTTCGGCGCCGACCCGAAGAGCGTGCCCTACATCCGGAGCGCCGCGGAGATGGGGGTAGGGACCATGGACCTGGAATCCCTGGGGGTGGAGCGGATTGCCCTCTGAGAAGCTCCTGCCCCGGATGAAAAAGCGGGCGGCGAAGGCACGCTTTCTGCTTGCCCTCTCCTTGGCGGTGCTGTTTCTCGCGTTCTTTCTTTTCCGGTCGGGCACGGCGGGCAAGCCCCTTCTTCCCGCTCTTCAGGCCGTGCCGTCCGTCCTTCGGTGGTGGGGAGGAGCTGCCATGCTGGCCCTGGGTGCCCTTCTCTCCGGGAGGGCCTACTGTTCCGTCCTGTGCCCCCTGGGAACCTTCCAGGAGGCGGTGTGGCGGTGTGGAGGGCGGCGCCTTTCCGGGTACACCCCGGGATCTCCGGCACGGTACTGGACCCTCGTTCTCGTGCTGGCGGCGGGCGTTGCCGGGATGGCGGCAATCCCCGCCCTCCTGGATCCCTACGCCGCCTTCGGGAGGGGCGTCACCCAGCTTCTCCGGCCGGTCCTTGCCGGCGGGATCGACGGTCTTGCCGGCTTTCTCGAGAACCTCGGACTGTTCGGGGTCATCTCCAGGGCAGGTCGGATCCCCTTCGTGCCCGGACTCTTCTGGAGCACCGCCGTCTTTTTCCTGGCCCTCACCCTGTGGTCCCTCCGGAAGGGGCGGCCCTTCTGCGGTACCCTGTGTCCGGTGGGAACTTTTCTCGGACTCTTTTCCCGGTCGTCCCTTCTCTCCGTCCGGTTTTCCGGGGAGAGCTGCACCGGCTGCGGCCTGTGCGGCGCTGTCTGCCCCCAGGAGTGCATCTCCGTGAAGGAGCGGACGGTGGATGCCGACCGGTGCGTTCTCTGCCTCCGGTGCGTAAGTGCCTGCCCGGGAGGGGCCCTCGCCCTTGCCTTCGGCGGCGGGGGGGAGAGCCTGTCCAGGAGGGGACTGCTCCGGGCGGTGGCCGGGACCGCCGCGGCCCTCGGGCTGGCCCTCTGGAGCGGCAGGAAGGACGGCACCGTTCCCGCGGGAGCCTCATCCCGGGATGAAAAACTCTCCATCTCACCTCCCGGCTCGAAGAGCCGGGGAAACTTCACGAAAAAATGCGTGGCCTGCACGGCCTGCGTGACTGCCTGCCCGGCGGGGATTCTCCGCCCGTCCCTGGGGGAATGGGGGGCGGAGGGGGTTTTCCAGCCCGTCCTTGACTACCGGCGGGGATACTGCCAGTATGGATGCACCGCCTGCGGCGACGCCTGCCCCACGGGGGCCATAGAGTCCCTGGAACAGGGAGAAAAACAGCTCGTCTCCATCGGGAAGGCCCGCTTCCTGCGGCGGAACTGCATCGTCCGGAAGCACGGGACGGCCTGCGGCGCCTGCTCGGAGCACTGCCCCACCCAGGCGATGCGCATGGTGCCCTTCCGGGGAGGCCTGACCATCCCCGAGCTGGATCCCGCCATCTGCCTCGGGTGTGGGGCCTGCGAATACGCCTGCCCGGCTGAGCCGAAGGCTGTCTCCGTGTCGGGGCTCGCCGTGCACGGAAAGATCCGCCAGGTATCGGGCGGAAGCGGGGGGCCCACGGTGGCCCCTCTGGAAGAGTTTCCATTTTGACCGGCAGAGAACGGAGATGACGGCATGAACCTCGGAATGGGAGAGATACTGCTGTTGCTTGCCCTGGCGCTGGTGCTCTTCGGAGCGAAACGGCTGCCCGAAGTGGGGCGGGCTGTGGGAAGCGCGGTGAGGGAGTTCAAGCGGGGGCTCGAGACCGGAGAATCTCCGGAGAAGAAGGAGAATGGAGAGGATGGGGAGCCCGGACAGGAAAAATAGCGAAAGCTACGCCGACCACCTGGAGGTGCTCCGGGGCAAGATCATTTCGGTCCTGGCGTTTTTCTGCGTCTCCGCCGTCCTGCTTTTCTCCTTCGCGGAGGCCACGGCGGCATTCCTGCTCGCGCCGCTGGAGGGACTGGGGGTGTCCCTCTACTATTTCCGGCCCTACGAAAAGCTGCTCACCTACATGCGGCTGGCCTTCTGGGGAGGAATGGTCCTTTCGGCCCCTCTCGCCCTGGTCCAGGGCTGGCTTTTCGTCCGTCCCGCCCTGCGGCGGAACGAGGCGAAGTACCTCCTGATCGGCGGAGGGATAGTCCCGGTGCTGTTCATCGCAGGATCTGCCTTCGCCTACCGGGTCATCGCCCCGCTGGCCCTCCGGTTCTTCCTCGCCTTCGGTGAGGGGGACAACATCCTTCCCCTCTGGGGATTCGGGGAATACGCTTCCTTCCTCTTCTCCCTCCTGCTGGCCTCCGGGCTTGTCTTCCAGGCTCCCCTGCTGCTTCTCGCCCTCCTGCTTTCAGGAGCCGTCTCTCTGCAGACCATCACCCGCCTCAGGCCGTGGATCATTCTCTTCATCGGCCTGGCCGCGGCCCTGCTGACCCCTCCTGACGTGGTGTCCCAGATCCTGCTCGGGGTGCCCCTCTACCTGCTGTTCGAACTGACCTTCGCCGTGGCGAAACTGATCATGGGGCGTCGGGATGGCTCCGGGTGATCAGCACGACCGAAAAGATGATCACCCCGGCCGAGACGAGCATGGGAACCGACACGGTCTCGCCCCCGAGGCTCCAGCCGAGGAAGAGGGCCACCAGGGGGTTCACGAAGGTATGGGTGACCACCCTGGATGCCCTGTCCACCTTCAGGAGCCAGACAAAGGCCGTGAAGCCGATGAGGGACCCGAAGACCACCAGGTACGCCAGGGCCGCCACGGACTTCATGGAGACGGCTTCCAGGGAGAGCCGGGCCGGTTCCCCGGCGGCGACCGACAGAATCAGGAGCAGCACGCCGCCGGCGGTCATCTGCATGGCCGTGGAGAGCAGGCTCGATTTCGCCACTGGGGCCTTGCGGGAGTAGAGGGCCCCCATGCTCCAGTTCACCGTGGCGACGAGGACGATGAGCATCCCCATCGTGTGTTCCCCCGAAAGGGAGAGCGAATAGCCCGACTGGTCGAGGACCAGGAAGACCGTTCCGCCGAAGCCGAGGACCAGCCCCACGCTCTCGGCGAGGGACGGTTTCCGGGACTTGAAGAACAGCCAGTCGAAGATGACGAACCAGAGGGGTTCGATGGAGATGATGAGGGCCGCCACCGATGAGGGGACCGTCTGCTGGGCCCACACCACGCCGCCGTAGCCGCCCAGGAGCATGATGGCCGCCACCTTGAACGCGGCGGCGAATCCCGTCCGGGTGGGGCGCTCCTTTTCCCGGAGCAGGCACCAGGCGAGCAGCAGTCCCCCGGCGAGGAAGAACCGCATGGAACCGCTGAAGAACGGCGGGATGGTCGCCACGGTGAAGCCGATGGCCAGGTAGGTGGAGCCCCAGATGAGGTAAAGAGCCGCGTAGGCCGAATAATAGGCCAGGCGGGACGGTTTTTCGCTGTTCATGGTGGACCTCCAGAATGTATTCAATTATTCTCCCGATGTATTATAACAAATCCCGGAGCTGTTAATTTTCCGGGAGGATGCGTCCGGCCGAGTGCGGTCTGTTCAAAGCCTCTCCCTTCATTTAGAATGGGGCAAAAATCCGGTGTTCCGCAGGAAGGAAACCGACAGGGGAAGGAGGGCAGCCGTGGTACCCGTACAGTCCGTGAGCCTCGACCAGGTCATTCTTTCAAGCCCGGCCGTCCTGATCGGCGGGAGGATGGAGGAGACGCCCCGTGTGGATTTCGTCACGGGGAACATTGCCCTGTTCGGTTTGTCCCCCGCTGACCTGACGGAGGGCCGGGTGACCCCGGAAACCCTTATTCTCGAGGAAGACCGGGAGGCGGCCTGCCGGTCACTGGCGGAGTGCGCTTCATCCGGCGCCGCGGAATGCGTCCGGGAATACCGCCTGGTAACGTCCTCGGGAGAGGTGCGCCCGGTACGGGATCACAGGGTTTTCCACCGGGACGGGACGGGTAAGGCCTGGGCCTGGCAGTCCACCCTTCTGGATCTCACCGGCAGGAAAAATTGGGAGCACGAGAACCGCCGGATCGAGGAGAACCTGGCCGCCGTGCTGGCCGCCTCCAGGATCTGGGCGTGGGAGTACCACCCGGAGACGGACGAGTTCGTCGGCTCCGGGTGTTTTCCCGTGGACGGCAGCCGGCAGGCAGGGCTCCGTTTTTCCCGGAAGAAGCTGTGGGAGGGTATAGTCTCTCAGCCGGACCTGGCGAGGATAGAGGAATCCTGGGCTCGTCTTCTGGAAGGAGACAACCGTTTTTCGGCGGTGGAGCACCCGGTTCTGCGGCCGGATGGAACTCGGGGCTGGGTTTCCATAAGGGCTTTCCCCCGGCTGGACGGGGAGGGCCGGGTCGCTGGCGTGACGGGCCTGACCGTGGACATCACATCCCTGAAGGAGGCGGGACTGAAGACCGATTCTCAGGCCAGGCACCTTGGGCTGCTGCGCTCCATGTCCCTGGGGATGATGGAGGACCTGGATACGGATTCCCTGCTGGAGAGGATTCTCCGCAGCGCCGTGGAGTTCTCCGGGGCGGGGAACGGTGTGATAACGCTGCTCGAAGAAGGGGGAAAAGTCCTTCGATACAGGTGTGGCATCGGTCTATACGAAGGAGTGGTGGGGAAGATCCAAACCTATAAGGGCACTTTGTGCGAACGGGCGCTTCGGGAAAGACGGCCGGTCTGGACAAGTAACTACAACGTATTGGATGGGAGAATTGTGGACCTCCGTTTTGACCCGATCCGGACGATCATGGTGCTTCCCCTTTTTTTGGGTTCCCACGACTTTGGAGGGATAGGCATCTCCTTCACGGATAAGAACCATGACATAGACGATACCTTCCTGACGACTCTCGGGCAGTTCGCCGCCGCAGCGTCCATGGCCCTGGAAAATGCGAGGCTCCACGAGGCCGCCCAGCGGGAGATCGGCGAGAAAATTCGGGCCGAGGGGAGACTTCTCGCTCACGGCAGGCTGGCGGCGGCTTCCGCTGAAGCGTCAGGTTTCCTTCTCTCCCAGGATCACGGAGAAACTGCCCTCGGCCGGGCGCTGGCTTCCCTTGCGGAAGCCTCCGGGGCCGGGCGGGCCGTTCTTCTCAGAAATGCGGCGGAAGACGGCCTTGCGGAAGTGGTTGCCAGGGGAGAGGGGAGAGGTGCCCTTCCGAACCCCGTGGAGGATGGTCCGGTTCGGGCTGCGGAGTATCCTCTTCTTTTCGGGCATCTCTTCTCCGGGAGGACTTACCTCGGCCCCCTGAACCGGGACGAGCGGCCGGGAATCGCAGCGGTTCCCATTATTATCCGGTCCGGATTCTGGGGATTTCTCGCCCTGCTCTTTGCGGACGGGGCCCCCCGTTTTTCGGCCGGGGAGGTGGATGTCCTCAGGACGGCGGCCTACAACCTGGCGGTTTCCGTCGGCCGGTGGGAGGCGGAGAAACTGGTCAGGGACGGATATGAACGACTCCGGAAGACCTTCAGCGACGTGATCCGCACCATGGGCTTCATCGTCGGGAGAAAGGACCCCTATACCATAGAGCACCAGGAGCGTGTTTCTGTCCTGGCCGGTGAGATCGGTTCGATTCTGGGGCTGGATCCGTGGAAGCTGGAAGGGCTTCGCATCTGTTCCCTTGTCCACGACGTGGGGAAGGTGGAGATCCCCGGGGAGATCCTGAGCAAGCCGGGAAGGCTGTCCCCCATGGAGTTCGAGCTGATCAAGACCCATGCCCAGTCGGGGTACGACATCCTGAAGGAGGTCGATTTCCCCTGGCCCGTGGCGGAGGTCGCAAGGCAGCACCACGAACGCATGGACGGTTCCGGGTATCCCCGGGGTTTGAAAGGGGAGGAGATCCTGCTGGAAGCCCGGATCCTCGCCGTGGCGGACGTGGTGGAGGCCATGTCGTCCCACCGGCCCTACCGGCCATCCCTCGGCCTGGAAACCGCCGTGGCGGAGATCGGGAGAAAACGGGGAACGGCTTTCGACCCGTCGGTCGTGGACGCCTGTATGGAGGTCCTCCGGAAAAATCCGGGGGTCATCGCCGGCGAAGTGAAATCCTTCGGAAGAGGAGGATGAGAGAATCATGAGCGACACAGCCGTTCTCAGCCTTGACCGGATCATTGCCTCCAGCCCCGTGGTGATTCTCTGGGGCGAGCCGGAGGAGCGTCATCCGGTAGATTTCGTCACCGGGAACATCGCCCGTTTCGGCTATACCGTTTCCGAGATCGTCCTGGAGGAAATTCCCTTCCTGTCCCTTGTCCTTCCCGAAGACAGGGAGCGGGTGAAGAGGGAGTTTTACGGGGCGGCCCTTGAGGACGCCCCTTCGGTGCTGCTGGAGTACCGGATCGTTACCCGGGACGGGGAGATCCGGTGGATCGAGGATCGAACGGCCTTCCACCGGGACGACCAGGGAAAGGCCTTCGCCTACCAGTCCAGCCTGCTGGATGTCACAGACCGGAAAACCGCCGAGCTTCGGGCCCAAGAGAGCGAGGAGAGACTCTCCAGGGTGCTCTCGGCCTCCAGGGTGGGGATCTGGGAGTATTTCCCCGAGAGCGACAGCTTCTCCGGTTCCGGGCACGGCGACATCCTCGGGCTGGAGGACGGGGAGTTTCCACTATCCAGGCAGGAGCTCTTCGACCGGGTCCTCTCCCCCATGGAAAACGAGAAGCCCGGAACGGCATGGGAACGCCTCCTTACAGGCGCGGACTCCTTCCTTGACGTGGAGTGCCTGGCCACCACGGCGGATGGCAGTTCCCGGTGGGTGCTCTTCAAGGGATTCCCCGTGAGGAACGGGGAAGGACGATTGCTCAGGGTGACGGGACTCACCATAGACATCACCGGGCTCAAGGAGACCGAGCTCCGGGCGGAAGCCCAGAACAGGCGGCTCGAGCTGCTGCATTCCATGTTCCTCTCCTTCATGGAGGAGCTGGACTCGACAGCCCTCCTGAAGCGCATCCTCGCCAAGGCCTGCGAGCTCGCCGGGACGGAGCACGGATCCCTTTCCGTCTACCAGGAAAAAAAGAACACATTTCTGCGCCTCTTCGGAACCGGTCTCTATGCGTCCATGACGGACGAGAGCCGATCGGCCTTCGCGGGCATCTCCGGGTACGTCTTCAGGGAACGGAAGAGGATCATCATACGGGACTACCGGAATCATCCTGCCCTGATACCCGATCCCCGGCTGTCGGAGATCACCACAATCATTTCCATGCCTATCTTCCAGGGGAAGAAGTTCATGGGCGTGCTGTCCATCGCCTACACGGGAGTCTTTCCCAAGATAGACGCTGAGACGCTGGCCTCCCTGGACCAGTTCGCCGCGGCGGCGTCCATCGCCCTGGAAAACGCCAGGCTCTACGAGGAGTCCAGGCGGGAACTCGAGGAAAGAAAACGGGCCGAAGAACGGCTCCGGTTTCACGGAAAGCTCGTGGAGGCCGCTGCGGAGGGAGCCAGCTTCCTTCTCTCCCTGGAGAACGGGGAACAGGCTCTGAAATTCGCCTTGCGGAGCCTTGGGGAAACCCTCGGCGCCCGGAGGACGAGCCTGTTCCGCAACTGCACCGGCCCGGACGGAACGAAAAATGTCCGTCTCCTGGCCCGGTCTTCGGCGTCCTGGACCAGGGGCGCCCCCCTTCTTCCGGAGACCCTTTCGTGGGAAGAGAACCTCTCCGCCGTCTACACCCTCCTCGCGGAAGGGGGAATCTACAGCGGGCCGGTTTCCGATTTCGGCAACCTGCCGGGGGGAGATGCGCCGGATGCCGGGCCTGTCTGGTTCATGGCCGTTCCCGTGCTCTTCCGGTCGGAGTTCTGGGGCTTCCTCGGTTTCAGCTTCGAGGGAAACGAGATACCTCTCAGGCCCGACGAGGCGGACGTGCTGCGGGCCGCGGCCTACAACCTGGCGGCGTCGGTGATCCGCTGGGAATCGGAACAGGAAGTGCTCCTGGGGTATGAAAAACTGCAGAACACCTTCAACGACGTGATCAGGACCATGGGGCAGATCGTGGGCAAGAAGGATCCCTATACCATCGAGCACCAGGAGCGGGTTGCCCTGATTGCCATGAAGATCGGCGCGGCGATGGGCCTGGACGGGGAACGCGTCGAAGGGCTGCGCATCGCAGGGCTGGTCCACGACGTGGGGAAGGTGGAAATCCCCAGCGAGATACTGAGCAAGCCCGGGCGGCTGTCCCCCCTGGAGTTCGAGCTCATCAAGACTCATGCCGAGTCAAGCTACGATATCCTCAGGGAGATAGACTTCCCGTGGCCTGTGGCGGAGATCGCCCGGCAGCATCACGAGAAGTACGACGGCTCCGGCTATCCCCGGGGGCTTTCAGGGGAGGACATTCTGCTCGAAGCCCGGATCCTCACCGTGGCGGACGTGGTGGAAGCCATGGCCTCCCACCGGCCGTACCGGCCGTCTCTCGGCCTGGAGGCGGCCCGGGGGGAGATAGAAAAAAACAGCGGGATCCTGTATGACCCCGGGGTGGTGCGGGCCTGCGTGGCAGTTCTTGAAAGCAGCCCGGGCATTCTCACCGTCCGCTGAGGCTGCCGGGGGTCTTCAGGGCTCTCAGGGAGAGGAGGCTTCCCAGGATCACCAGGGTGACCAGGGAAAAGCAGGCCAGGAAGCCCAGGGACGTAAACTCTCCCGGGTGCTCGCCCGGAAAGAGGCTGATGATCGCCCCCGTTCCCCACTGGAAGACCACCGCGAGAAAGATGACCACCGTATTCATCGTTCCGAGCAGGGCGCCGGTGTTCGATCCGCCCGACTGCTCCTTGGTGGCGGAGGCGTAATGCACTGCGCACAGTCCGTTGGCCGCCCCGACGCAGAAACCGCATACCCCCGCCAGGGGGAGCGGCAGCCGGAAGGCCACTGAGAGGACCAGGGCCGTCCACGAAAGGCCGTTGAAAAGGGACCAGAAGCACATGGCCCGGAACCGGTGTTCCGTCCTTCCCCAGAACCTCCCGAGAAGCACCGTGCCCAGGAACATCCCGATGCTGATGAGGGACGCCCAGTTCCTCGCTTCCGACGGGGGGACGCCGTAGGCGGTCCTGTACCATGACACGGCCCAGAGGCCCTGGTAGGAGAGCAGGGCGGCGGCGGAGACGGACCAGACCACCAGCAGATTTCTCAGGTAGGACGACGAGGCGATCATGCCGAAGGCCTCACGCAGCCTGGAGAGCACCGACCGGGGAGGTTGTCCCGCGAAAACGGGCCGTGCCGGCACCGGGTCGAACACCCGTTCCTTCCAGAGGAGAAATGCCATGAGGAGGCTGACCCCGGCGAGACCGGCAAAGGTGGCGGACAGCCCGAGGGCATCCAGGAACCAGCCGAGGGGAGCCACGGAGACGATGGCGCCCAGGGCTCCCAGGGACAGGGTGATGCTCGAATAATAGACGTACCTGTCCGGGGTGAAGGCGCTGGCCTGGTAGACAAGGGCGCCCCCGTACATGGGCGCGAGGCCGATCCCGGTGAGGAGCCGCCAGGTTCCGAGGGTGAAAGGGGAAGGCTCGAAGACGAGCAGTACCGTTCCGACGGCCGAGAGGGCCATGCCCCCGGCCACCACCTTCAGGGGGCCGAACCGGTCGTGGAGGGCGCCGGATACGGCCTGCATGACGGAATAGGCGTAGTAGTAGAGACTGGAGAGAAATCCCGTAAGGGCGGCTCCCATGCCGATGCGGGCGGCCTGCTCCGGCAGCACCACCGATGCCGAGATCCTGAAGAAGAAGGAGAAAAAGTAGGCCGTCACCAGGCAGCCGAAGAGAAAATGGGCCCGGGCGGGGGTGAGGGGACCTCCTCCGGCGGATTCTTTGAACTGGAAAGGCATGGTCTTCATGAAACGATCTCCTTCCGGAAGTATGGAAACGAAAAGGACTTCCGGGAAGGATAGCACTCTTTTCCGCCGAAGTCCACGAGCGCCGCGATCAACGAACGCAGCGTCCCCACGGTCTGCGGGCAGCGGGAAGAGTGCCGGGCCGTGCCGGTCTCTCTGTATGCAATGTTCTTTTTCAGCTCCGGGGGAACTGGAAGTGTCTGAAAAATTTGTGGTGCCAGGGCGGTTTCTGTGGCCTTGACAAAGGGAAATGAAGAAAGTAAGATTAGTCTAACCTAAAAGTGAGTGAACTCTCACTTCTTAAGGAGGCAGTGCATGGCCGTATCCTCGAGGATCGAAGACTACATGGAAACCATCTTTTCCCTGGAGATTTCAGGGAAGGAAGCCACGGTGACCGACCTCGCCAACGCCCTGGGCGTCGCCAAGGCGACGGTAGTGGCCGCCGTGAGGCGTCTCGTGGCGGCATCGATGCTCACTCACGAGAGGTACGGCGCCCTGCGGCTCACCGAGACCGGAAGGGAACGGGCCCTTCACATCTACAGGCGCCACGAGCACCTGACCTTCCTTTTCCAGGACATTCTCGGCTTCGAGCGGGAACGGGCCATGGCCATGGCCTGCGCCATGGAGCACGAGATGGACGAAAAGGCCGAGGCGCGGATACTGGGTTTTGTGGATTATCTCGTCCGGGCCCGGAGGGACGGTCTGGAATGGGTTCAGGACCTTCTTTCCGTCATGGGCGACGAACGGAAGCTCCCCCGTCCCCTCTCCATGATCCCGAAGGGGGAAAAGGGCGTGGTCTCCAGGGTGACCGCCGACGGGCCGCTCCGCATGAGGCTCTTCGAGATGGGCTTTGTTCCGGGTGCCGAGGTGGTCAGAAGAGGAGAGACCCCTTTGGGGGACCCTCTGACGGTGGATGTACGGGGGGCCGAAGTGGCCCTCAGGAGAATAGAGGCTGCATCGGTCTGGATCTGCGCGTGTCCCGAATGAGACGCGCCGGGGGGAGGAAGAACAATGTGTCCCATAACGGTTATGCCTGAAGGAAGCGAAGTGACGGTGGCGAGGGTCGCGGGCGGCGGCGAGGCCTCGAAAAGGCTCTCGGAGCTGGGGCTTGTGCCCGGTGTGCAGGTCAGCGTGGTGCAGAACGGCGGGGGCCCCCTTCTTCTCAAGGTCGGGGACTCACGGTTCGCTCTCGGCCAGGGGATGGCCCTCAAGGTTTTCGTGGACGGCGCCTGCTGATAACACAATACGGAAAAAAAAGAACCGGAAGGTTCTTTTTTCAGCGGAAAATCTGAGTTAGATATAGTGAACATTGAGACGATAGGAGGAGGTACTATGGGAGCTTTTGGCGGATGCTGCGGAACCATGACCGAGAAGGCACTCAGTTCCCTTGCCGTGGGTGAAGGCGGCGTGGTTTCGAAAATAGGGGGGGACGGCGGGCTGAAACGGCGGATTCTGGAAATGGGCCTTGTCCCCGGCACCGAGATACGGGTGGAGCGGAAGGCTCCTCTCAACGATCCCGTGTCCGTATGGTTCAGGGGGTACGAGCTCAGTCTGAGAGTCGACGAAGCGAACGCGGTGTTCGTCCGTCCGAAGGGCTGCGCGGGATGCGGCGGGGGGTGCCGATGATGGGCTACACGGTAGCCCTGACGGGAAATCCCAACACGGGCAAGACGAGCCTGTTCAACGCCCTGACGGGGTCGAACCAGCACGTGGGGAACTGGCCCGGGGTCACCGTGGAGCGGAAGGAAGGCCGCTTCAGAATGGGCGGCGGCGAGGTGAAGGTGGTCGACCTTCCGGGGATCTACAGCCTCGGCGCCGCATCCCTCGACGAGGAGATCGCGGCGGATTTCCTTCTCCGGAGCAGGCCCGACCTGGCCATCGTGGTGGCCGACGGATCAAACCTCGAGAGAAGCCTCTACCTCGCCGTGCAGATGCTGGAGACGGGGACGCCGCTGGTGCTGGCCCTGAACATGATGGACATGGCGACGGAAAAGGGGATCACCATAGACGTCCGGAAATTGTCGGCTCTCCTCGGAATTCCGGTGGTCCCCACCGTGGCCCGCAGGAAGGAGGGGATCGAGGACCTCAAGAAGAGGGTGTTCGACGAGCTGAAGAACAGGACGGAGCCTTTGAATTCGTTTTCCCTGCCCTACGGAGAGCGGCTCGCTCCTCTTTTCGACGAGATGGAGGCCTTCCTCTCATCGAAGCCGGAGCTGATCCCCGGGCTTCCCGCCCGGACGGCGGCGGTGAAGTTCACCGAAGGGGACGGGGCCGTCCGGGCGGCGGCGGAGTCCGCAGGGCTCCTGCCCGGCCTGGAGGCCATTCTCTCCGGCAGCGGCGCGGCAGTGGAATCCGCCCTCGGATATGACCTCCAGACGGCGGTGATCGAGCGGCGCTGGGGCTTTGTCTCGGGCGTGACCGCCGAGGCGGTCACCCGGGATCTCTCCCTGAAGACACGGCTCTCCCTCTCCGACAGGATCGACCGGGTGGTGACGTCGAGGACCCTCGGCCTTCCCCTGTTCTTCCTGGTGACATGGGCCATCTTCAGGCTCACCTATGCCCTGGGGGACCCCCTGGTCGAGATCTTCGAAGGGCTCTTCGAATCCCTCGGCGAACGCTCCGCCGGATTCCTGGCCGACGCGGGACTCTCCGGTGCCCCGGTCTCCTTCATCCAGGACGGCCTCATCGGCGGCGTGGGGTCCGTGGTGGTCTTCTTCCCCCACATCTTTATCCTCTTCGCCTTCATCGCCGTCCTCGAGGACTCGGGGTACATGGCCAGGGGCGCCTTCGTCATGGACAGGCTCATGCACCTCATGGGGCTCCACGGCAAGAGCTTCATTCCCATGCTCATGGGCTTCGGGTGCAACGTGCCGTCAATGATGGCCACGCGGATCCTCGAACGGCCCAGGGACAGGATGATCACCCTGCTCATCCTGCCCTTCATGAGCTGCTCGGCCCGCCTTCCGGTCTTCGTCCTCTTCTCCGGCGCCTTCTTCGGCCCCCACGCCGGAACGGCCGTCTTCTCCCTCTACATCCTGGGGATCGCGGTGGCCGTAGGGGCGGCCAAGATCCTGGGGAGCACCCTCTTCAGGGGAGAATCGTCCCAGCTCGTCATGGAGCTGCCGCCCTACCATATCCCCTCGGCGGGGATGGTGTTCCGGCACGCCTGGGAGCGGGGGTTCCTCTTCCTGCAGAAGGCGGGGACCTTCATCCTCCTCTCTGTGGTGGCCGTGTGGGCCCTGGCGAGCCTTCCCTGGGGCGTGGAGTACGGCTCCGAAGAAAGCCTGGTGGGAAGCATAGGGAAAATGCTCGCCCCGCTGTTCGGACCCGCGGGATTCGGCTTCTGGCAGGCGACGGTGGCCCTCTTCTTCGGCTTCCTGGCCAAGGAAGTGGTGGTGGGAACCTTCGGCGCCCTGCTCGGCGCCGGGGAGGCCGGGCTTGCTGCGGCCCTTCCGACCCTCTTCACCCCCCTCTCGGCCTATGCCTTCCTCGTGATGACCCTGCTCTACGTCCCCTGCGTAGCGGCGGTGGCGGCCTTCAAACGGGAGACGGGAAGCTGGAAGTGGACCTTCTTCATGATCGCCTACACCACCCTTGTGGGCTACGGCGGCGCGGTCCTCGTCTACCAGGGAGGCCGTCTCCTCGGCCTCGGGTAAGGAAACGCGTCACAGGCTCCTTTCAGCCCCTTCCCTCTCCGGGCAGGGGCTTTTTCTTCCTTTTCCTCCCGGGTCTGGTAGAATGAGCGGAAATCACCAGCAGTACCAGCGAACACGGAAAGGACGATGGTGTCCATGGACCTTCTCTTCGAACCCCTCTCCCTGGAAAAAGCGGACCACTACAGAGAACTGTACGAAGCCTGCCCCAGGCGCTCAGCCTACTATTCCTTCGGCAGCCTCTGGGCCTGGCGGAACATCTTCGGCTTCTCCTGGGCCTTCAGGGAGGGCATGTGCTGGATACGGACCGACTCGGGCTCCCTGTGGGCCCCCGTGGGCCCCTGGGAATCGGCGGACTGGCGGCGCATACTCCCCGAACTGTTTCCCGGGAGGGTTGAATTCTCCTACGCGCCGGACGGTCTCGCGAGGATATGGACGGAACTCTTCCGGGACAGGATCACAGCAAGGGAAGTGCGCTCCCAGTGGGAATACCTCCATTCCGTCCAGGACCTCATCGCCCTGAAGGGCAACCGCTTTTCCAGGAAGCGGAGCCACATCCGCCAGTTCGTGAAAAACTATTCCTTCACGTACCGTTCCCTGGGCCCCGACGACGGAGAGACCATCCTTGCCGCCCAGAGGCTCTGGCTCTCGGAGCGCCCGGAATCCCCCGCCCTTATCCGGGAGAACGGGGCGGTGGAGGAAATGGTCCGGGAATGGCGGAACATCCCCGGCCTCCTCGGCGGCATCCTCGATGTGGAAGGAATCCCGGCCGCCTACACCATCGCAGAGGCCATCTCCGGCGACACGGTGATGATCCATTTCGAAAAGGGCATGTCGTCCTATAATGGCGCCTACCAGGCCATCAACCGCATGTTTCTCCAGAACACCGCCTCGTCCTTCGCCACGGTGAACCGGGAGGAAGACCTGGGCGACGAGGGGATGCGGGTGGCCAAGATGTCCTACCATCCCGTGGGATTCCTGAAAAAGTACACCCTCTCATGGTTTCCCGACTGAAACGGCCTCTTCATGCCTTTCGGTCGGGGGGATTCACCCTGGCCGAAGTCCTGGTGGTCCTCGCCCTGTTCGGCCTCATCGCGGCCCTGGCCTTTGCCCCGTCGGTGGTCCTCGTCAGGGGGCTTGAGGACGCGAGGGCGGAGATGGCGAAGGAACAGGTCTCGGACTACCTCCTGGGGCGGGTCGCCTCCGAGATGCGCCTCTCTCCCCGCTCCTTCCCTGGCGGCCCGGCGGTGGCGGCCGTCCGGAAGGATGTCCTCGGAGGCCTGGCTGACGACCGGATCGCCTTCTGGAGCGACTACGGCGGCGAGCCGGGCATCCGGGCGTGGAAGGTGTTCCGCCCGGGAGCGGGCAGGGACGGGGCCCCGGGCGTATACCGCTGGATCCTTCCCCTGGCATCGCCGGGAACGGTGGACTGGGAGAACCTGAACCCTGCCGAAGGAAAGGTCATCGTTCCGGGAGCGGATTACCTGCGGATTTCCATTCTCTCCGCCGAAACGGGGGAATGGGGCGACGACTATGAAGGCCCGAGGCCGAGGGGCGTCCGGTTCGAGGTCAGGGCAGGGAAGGAGGCATTCTTGCGTGAGGACTGGCTTCCCCCCGAATAGGAAACGAAAGGGCCTCGTCCTCCTCTCGGTCCTCCTGGTGTCCCTCTTCCTGCTGGCGGCTTCCACGGGATTCGCCGTCTTCGCCAGGAGGTCCGTGCGGGCCTTCGACGGGCAGCAGCGGGCCTTCACGGCCAGGATGGTCTGCGAGGCGGCTCTCCCCGCGGCGAAGGTTTTGCTCGAACTCCACCCCGGAAAGGCCCACGCCCCGGGGGACGATGTCTTCTCTCCCCGGACCCTCGCGTTTCCCGAAGCGGGCGTGACCGTGGAGATGACCATCACCCCCCTGAATGACCGCTTCCCGCTGAACGGGCTCTTCCTCCCCGACGGCCGGACGGTGCGGTCCGAACTCGCCGGTCCGTGGAGACGGCTGTGGCGGAGGGCCGGGGCGGAGAACCTCGAGGCGGTGGTGCTGGACTTTCTCGACGGTGACGGGGAACCCCGCCTCGGGGGAGGCGAGCGGGACGGGTACCTGAACAGGCCCCTTCTCTCCCTGGATGAGCTGCTTTTTGTTCCGGGAATGACCGCCGACATCCTCTACGGAACGGAAACCCGCCCAGGGATCGGGCCCCTGGTCTCTCTCCGGTCCGACGGAAAGATCAACGCCAACACGGCCCTGCCGGAGGTGCTGGCCCTCCTGGACGGCCTGGACGGGAACATAGCCGCCGACATTGTCCGGGCGAGGGAGACCAGGATATTCACTTCCATGGAGGACCTGTCCGCCGTGCCGTCCTTCCCGGCGTCGGCCCGGGCGCAGCTCATGAACGTGCTGTCCTTCACGAGCAGCCACTTCAGGGTCTCCTTTCTCGTTGAGTTTGCCGATGGCCAAAAGACCCCCCTGGAGGTTATACTGGAACGGAAAGCTTCAGCGGCCGACACGGTCCGATGGGAGGAACCGTAAATACACAGACGGCAGATTTCCTCGTTTTTCCTCAAGACCAGGGACGGATTCCGCCTCCTCGAAAGCGGCGGCGGTCTTTCCGGAGAAAGGACCGACGGGAACAGGATCCCTTCCCGGGGCGACCTTGTTCTGTACCCCCTCCGGACCCTCTCGGCCCATCCCTTTTCCTTTCCCTTCCGTTCGCTGAAGGATGTTCGCAGCGCCCTCTCCCTCAGGTTTCTCCCCCTGCTTTCCGGGGAGGAGCCCGTGGAGATCATTCCCTGGGTCTCCGCCGTCCGGGGGGGAGCTTCCGAAGGAACTGCGTGGTGCGTGGCGGCCCCGGAGGTCCCCGGTGAGGAGAACGCTTCCCTTTCGGGGATTGTCTGCTGGCCCCTTCCCCTCGCCCTGGCCTCCACGGTGGATGGCGAGGGGATCGCCGTGTTCCGCGGGACGGGGATTACAGCCTCGGCTGTTTTCTCCGGAGGAATTCCCCTCTTTTGCAGGTGCGGAAGCGGGGAAGACGGAGCCCCGGCTCCGACAGAGGACGACAGCATGGACAGGGAGGTCCGTCTCTGCAGGGAATTCGCCTCGGCTTCGGGGAAAGAGGGCCTTGTCTCGTCGGTCTGGACGGGGACGTCCCCCGGCGAACTCCTGGACGCGGCCCGCCAGACCGTTGAACGTTTCCCGGCCTTTCTGTCCGTGAACATTTCCCGGCCCGCCCTTGAGGCGTCTCTCGCCAGGGAGAGGACGGCCCGGGTCCTCAGGAACTTTTCCGCCGCCGCGGCCTTTCTCGGGGCGGTCTTCTGCGCCGTGCAGCTCACCCTCTCCCTGCAGGTCCGCTCCTCCCTGGACAGGCTCTCCGCGGAGGCGGCGTCCCTCTACAGAGAGATCGCGGGAGGAGCGGAACGGATCGTGGACCCCCTCTCCCAGGCCAGGGGAAAACTGGCCGAGCTGAAGGGGAACGGAGGGGACGACAGGTCCTTCAGCCTCTTCCTCGCCCATCTCGGAAGGGCGTGGACCGGGGGAGAGGCGGGAAGAAAGCCCGGCTTCCCCGTCCTCGACCAGATGCGCTACACCGGCGAGAGCGCCGAGCTGACGGGAACGGCGCAGACCATGGAGGCCATCCAGGTCCTCCGTTCGGCAGCCGATTCCGGGGGATTCAGGGCTTCCCTCGGGGACATCCAGCAGATTCCCGGAGGAGGGCTCCGGTTTTCCCTCTCCCTGAGGAGGGATGACTCGTGAAGAGCTTTCTCGCCCGATTTCTTCCTTCCCTCTTCGGAAAGGATGACAGCGGACCAGGCGCTGAACGCCGGGCGCTTTTCCTGCTGCTCCTGGGCCTTCTCGCCTGGGGCGGCGCCTTCTCCCTGTGGAGCGACGGCAGGGAACTTCGGGCCAGGAGGGAGCTCCAGAAAAAACGGTTCGACGACCTCGCCGCGGTGGTGGGCGAATACCGGGCGCTCCGTCAGACAGCGGGGGCGGAACGGGTTCCTGTTACCCCCGACGGGGAGGAAGACCTCCTCACGGCCGTTTCCAACGCCGTGGCCTCCCTCGGTCTCCGGTCGAACATGCTCAGCCTGAGCAGCACATCGGGACGGGGGGGCGCCGGCGCCGTCTCCGTGACGCTGGAAGGACTGTCCTCCGACAGCCTGGCCCGCTTCCTCCAGGAGACGGAGCGGAGGGGCATCTACTCCTTCTCCGCCGATATCCGGGCGGTCCGGAGCACTTCGTCCGAAGGGGGCCCCGGCCGGACCCTCACGGCGGTGCTCCTTCTCGGGAGGCAGGGATCATGAAGGCCGGCAGGTGGGGGTTGTATCTCCTGTTCTTCCTTCTCGTTTTCAGCCTGTCCTTCCTGGCCTTCTTTCCCTTCGGGCCCGGGGCGGAAGTGGCCTGGAGCAGAGCCGTACGGGCGGCGTCGGAGAAGGGCTTCTTCCTGGACGCTTCCGACGTCTCCGCGGACGGACGCTTTTTGCCGGAAGCCGTCCTCCTCAATGTCCGGCTCCGCTCTCCGATCCTTTCGGGCGAGGCGGGCCGGGTGACGACGGCCTTCTCCCCCCGGGATGCGATCATCAGCCTGGCCCCGGCGGCCCGTCTCCGGCTCGAAAGGGTCTCGGTGAACCTTCCCGTTCCGGGAGAGCGCCCCCTCTTTCTCGCCGCTGTCGAGGCCAGGCTTGTTTTCCCCGGCGACAGGGTCGAGGTGCTGGAGCTTCGGACTTCGGGAGAGCTTGACGTTTCCGGGACGGCGGTCCTTTCATCCCGGGGCGGCGGCCTGGAAGAGGCCGATCTCTCCATCGGAGGGGAGCGGGCGTCCCTGATGGAACTCTTCCGGTCCGTCCTTCCGCTGAGGCAGGAAAAACCCGGGGCCTGGACCCTGAAGAGGGGAGGGAGGAACGTCCATGGCGGGAATTGACGGCCTTCTTCGGGCAGGAGCCCGGCTGGCCCTTCCCCTTCTCGGTGCGGCCCTTTTCGCGGGAATGGCAGGGTACTTTGCGGCGGGACTGGTGGAGGAGCGGCTGTTTCTCCTGTCCGTGGAGGAGACCGGGAAAATGGCGGGCAGGGGCGCCCCTCCCCCCCTTCCTGCGCAAAAAGAGCAGGGCCCTACCCTGAAGGATTTTGCCGCCGGGGACCCCTTCGGCGCGGCGCCCCGGTCTTCTGCGGCAACTTCGGCGAAGCCTGCGGAAATGGAAGTTTCCGTGAGCGAGCTCTACGAACTTGAGGGGATCCGGCTCGCGGGCACGTTGCCGGGGATCTCGGTCTGGATCGACGACGGCGGAAAGCAGACCGTCCATCTCCAGGGCCAGCAGGTGAAGGGCTACGAGCTGACGGAGGTCGGCGAGGACAGGGTGGTGCTCAGAAAGGGCGGGACGGTGGTGAACGTCCTCCTCCGGTACAGCGGCCACGCACCCTCCAGGGCCTCCGCTCCGCAGTCCCCCCCGCCGGTCCCGGCCCTGGCCGGCCGGGAGATTACGGCAGCCCGGCCCGGGCAGCAGGGCTCCATTCCCAGGGAGACCGTGGACAACCTGCTCATGAATCCCCTGGACGAGATGAAGAAATTCCGCCTCAGGCCCAAGTTCGACGGCGACAGGGCGTTGGGCGTGGAAGTGCAGTGGATGGACAGGAACAGCTTCCTGGAATCCGTGGGGGTGGAGAAGGGCGACGTGATCCAGTCGGTGAACGGGCTGGAGATCCGGAACATGGGGGACGTGGTGAACGTGATCAACTCCCTCATGGGGGGGAGCGCCTTCGATGTGCAGGTCCTCAGGGGCGGCACGCCCGTATCCCTGAAGTACAATATACGATGAGAAGAGCCATGACCCCGGGACGGAGGAGGGCCTTCACCCTTGCGGAGACTCTTGTGGCCGTGGCGGTCCTGGGGCTTGTGGCCGCTGGCGGCATGAGACTGTCCGTCCTCTCTGTACGAGCCCTCGGGGAGGTCCGGGAGGGGCGGGAGCGGCTCGCCCTCTCCAGGAACCTGTGGCTTCGGGCGGTCAGCGGAAAGCTTGAGAGCCGGGGCCGGGAGAACGGGATCTCCTGGGAGACCGGCAGGTTCGGTTTCCCGGGGCAGGACGGCCTGCCTCCCGGCTATTCCTGCGGGACGGTCGTCATCACAGGCGCCGCCCCGGGACGGGAAAAAATGATCCTCTATGTTCCTGACCGCATGATTTCGAGGGGGAGAAAACAATGATCCGGAAACTACTGATTCTGGCATTCATCCTGTTCTGCGTCGTGCCCGGGGCCCCGGCACAGACCCCGCCTCCGCCCCAGGACGACGAATTCGCCCTCGTGGAGTCGGCCCGGAGAATGAGGGCCTCGGGAAACGCCCAGTTCAACTTCCAGGACGTGGACATGGTGAAGTTCATCCGGTTCATGGCCGAACTGCTGAACGAGAACCTCGTCCTCGCTCCCGGAGTGAAGGGATCCATTTCGGTCATCTCCCCGAAGCCCTTTCCCCTGAAGGAAGCCCGCCAGGTATTCATCTCGGTGCTGGAGATGAACGGCTACACCCTGCAGCAGGGCGCGGGATTCGGCAAGATTGTCCCCCTCCAGGCGGGAAGCTCGGCGGAGTCCGACGTGCGCACCGGGCGGATGGGGCCGGGGGAGGGGGAACAGACGGTCTCCCAGGTGGTCCCCCTGGACTATGTCACCGCTGACTTCATTGCCGCCGCCGTGAGCCAGGCCTCTGGACGCCTGGTCACGGTGCTGCCCGTGGGCCGGGGGAACGACATCCTCCTCACCGGCAGGGCCACCGACGTGAACCGGGCTATCGATCTCATCCAGACCCTGGACAGGGCCGACAAGATCTTCAAGTCCCGGACGGTGAAAATCAAGAAGGCATCCCCCGAGATCATCGCCGCCCACCTGGCCAACCTGGCGAAGGTGCCGGGCAGCCCGGTCTTCGGGCTCACCGTCCTCCCCGACGCCCCGGGAAGCCAGATCGTCCTCGCCGGTGAGGAGCGGCACATCAACCGGGCGCTGAAACTCATCGCCGACCTGGACGTCACACCCAAGTCGGGGGAATTCCACGTCTACAGGCTGGAGAACGCCGACGCCAAGGTGGTGGCCGAACAGCTCTCCAAGATCCTCTCCGCCCAGGCGTCCCAGGCCGTCAATGCCGAAGGGAGGATCCCCACCACCGTGGTGCCCGACATCCCCTCCAACAGCCTCATCTTCGCCGCGCCGCCCCACCATTTCCAGTCCCTGGTGGAGATCATCCAGAAGATCGACACCCTGCCCCGGCAGGTGCTCCTCCGGGGCCTCATCGCCGAGGTGAACCTGACGAAGCTGAACAACGCCGGCATCGACTGGGCCACCTGGGGCGGCTCCGTGACGGGGGACATGGTCCTCGCCGGGCAGCTCAACATGGGGGGAGCCGGAGTGCCCGGGACGATCATCGACTGGTTCCAGAACCTCTCCAGGACTGAAGAGGTGGTGGGTGACGAGGAAACGTCTACACGAACACGGACCACTTACAAGGGCATGGGCCTCGTCTACGCCTACCTCGACCTGCTCAAGAAGTTCGACGCGGTGAACGTGCTCTCCATGCCCAGGATCATGTGCACCGACAACCTCCCGAGCGAGCTCCAGGTGGGGCAGGTCATCCCCCAGCTCAAGGGCAAGCTCTCGGACATGTCCAACCCCAACGCCGTGCAGAGCAGCTACGAGTACAAGGACACGGGACTCATCCTCAACGTCACCCCCTCCATCCGCAGCGGGAACCTCGTCGCCCTCGACGTGGAGCAGGTCATCGAGGACGTGCTCACTGCCATGACCGCCGAGACGCCGGTGACGGGCAAACGGAAGATCAAGACCAGCGTCCTGGTGAGCTCGGGCAACACGGTGATCCTGGGGGGGCTCATCAAGGAAGTGGAGAAGAGCCTCCGGAGCAGGGTTCCCGGGCTCTCCTACATCCCCCTCATCGGCGGGCTGTTCACCCGGTCGGTGAAGCAGCGGGAGAAGATCGAGCTCATGATCTTCCTGACCCCCTATATCCTGGAGACCCCGGGCGAAGCGGAGCAGATCACCAGGGAGATCGTCTCCGGGGACCACGGCATGAGCCCCCCGGAGGAGAAGCTCTGGAAGCGCCTCGAGAAGGAGTACCGGGAGTCGGTGAAACAGCAGTCGAAATGACGGGAGGAGACGGAAGAATGGCCCCACGGCTTCCCGATGTTGAAGAAATCGCCCCCCTCATCCGGGGGAGGGTCAGCCTCGATGCCCTGAAGAACGCGGGCATCCTGCCCCTCCGGGACGACGGTGAGCGGCTGGTCGTCGCCCTGGCCTCGCCGGAGTGCTTCCCCGCGGCCCAGGTCCTCGCGGCGTCCTTCGGTCGGGAGGCGGCGTGGGAGTTCCACCGTCGGGAGGACCTGGAGCACCTATGGGGCCGCCTGTACGACCTGAGGGGGGGCATCGGCGACGAGACCCTCTCAGCCGTGGCGGGCATCGACGATGGCGACGGCCTCCTCCGGGAGGACGTGCAGAGCGACTCGGTGGACGTCCCGGTCATCAGGCTGGTGAACGGCCTGCTCCGGGAGGCCCTGAAGATCCGGGCGACGGACATCCACGTGGAACCCTTCGAGAACGAGGTCCTCGTGAGATTCCGGGTGGACGGGGTTCTCCACGACCGGCTCCGCCTTCCCCGGAACCTCCAGGCTCCCCTGACGAGCAGGATGAAGGTCATGGCGCGGATGGACATCGCCGAGCGCCTCGCCCCCCAGGACGGCCGGATCGGCATCACCGTTGGGAACCGGGCGGTGGACATCCGGGTCAGCTCCATCCCTGTGCAGCACGGAGAGCGCCTCGCCCTCCGCCTGCTGGACAAGGGCTCGGGGCTTCTCAGCCTGGAGGATCTCGGCATGGACGCCTCATCCAGGGAGACCATGAGCGCCCTCATCGGGAACCCCCACGGGCTTATCCTCTTCACGGGACCCACCGGCTCCGGCAAGACCACCACCCTCTACGCCATCCTCCAGGCCCTGGCGAAGCCGGAGGTGAACATCATCACCGTGGAAGACCCCATCGAGTATGACCTGGAAGGGGTCGGGCAGATCCAGGTGAACGAAAAGGCGGGGGTCACCTTCCCCTCCGCCCTCCGGTCCATCCTCAGGCAGGACCCGGACATCATCATGATAGGCGAAATGCGGGACTACGAGACCGCCCACATAGGCGTCCAGGCGTCCCTCACGGGACACCTGGTCCTCTCGACCCTCCACACCAACGATTCCGTCTCGGCGGTAATCCGCCTCACCGACATGGGGGTGGAGCCCTACCTCGCGGCCGGGTCCCTTCTCGGCGCCGTGGCCCAGCGCCTTGTCCGGACCCTCTGCCCCAAGTGCTCGTACAGGGCCGAAGCGCCGGCCCTCTTCAGGAGAGAGGG
>ENA-UOUL01001902-UOUL01001902.1-bioreactor-metagenome-genome-assembly--contig:-NODE-1902-length-26706-cov-3.839423_pt1 | contig 26706 bp, 19 predicted proteins | sample MGYA00249838_ERZ747220 | MGnify/ENA primary metagenome ERZ747220 (study PRJEB28778, sample SAMN05720191) | bioreactor metagenome | isolation source: Anaerobic biogas reactor | place: USA:Washington...
TGGTGTGCACGGAGCAGCAGGAGTTTGTTCTGGATGAGGTGGAATACTCGCCGCTTCAGCCGCGGGACCTGTGGGTGCGGGCGCTGCGCACCGGGGTGAGCATCGGCACCGAACTGCTGCTGGTGCGCAGCCAGGTCTCGTGGGGGCCGTTTCCGATCATCACCGGGTACCAGGGCGTGGGGATCGTCGAACAGGTCGGTTCGGCGGTGAAGGACTTCGCGGTGGGTGACAGAATCTACTACCGCGGCTGCAGTGCGGGAATCACGTGGCAAGGCCGGCCCGTCTCGGCGACGTCGGGAGCGCACGCCTCGCACGTGGTGACCGATTCGACGAACGTGCTGCACGGGCCGGCGAAACTGCCGGAAGGCGTGGACGAGGAGGCGGCGTCGCTCTTCGTGATGCCGTCGGTCGGACTGAACGGCGTGAACATGGCCGGTGTCGCGATGGGCGATCGGGTGGTGGTGATCGGCGCGGGCCTGATCGGTCTGGGCAACGTGGCGACGGCCAAGCTGCGCGGGGCGGTGACGGTGGCGGTGGATATCGACGATCAGCGGCTCGCTGTGGCCAGGCAACTGGGCGCGGACCACACGATCAACTCTTCGCGGGAGGACCTGGACGAACGCATGAAGCAGATCGTTCCGGACGGGGCGGACGTCGTATTCGAGGCGTCGGGCAATCCCAAGTGCGTGGATTTGGGGATCGCCTTGTGCCGGCGGGAAGGTAAATTCGTGTTCCAGGGCAACTACGGCGCCGGGCCGCTGAGCTTCCGGTTCCTCGAAGCCCACAATCGCCGCATCAGGGCGTTTTTCCCCTGCGATGACGGCTATGTCCCGTCGAGGCGGACGGTGATCAAACTGATGGCGGAAGGGGCGCTGGACTGGGGACGGACAATCACCCACCGACTGGACGCCCGCGAGGCCCCGAAGTTCTACGACGACGTGAATCGCGGCCGGGTGAAGAACTTGCTCGGCGCGGTGATCCGGTGGAGCTAGGCTCAGGACGCAAACAACCATGAGGGCAAGACGATGAATGCAGCCGTAGTGGAAGGTCCGGGAAAACTGGTGGTTCGCGACGTGCCCGATCCGCGGATCGGCGAGTTCGACTGCCTGTGCGATAATCTGTACGGGGCGACGTGCAGCGGGACGGACCTGCACATCATCGCCAATCATAAGATGCCGTTTCCGATCGAATTTCCGACCATGCTGGGCCATGAGACGATCGGACGGGTGATCGAGGTCGGGCCGAAGGTGCGGTACCTAAAGCCCGGCGATCTGGTCACGCGGGTGATCAATCCGGAACAGGGCGACCTCAAGAGCAACTGGGGCGGTTTCGCCGAGCGCGGCGTGGCGGCTGATCACCGGGCGATGCTCGAGGCGGGGATCGATCCGGGCTGGTCCACCGGCATTCACCGCGTGCTGCCGGAAGGCACGGACCCGGCCAAGGCGACCATGATCATCACGTGGCGCGAGACGTTCAGTTTCATCAGCCGGATCGGCGTGCGGGTCGGCTCGTCGGTGCTGGTGATCGGCTCAGGCGCCAACGGTCTGGCGTTCGCCAACCACGCAAGCAACTTCATGGCCGGCCGCGTGGCGATGATCGGCAGCGCGAAACGCCGCGAGGCGGCGGCCAGGGTCGGCGTGACCGACTACCTGCGCTACGACGCCGAAAACCTGATCGGCGAGGCCAGGGGCCGCGGATTGGACGGTTTCGACCTCATCATCGACGCCCTCGGCCGTCAGGGCGTGCTCAGCGGCGCGATCCCGCTGCTCAAGTCGGGCGGAACGGTCAGCGTCTACGGCATGGACAGTTTCGGCGACACGGCGATCAACCCGATGCAGCCGGTCAGTTTTACCGTGGCCAACTCCGGCTATCAGGAGGGCGAAGGCCACGATCCGGTGATGCGGTGGCTCGAAGCGGGCTGGCTGCGGGCCGAAAACTACCTGGACCTGGATCGGGTTTTTCCGCTGGAGGCGATCGGCGAGGCGTTCGAGGCGGTTCGGCGGCGCGAGCTGATCAAAGCGGTGGTGCGGCTGGACGCGAAGAGGTAGACGCCCTGGTGCGGCGCCGCGGCGGTTCCGGCGAGGCCGCTTCAGCGGTCGGGCCGTCGAGGAATCTGCGGACCGTCTCGATCATCATCCGCTTGTTGCCGAACGCCTGGTGTCGGGCGGGAAGGGAACTGAGGAACTGTCGGCCGTACTGGCGGGTCAAGACCCGCCGGTCGGCCAGAATGACCACGCCGCGGTCATTGCGGTGGCGGATCAGCCGGCCGAAGCCCTGCCGCAGCCGCACCACGGCGGAGGGAACGCTGTAGTGCATGAAGGCGTTGCGGCCGGAGTGCTCGACGGCTTCACAGCGGGCGGCCACGATCGGATCGGTGAACACCGCGAACGGCAGCTTGGCGATGGTCAGGCAGCTCAAAGACTCGCCGGGCACGTCGACGCCTTCCCAGAAGCTGTGCGTGCCCAGCAGCACCGAGTGGACCACCCGCCGGAACACCGAGGTGAGCTGGTCGCGCCCGCCGTCGTGGCCCTGGCCCAGGACCGGATAGCCCGCCGACTCGACGCCGCGTTTCACATCCGGATAGACCATGTTGAGCATCTGGTACGAGGTGAACAGCACCAGTCCGCGGCCGCGGGTGGCGGTGTGCAGGTCGATCAGCAGGTCGGTCAGTTGTTGCTCGAAGGTTCCGCCGTTGGGCCCCGGTTCGGGTAGGAAGGTGGGCACGCACAAAAGCACCTGCCGATCGTAGTCGAAGGGCGTGCCGACGTCGCACTCGATGATCCGCTCTTCCTCCAGCAGGCCGGTGCCGATCCGCTCGCTCAGGAAGTCGAAGCGGTTGCCGACGGTCAGCGTGGCTGAGGCGAAGATGATCGACTCCTTCTGGTCGTAGAGATTCTCGAGCATGACCAGCGAGATGTCGATCGGTGCAGCGGCCAGGCTGTAATAGGGTCCGGAGGCGTCCTGCTCAGCCCAATAAACGTAGTTTTCATCGTCGCCGGCCACCACGAACTCGATGTCCTGCGAGAGTTCCTGGGCCTGCTCCAGGTGCGAGCCCAGCTCGCGGACAAAGTCGAGCCGGTAGAGGAAATCGCGGTCGCCCTCGATCTCGTCGAGCTTATCGTGCACGGATCGAAGCCGCGAGGTCAGGTCTGCCAGCGCGCTGACCGCGGCCTTCTTCTCGTAAATGATCTGCTCCCAGACCTCGTCCGGCCGGTCCTCAGCCCGGTAGCGGACCCGCTCGTCGCGCTTGCCGCCGAAGGCCAGGCTCAGGGCGTTAAGGAACATCTGCCCAGCCTCCTGGACCACCGGCACGAGCTTGCTGCACTGCTCGAGTTGTTCGAGGATGTCCTTTTCGCTTGATCGAACCACGCGATCGCCCGCGGTCATCCAGTAGGCGATATTGGCCAGCAGTCCGCGGGCCGAACCAACCCGCCCGCGGCGAAAGAGCCGGTCGAGAAAGCCGGTGAACCGCCAGCGGTCGATTCGCCGGCCGAGATGCTCGGTGGCCACCGCTTCGATATTGTGGGCCTCGTCGAACACCAGCCGCTTGTACTCCGGCAGCACCGGCGACGGCAGCCCCATCTCCGAGAACACCACCGAGTGGTTGGCGATCACCAGGTCGGCGGCCAGGGCCAGCGCCCTCGCCCGCATCAGGAAGCACTGGCGGAACTGCCGGCAGCGGCGATTGAAGCACTCGGCGCCGGTCGAATAGAGCCGTGGCCAGAGGCCCGGGGCCGGGCTGGCCAGAAAACCGCTGTTCTCGGAGATATCGCCCGTGGCCGTCCGCGAGATCCAGGTCAGGATCGGCAGCAGGGCCAGACGATCGTTCTCGGACAGCTCGCGCTCGGCTTCGCTCAGCAGGTACGCCAACTTGCGCGGACAGATGTAGTTGGCCCGGCCCTTGATGATCGCCGCGGAAAAATCTTCGTCCAGCGCCCGGCGGACCAGTGGAACATCCTGGTTGAAGAGCTGCTCCTGGAGGTTCTTGGTGTTCGTCGAGATCACGATCTGCTCGCGGTTGCGCTTGGCCCAGCAGACCGCTGGAACCAGGTAGGCCAGTGACTTGCCCGTCCCGGTGCCCGCCTCGATCATGGCGTGGCGGTCGGTGTTGAACGCCTCCGCCACGGTTCGGGCCATCTTCACCTGTTCGGACCGCGGTTCGTAGGAGGGCAGGGCCTTGGCGAACGGCCCGCCGGCCCCGAACAGCTTACCGATCCACTCGACGTCCAGTTCCTTTCGCGGCGCCGGCTCTCTGTCCTTTTCCTTCTTGCGATTGGCCGATTTGTGCAGGTCGGTGAAGTCCGGCAGATTCTCGACCAGGTCCTTTTCAACCGCGTGGCGGAAGTCCTTGACCTTGGCCCAGTCGGCGTCGTGGAAAACCTGCTTGAGCGGCCAGTCCAGCGGCTCGACGAGGCGATTCATCGCCTGGAGCACGGCGTGGTCGTATTCTTCGAGGGTGGCCAGCAGGCCGGTCCACATCCGCGCCGTCGCCTCAGCCCGCGCCATGGCCCGAACCGTGGAGGGCGCATCGGGTTCGAAATGCCGCAGGATGGTGTCGAACTGGTAGTTCTCGAGGGTCGGCAGCACGATACGGGCCAGTTCCTGGACGTCGAGCATCAGGTTGACGAACACCTTGCCCCGTCCCGGCCGCAGAAAGCCGCGCATCGCCTCGGCATTCCACGCCACGACGACGCTGTCGACCACGAAATCCAGCATATCCCGCGTGGCCTCGCGGCTGTCCGGCCGATCGGCCAGGTCGGCCGGCTCAATCCCGGTCAGTTGCAGGACGTGCAGCGGCACCTCGACGCCCGGATCGGCCAGGGTCTCGAATCGCCCAGCGGGCTTGCCTTGCTCCATTCGCAGCGCAGCCAGCTCGACCACCCGGTCGTCGCGGTCGTCGGACCCGGTGGCGACCAGTCCCACAAATGTCAGACGGTCGAAAGCCAAAACGGAGTGTCTCCTGCCCAGACGGATTAACAGAACTATACGCCGTGGAGATGGTGAAATCCCGTAAAATGACGCTGCGAATCGGCTGATCGTTGAGGCGGTGGGGTTGGGAATGCTAGAATACAGGTTCAGCGTCTCGGCGGCGGCTCGTTGTCCGCAGCCTGCCTTGATCCGGAGTCCGATCGTGCTGAAACTGGGCGATCTTTGTCTGGACATTCCGCTGTTTCAGGCCCCGATGGCCGGCTACACCGACCGGGCGATGCGCCATCTGGCCCGTCGCTACGGACCGGTGCTGACGTTTCCGGGCGTGGTGCTGGCCAAGGTGGCGTGCCACCGCCGGATCGTGGCAAAGCTCAAGCTGGCCGCCCGGGAGGATGAGCATCCGATCGGCATTCAGATCATGGGTTCGCTGGTCGAGGAGATGGTCGAAGCGGCGCGGAACCTCCGCGGATGCGGGTACGATCTGGTCGATCTGAACTTCGCCTGCCCAGCCCCCAAGGTCCTGCGCCGCGAGCGGGGCGGGTCGATGTTGCGTCAGCCGGAACTGGCCCTGGACATCTTTCGTCGGGTGCGCGAGGCGGTGGACTGCCCGGTGATGGTGAAACTGCGGGCTGGGTACGACGATTCGGAGGCGGCCAGGGACAGTTTCTGGCGCCTCTGCGAGGCCCTGGCGACAGAGGCGGTTGATGCGCTGGTTGTTCACGGCCGGACGGTGTTTCAGCGTTACCGCGGCAAAGCGGACTGGCAGATCCTGGCTGAGTTGAAGCGGCGGTTCCCCAAGACGACGATTCTTGGCAGCGGTGATATCTTCTCAGCCGAGGTTATTCGTCAGCGGCTGGCTGAGACGGGCGTGGACGGGGTGACGGTGGCCCGCGGGGCGGTGGGCAACCCGTGGATCTTCCGCGACGCCCGGGCCGTTTTGACCGGTGGGGCCGAACCGCCTCCGCCGGACCTGCAAGAGCAGGGGGCGACGATCATGGAGCACTTCGAGATGGTCGCCGGCCTGTCCAGCGAGTCGCGGGCCATTCACTACTTCCGCAAGTTCTACAATGGCTACACCAAGTACCACCCGGAGCGGCGGCAGGTTCAGCGGGCATTGTGTAGTTCCACTGATAAAAACGAGCTGTTTTCGATCGTCCGGTCCTGGTATTCGGCGGCGTGAGGGGCAAAAAGGGCGGAGCCGCTCACTTTTCTCAAAAAAACCGAGAGAATCCGGCGATTGGCTATTGACGGATCGGGCCCGTCATGATACATTGGAAAAAGCATGGTTCTTCGGAACCAATTTTTTTGTGCAGCAGGTATTAACGTTAATATTTCTGTTGATGATTCTACAGGAGTATGAGATGGGTTCGCTTGCGATCGACGGGGGCCAGCCGGTCCGCACTCAGCCGATGCCCAGCCGTTGCCTGATCGGGCAGGAGGAGAAGCAGGCGGCCATGCGGCTCTTCGACGAGGCAATCGCGAGCGGTCAGCCCTTCGGCTACAACGGCCCCAACGAGAAGCAGTATGAAGAGGACTTTGCCCGGTTCATGGGCGGGGGGTACGCCGACGGGGTCAACTCGGGCACCAACGCACTGTTCGTGGCCTTGGGCGCGTTGGGGTTGGATGCGTTTTCGGAGGTGATCGTGCCGCCGATCTCCGATCCCGGCGGGGTGATGCCGGTGATATTCATCGGCTGTGTCCCGGTGGTGGCGGATGCGGATGTCCGCAGCTACAACACCTGCGCCGACGAGATCGAACGGATGATTACCGAGCGGACGCGGGCGATCGTGGTGGCACACATCGGCGGCGACCCGGTGGATATGGACCCGGTGATGGCGTTGGCCCGCAAGCACAACCTCTACGTGGTTGAGGACTGTGCCCAGGCCCACGGGGCCAGGTACAAGGGAAAGATGCTGGGCACGTTCGGCCACACCGCGGCGTTCTCGATGATGTTCGGCAAACACCACTGTACCGGCGGCCAGGGCGGCGTGGTCTACACGCAGGATGAGGCCATGTACTGGCGGATCAAGCGCTTCGCCGACCGCGGCAAACCGTTCAATCTGGACGCGCCGGGTAACGTGACGGCCGGACTGAACAACAACCTCAACGAGCTCTCGGCCGCGATCGGCGTGGCCCAGCTTGCCAAGCTGCCGACGATCGTGCAGAAGCGTCATCGGATCGGCGAGGCGGTCAAGGCGGGTTTGGCCGGACGCAAAGCCGTTTCAGTCGGCTGGCAGCCCGAAGGCAGCGAATCGAGCTACTGGTTCCTGCGGATCGCGGTCAACCCGGAGGCGATTCGGGTCGACAAGGCGAGTTTCTGCAAGGCCCTGAACGCCGAAGGCATTCCCGCCACCGAGCACTACCGCCACATTCCGGGCGAGGCGCCGTGGTTCAAGAACAAGGCGACGTTCGGGACCAGCGGTTTTCCGTGGAATTGCTCAGACTATCGAGGCGGCCCGGAGCCCCGGGTCAAGATCGAAAACGCCATCGCCGCCGCCGAGCGGCATTTCAACATCTCGATGCACGAAAACTATGGCCCCCGGGAGACACAAGGTATAATCGACGCCCTGGTGAAGGTGGAAGCTGCGTATCTGCGTTGACGGCTTGCGTTTGCCGGATCGATGGACGTTCAGCCGTGGATAACCCGCAGCGAGGAGACGACGATGAAGGTCTACGTGTGCACGGACTTGGAAGGCGTGGCGGGAATCGTCAGCACCGATGAGCAGTGCGTGGCCACCGGCAAATACTACGAGCAGGCCAAACGCTGGCTGACCGCGGAGATCAACGCGGCCGTTGAAGGCATGTTCGAGGAAGGCGTGACCGACGCGCTGATCCTGGACGGCCACGGGCCCGGCGCGATCAGCTATGAGGATCTGCATCCGAAGGCCAAGCTCCTGCACGGCCGGCCGACCTCGCCTCGCGAGTGGCGAAACGCGGTGGTCAACCAGTACGACGTGGCCATGATGATCGGCCAGCACGCGATGGCCGGCACCCGCGACGGCGTGCTCAACCACACCCAGAACAGCCGGACCGTCGAATACTACAAACTTAACGGGACGCCGATCGGCGAGATCGCCCAGTTCGCGCTGCACTGCGGAGCGATGGGGATTCCGATGATCTTCCTGAGCGGCGACGAGGCGGCGTGCCGCGAGGTGCGGGAGTTGATCCCGGCGGTCACAGCCGTGTCGGTCAAGCGCGGGCTCAGCCGGTTCAGTGCGATTTCGCTGGCCTCGGCTGAGGCGCACCGGGTCATTCGCGAAGGCGTGCGCGAGGCGATCCGCAACCACCGCGAGCAGCCGATCAAGCCGGTGGTCTGGAAAGGGCCCTTCGTGCTGGAAAAACGCTTCTTCCATTCGGAAGTCGGCGACGCCTACGCCGGCAACCCGCAGGCCACCCGCCTCGACGCCAAGACGGTGCGGTTGACCGGTGACGATATCGCCGAATTGATATACGCGTGATGTGACAGGGCAGATCCAGGAGACCTCAACGTGGCCGAACGCAGGATCACCGGCAGCTTCTTCGACCTTCAGCACGTGAACCTCTGGGACGCGATGTGGTGGACCGACCAGTGCCGGTTCTGGAAGGAGGAGAGCTGGCGGGCTTTGATTCGCGACATGCACGAGATCGGGATCGACACCGCGATCTGCGGAGCGACGGCGCTGTGGGGCCGGCCGCTGTTTCCCGGTTACGAAAAGACGGTCGGCCGGCCGCTGCTGATGGGCTGCGACGATCCGCTGGGCGCGTGCGTGGATGAAGCCGACAAGCTGGGCATGAAGATGTTCTACGGCGTCGGCTTCCGCGGGCGGTGCAGCCAGGTGCGCGACTACGCCGACATGAAGCCGCCGTGGATCGAGGAATGGTTCACCTGGAACCGGGCCCTGGCCGAGGCGCTGGTGGACCGCTACGGCGACCGGCCGAGTTTCGCCGGGCTGTACATGTCCTACGAGATCGACTTTCACGATTACCAGGTCGAACTGTACGAAAAGCTGATGGGCGAGTACCTGCGACCGGCGATCGGCAGGGTGCCTGTCCTGGCTTCGCCCGGCAGCCTGGGCGAGCATTCCAATCCGCAGAAGCTGCCCGGCCAGTTGGAGCGGATGGGCATTAACATTCTGGCCCCGCAGGACTACGGCGGGCGGCGCCGAGACGTGAACGAGGCCCTGGAGCTGGTCCGCGGCAACGCCCGCGAGTTGGAGCGGTTCCGCTCGCGGATCGAGAGCGTCGGCGTGACGCTCTGGTCCAACTGCGAGGTTTTCGACCTGGAGCCGACGCCGGACGGGCGGGCCTGCTGCGTGCCGGGCCCGATCGAACGGGTCCGTCAGCAGATCGAGATTCAGGCCCCGTTGGTCGAGAAGCTGATCTGCTATCAGTATCAGGGGATCATGAACCGCAGGACGCCGCTGGTGGACATCGGCCATCCCGATACCGACAAGCTCTACCGCGGATACGTCGAGTACCTCCAGTAAGGCTGGTGCATTCGGAGGACTCAGGTTGCCTGCCTTCCCGCCGCGGTGCGCCGACAGCGTTTCGGCGCACCCTCCGCTGGCACTACCGGTGCGAATTCTGTACGATGGCGCCGGAAACAAGCAGCTATGAATCAGACGATACGGACGGCAATCATCGGCTTTGGGGCGATCGGCAAGGCGCACGCGGCGAGTCTTGGCCGATCGGCTGACTTTGCCCTGGCCGCCTGCGCCGATCCGAACATCGAGCAACTGCGGGCCGAGGGGCTCGACCCGTCCGTGCACCTGTACGCGGACGCCGCCGGGATGCTGGCCTCCGAACCGCTCGACGCGGTGATTGTGGCCAGCCCGCACCATCTGCACCACGAGCACACGCTGGCCGCTCTGGAGGCCGGCTGCCACGTGATGGTCGAAAAGCCGATGGCGATCGACGTGGGTCAGTGCACCGAAATGATCGAGGCGGCCGACCGCTGCGACCGGCAGCTCATGGTCGCCCACACGCTGCACTACTTTCCGACGATGCGCCGTCTGCGCGAACTGATCGGCGGCGGACGGATCGGCGAGGTGGTTTCGGCGCTCGAGCAGCGCTGCGCCCCGTACGTCTCGCAAAGCCGGCCGGCGTGGTACCTGCATCGTGAGGCCAAAGGGATGTTTTTCAATCTCGGCGCCCACTGCATCGAGCGGCTCGGCTGGATCATGGGTGCGCCGGTCGAGCGGGTGGCGGCGCGGTTGAGCGAGGAGGACGGGATCGACCTGGGCGGGTCGGTGCTGCTGACCTATCGCGACGGGCGCTCGGCCCTGGTCAGCATGTCGGGTTACAGCGGAGGCGAACCCTCGAGCGTGACCGTGTTGGGCCGAACCGGGATGATCCGCGGGTCGTTCGGTTCGCTTGAAGTGTGCACCGGCGAGCGATTCGAGCCGGTCCAGGTGCCCTCGATGGAGCCGCCCGGAATGGCCCAACTCGCTGAGTTCGCCGAGTCGATCCGCCAACATCGCCCCAGCCGGACCGACGGACACGCCGGACGCGAGGTCGTTGCGGTCGCCCTGGCCGTCTACCGGGCGCACGAGACGGGGCAAACCATCGGCGTGGAGAGGAGCTACGAGCGATGATCGATCACGGACTGGTGTCGGTAACCTTTCGTGAGCTTGCGCCCGGACAGATCGTGGACTTTGTAGCCAAGGCCGGTCTGAGTGCGGTTGAGTGGGGCGGCGACGTGCACGTGCCGCCGGGAGACGCCAAGCTGGCCAAAGAGGTGCGCCAGATGACCATCGATTCGGGCCTTCGCGTCGCCTCGTACGGCTCGTACTATCGGTCTGAAGGCGATGAGGCGTTCGAGCCGGTGCTCGAGACGGCGCTGGTCCTGGCGGCGCCGACGATCCGGGTATGGGCTGGGCACAAGGGCTCAGCCGACGCCGGACCGCGGGATCGCCAGACGGTAATAGCCGACCTCTGCCGGATCGCGCGGTTGGCTCTGTCGCACAAGACGACCATCTCGCTGGAGTATCACGGCGGAACGCTGACCGATACGCCGGATTCGGTGGATCGGCTGCTTGATGAGCTGGATGGCTGCGATGCGGAGGCTGCGCGGAACATTTTCCTGTATTGGCAGCCGTCGCGGGCGCATTCGCCGGAGCAGCGGCTCGAGAGCCTCCGCCGCGTGCTGGCTCGGTTGAGCAACCTGCACGTCTTCCACTGGGTCGAACACGAGCGCTTGCCGTTGGCTGAGGGCCAAGTGGATTGGCGGGAGTATTTGGCTCTGGCCAACTCGACCGGTCGCGGCCACGCCGCCATGCTGGAGTTTGTGCGCGACGACTCGCCGGAGAGGTTTCTCCAGGACGCAGCGACGCTCAAGGACCTGATCGCCTCGAGGTAATGCCTACGGCTGGCGCTCGATTTCGTAGGCCAGGAACGTCCCCTCCGGCTGAACCGTTGCCGCGGTGAACGTGACCGCGCCGTCGGCGACGCGCGTCTCCATCTTCTTTTGCCGCTTGCCCGACAGATCGACCGCCCAAACTTCGACCGCACCGGGGTCTTCCAGCTTGATGCTGATCTCCGCGGTGCCTCGGCGGACCAGGTGCGGCAGTTGGCCGATGTGCTCGAGCACGGTCAGATCGCGGCTGCGGAACTTGATCCGGTCGTTCTGTACGTCGGTCAGGTGCAGCACGAGCAGCCGCCGGCTCTCGGCGATCGGCTGACCATCGACCGCCGCCACCATCACCGTGCACGCCTGCCCGTCGTTCGCCACCCGCACCCGCTCGCCCGCCAGCTCGCCCTTCCTCAGGATGATAAACGCCTCGCTGTTCGGCGTGACGGCCTGGAAGGTCTCCGCCTTCGCATCGAGCTTGAGCTGTCCGGTGTCGCTGGCAAACCGCCCAGCCGCCGCGTCCACGTGGGCCTTGTCGATCACGCCGTCCGCGGTCAGCCGGTCGATCAGCGTCGGATCCCACGGATAGAACTTCGTGCGGGAAAGCACCTTTCCCGAACCGGGCCATCCGACGGCGGCGGCGTATCTTCCGTCGAAGCTCGCGGCGTCCGCTGCGTTCACGCTGCCGATCCGGTAGGCCAGCCCAAGGCTGCGGAAGTCATCCGCGAAGTGGTTGCGGCCGTTGCGGTACGCCCGGTAGATCGTGTCCTCGCTGACCACATAGGCCAGCGCCTTGTCCGCCGGCCGGACATCGCCGCGCAAAAACTGAAGGGCGATGATCCGTTCGGCCAGCCGGTTGATCGGGTCGTGCACCGCGCCGAAGACGTACGCCACCTTGTCCGTCGTCATCTCGTCGGCGTCGTGTCCGAAGTCGAACCGCATCAGGCCGTCCCAGTCCTGAAGCCCGGCGTAGGCGCCCATCAGCGGTCCTCCCTCGCCGCGGTTGACGTTCGGATAGCAGTAGTTGAACTCGGTCACCGTGAACGGCTTGCCCAGAATCCGCGTCGGGAAATACACCCGCGGGTTCACCGCCCCGCGCGCCAGCGCGCTGGAGCCGTTCATCTGCTTCCACGGAATTCCCCACGGCGAATCGGAGAAGAAGGCCGGGTGATTCCAATAGGCGTGGTTGTCCACGTAATCCAGATGCGAGCGGTTCAACGTCAGCAGCTCCATCTCATAGTGGTTCACGCCCGACACCGGTCCCGCATAGCCGATGTCGCGCAGGACGGCTTTGAGCTGCTCGTCCGTGCGAATCTGAAGCTCGGTCAGGTACCGGATGAAATCCGCCTGTCTCGCCTCCGCGTCCGCCCACGTCAGCTTGTGTTGTTCGGCCCACTCGGTGAATCCCTTCTCGTACAGCGGGAACATGCCTTCGTAGGTGCAAATCCAGTTCTCGTTGAGCGGTGCGGCGCCCCAGAACACCGGGTCTTCGGCTATGTTCATGTCGGTGTAGGGATTGCGGCGGGTCAGCAGTGCTCTGGCCCATCTTGCCCACGCTTCCCGCGCCGTCGCCGAGAGGTACACCAGTCCGCCGATTTCCTCACGGAACTCCCGACCGAACTCCGGGCAGTCTTCCGCCGAGAACCCTCGCTGGGTGTACAGATCAAACGTCACGTACACGCCGTGTTTCTTGAGACACGCGATCAGATACTCCAGCCGATCGAGGCGCTCGAGGTCGAACGGCTCGTCGCTGCGGGCCTTGGCCGGGTCGGGCGTCAGCGTCACGTCGAAATGCTGCAATCGCACCGCGTTGTAGCCCATCCGGTGCAGCGTCTGGGCCAGCAGTTCCGCGTCCTGCTTCGACGGATAGCACAACTCATAGCACAGGTTCGGTCCGAACAGCCGCACACGCCGGCCCGGAAGGTTCTTGAATTCGAAACGCCCGTCACGCACCACCACGCGCCCGTGCTGGCCGGCCGGCGCCTCGTTCAGGAACGAAAAGTCCATCACGCTGTCCGGCTCGATCGTCTTGAGGTTCTCGATCGGCTGCCAGTCGTCGTTCTGGACGATCATGTGCGGGCCGGAGCTTTCTGGCAGGGCCAGGTCATCTTCCGATCCGGTGATCGCCACCACCGCCCAGACGGATTTTCCCGATCCGGTCAGCGTGAGTTTTTCGACGGGTTTGCCCTCGAGGGCGAACTTCGAGGCGTAGAGCCCGACGTAGGCTGAGTTATTGTCCGACGTCCAGACCACCGCGCCGTTGGCGACAGGGAAGGGGATCCACCAGTCGTCCAGGTCGCGCTTGGCGATAATCTCAATGGTCTGATCGGTTCCATCGGCGTAGGCGACGCGGATCGTTCCGATCGGCGACGCGTCCTTGGGCGTCCAGGCCGAACCGTGCAAAAGGTAGAGGAACTTGAGGCTCTGTCCGTTCACCGGGATATCGGCCTGCTTGAGGAAATACTCGCGTTCCGGGCCGGCGAAAATCAGGCACGAGCGGCCGCCGTTGGCGTTGGGATCGATTACCTCGAACTCGATCTTGCCGTACCGCTGCCGGCCGACGGGCATTGTCCGCAGGTCGTTGACGCGGCCCTGGTCGGTCCAGCCGCCCTGACGGTCGCCTTCGACCTCGTCGGCAAAGCCCATGTTGGCCGCCGCTGAGATGTCGATCGGCTCCTGAGCCCGCACCGCTCCCGCCGCCATCGCCAGCATCGTCAACGCCATCGCAATCATCCGAGCCATCTGGCCTCCTGTGGTCAAGAAATCGTGTACTCGTCCTTGTCAAAATCGACCGTAATCGTCGTGCCGTCGGCATAGGCGACGCGCTGACGGCGGCGGGAGTCATCCAGGAACTGGTGGCTGACCATCTCCTGCAGGGCCAGTTTTTCCTGAATCTGGCAGAGCGTCCGGACCGTTGCCAGCTCCCGCTCCGATGGTTCCAGCGAAAGGTACGGCATACCCGCGTTCATCAGGGCGTGCAAGACGCTGCTGTCGCCGTCGGGAATTCCCCAGCCGCCCTTGCCGTCGATGTTCACGCTCCACGGCAGCATGATCGCGTCATGGTACACCAAATTCAGCAGCGGCACGGGAATGCCGTTGGCCGGGCCCCGGCCGGGATTCGGAACCAGCGGGTACGGACCGTGGTGCACCAGGTCCAGATGCGGGATCGCCCAGTCGCACGGCTCCTCGGAACTCACCACGCCCAGAATCGCCCGCACCTGGCCAAGACACTTCGCCCAGTTCGCCAGGCACTCGCGCCGGGTCACCGGATGTTCCGGATTGAAGCACTGATCCGGCGGAACCACCGCGATAACGTCCAGATAGGCTCCGCGAATCCTGATTCCCAGGTCGATCAGCGCCCGATGGTTCCTCGCCTGGGCCAATGGCGACAGACTCGAACACAAAAGGCCCTCGGCGCCGCCCGGCCAGGTTGTCTCGTAGTGGCGCTTGCCGTTGGCGTCCTCCCACACCTCGTGCCGCGCGTCGTGGGCCGGTCCGTCGTGGAAGTAGTCGCGATACTGATCGTGGATGGCGAACAGGAAGTTCAATTCGTCGCACGCATCGGCGAATCGCTTCATCGCCTCCCAGCCGCCGGCCTCTTCGCACGGCGGCATGTGGTCCGGATGGAAATTGTCGTACCCGCGATATCCCCAGCCGTCCAGGTGCACGTACGCCTTGTCGACCCCTCGCGAGGCTAGTTTCCGCAGTTCCGCCGCCCGCTGATCGAACGTAACCAGTTCGTGGTTCTTCGACGGGTCCTCATGGTTGTAATACGACGATGACGGCTCCATGTGGTACAGAATGCCCGTGTGGACCACCGGTGAACCGAGCAACCGGCCGACCAGCGGGTTGCGGGCGATCTTCTCACGCAGCGAGATGAATTGCCCGCTCTCGATCACGTGCCGCCGGTACCGTTTGGCCAGCGTCACGTAGTCGCCCTCGTCAAACGCACAGAACCGCACTTTACGCGGATAGGCCAGCCGGCCCAGTTGGTCCAGCCACTTGAGCGTCACTTGCGTCGGCCCGCCGGCCGGGTGCTCCAGCTTGGCCGAGGCATCCACCGGCGTTTCGAGGATCGTCATTGCCGCCGCCCGTCCTTGCTGATATCCCCACCACGGCATGTAGAACCCGCGGCCGTACATCCGGTCGTCGTACTGCACGACCGCTTGCGGGAAGTCCTTGGGGATCAGCACGCCCTGCATGTTCGGCACGACCGTCACGTCCACGCACGCCGGATCGACCATCTTCGGCCAGCGGCAATCGAGCACCGCGGCGCCCTGCTCCGTGGGAATCAAGTGGAACAGAATCTCTTCCGTTCCCAGCTCCATCGCGATGACCAGCCGAAGCTCCAGGTCGATCGAACCGAACTGCGGATGGACAAAGTCCCGCAGGTGGATCATCAAACCGCCGATGCTGCCGGTGTCGTAGTGCGAGACGTGCCGCGATCGGGCCGCCGTCAGCGCCATCGACGCCGCCGATCCGTTCCGCCCGACCGTCAGATCGTCGGCCTGGGAGCCGATCATCCGCCAGACGGTCTGCCCGCTGTGGATGCAAACGCCGAACGTCGATTCGTCGAACTGCACAGTTCGCCTTTCGCTGCGAATCGTCCAGGTCTTTCCTTCTTGAGACACCGAGATCCGCCGGCTGGATAGGAAATCCGCTCGCTCCACCATTCGTGTAGGCTCCTGCCGCTTTAGAATCGTTCCAGGTATTCCCAGTCGTAGGGATACGCGCCCACCGTCGCGTCGTAAGGGATCCAGACGGCGCTGGCGTCCACCCGCACCACGTTCATGCCTCGCCGCTGGTGGTTGCCGCTCCATATCTCCTGGTCCCACGGGCACGGCTGCCACCAGGCGAAGGCGTCCGCCGCCATCACCCGCTTGGGCGGATGGTTCGAACGCAGATTGAACGAATTCTCCTGCCCTCTCTGATACGAGCAGGGATACCAGCTCATCCAGTACGAGGTGGTGGGCCAGTCGGATGGTCCAAAGTCGGCCGGTTCGGTCCGGCCGTACAGGTCCGCCGGGCAGATCATCGCCGCGGGCACGCGGTTCTCCCTCGCTGGAACGGCAAAGGGATGGCTGATGTAAGGGAACAGCAGCCCGAATTGGGTATACATCTCCCAGTAGGCCCACACCGCCAGGTTGCCGCCGTAGTCTTCATGCATCTTGTCGCGATGGTTGTACGGCCCGCAATCGGCATGATCGTCGCAGTAGAGATTCCAGGCCGTTCCCATCTGACGCGCGTTGCTTCGGCACTGCGTTCGATACGCCTGCTCCCGCGCCTCGCCCAGTGCCGGCAGCAGCATCGCCACCAGCACCGCTATAATGGCGACGACGACCAGCAGCTCGATCAGGGTGAACGTTCGATGCGATCCGCCGGGAGCGCGACGCGTCGTCTTCGACAAATCCGAAATCCGGAATCCGAAATTCGAAATTATGCTTGTCCGCATGACTGTCGCACCACCAATTCATAGTCCAGCTCAATCCGCTGCGGCTCGCTGAGCCGTCCCTGAATCGTATTGAGCAGAATACTCGCCAGCAAGTGCCCTTCCTCCACCAGCGGCGCGCGGGCCGTGGTCATGGGGCTGATCGTCGCCTTGGACATCGGCTCGTCGCCCATCCCCACCACCGCGCAGTCCTGTGGAATCCGCAAGCCTATCTGGTGCAGGACCGCCATCACCTCGGCCGCGATCAGATCGTTGAGCCCGAAAATGACCGATGGACGCTCCGGACGGTTCATCATCTCGCGGACCACGTAGAGAATCTCATTGAACCGGCGGACCTCGAAGGTGCAGTTCTCCTCCAACTCGACCCCAGCCGCAGCCAACCCTTCGCGAAATCCCCGCCCGCGCTCCTGCACGTCCTGGGTGTGGGAACAACTGACGGTGGCCATCCGCCGATGGCCCCGCTTCAGCAGGTGTTCAGCCAGGAGCCGCCCGCCTTGGCGATGATTGGCTGAGACGTAGCTGACCTCCAGACCGGGCACCTCGAACTTGCCCTCGACCACCACCGGCACCCTCGCGTCCTGGAATATCTCCACGATCCGGCGGGAGTCCTCGTAGGTCGGCGGCATCAGCACGACCCCCACGATCGGATTCCTCACCAGCAGCCGGGCCACCTGGACCGCACGCGAGACCGTCCCGTGGCAGTTGTAGGGGGCCACCGTGATCCCCGCCTCCAGCAGATCCGTACCCAGGCTGTCGAGCCAGTCGGCCGTCCGACCGGTAAATCCGGCCGGCAGCAGCACCGCCACTGTCCCGACGATGTCCTTTCGCGGATCGGCCACGCGAGTCCCCCGGCGCGGGCTGCGATGCACAAGCCCTTCCCGTGCAAGCCCTTGCAACGCCCGGTGGACGGTCAGGCGCGAGGTCTGCATCTCGCGGGCCAACTCGTGGTCCGGGGGCAGCCACTCGTTGGGCTTGTAGCGCCCGCTCGTGATGGCCTCGCGAACTATACTTCTAATATCTGAGTAGCTTTTAGCCAAAGCGCTCCTCGACACGGCGGCTCTTGCCGCTCTGGCTGCTAGTATATACTAATCGGCACCCTTAATCAATACCATAGCCGCGACACTTTCTGGGAATCTCCCAAAGATTCCAGCCGTCCTTTCGTCTGGACCGATAGGACAACTGACGCGTTCCAAATAGAACCGCGCGAGGAGTTCAGCCATGCAGCATGAGATCCTTTACCGTCCATCGTATTCCCTGCTTCGGGTCAATCTGGAGCGAGGCGAGAGACTTGCCGCCGAGGCCGGGGCGATGGTCTCGATGTCCAGCGGCATCGACATGCAGACGAGCATGAAGGGCGGCTTGATGGGCGCCCTGAAGCGCAAGATCCTCAGCGGCGAGAGCTTCTTCATCAACACCTTTGAGTCGCGGGAGCCCGGGGAGGTATGTTTCGCCCCGTCGCTGCCGGGCGATATTTATGACACGGAGCTTCGCGGGCAGACGCTGTTCGCCCAGTCCGGGGCCTACATCGCCTCGTCGCCGGAAATCCAGATCGACACCAAGTGGGGCGGGGCCAAGACCTTCTTTTCCCGCGAAGGCCTCTTTTTGCTCAAGCTCTCCGGAACCGGCAGCGTGTTCCTCTCCAGTTTTGGAGCCATTCACCAGATCGACCTGAGCCCCGGCCAACGCTACATCGTCGATACCGGCCACATGGTCGCCTTCGACGAAACCGTCCAGTACAGCGTCCGGCGGCTTGGGGGCCTCAAGTCCACGTTCCTCAGCGGCGAAGGGCTCGTCTGCGAGTTAACCGGACCCGGCCGGATCATGATCCAGTCACGCAGCGAAAGCTCGTTCCTCTCGTGGCTCCTGCCCAAGCTGCCGTCGAAGAGCTGATGGGACCGAACGCCTTCAAAGATGGATTCGAGAGAACGCACCTTCATCGCCCTGGACCACCAGCCGCCCGATCGCGTGCCAATCGACTTCTGGGCCTCGTCGGGCTTCAAACGCAAGCTCGCATTGGCGACGGGCATGTCCTTCCCGGACTTCCTCGATACGCACGACGTGGACCTTCGCTACATCGACGGTCCGGCGTACATCGGCCCGCCGCTGCGGAGGTTCCCCGACGGCAGCGATGAGGATCTCTGGGGGGTCCGGCGAGCGACGGTGGCGGTTGGCCCGCCCGATGCGAGCGAGTCGTACCAGGAGGTGTCGCACTCGCCGCTGGCGGAGGCGCGGACGGTCGAGGAGATTGAAGCCTACGGCCGCTGGCCCGATCCGGACTGGTTCGACTACGGCGTGGTCAAAGCCCAATGCCACGCCATCCGCGAACGCGGACGCGTGGCGGTCTTTATGGGCGACCGGCTCAACCGTATTGCGCAGCTCAAGCCCGCGATGTACCTTCGCGGGGTCGAGCGCATCCTGATCGACATGGTCGAGCAGCCGGACCTGGCCCGCGCGATCTTTGGCCGCATCCGCCGGTTCTATCGCCACTACGCCCAACGCATCTGCCAAGCCGCCGAAGGCTCGCTCGACCTGGTGCTCACCGGCGACGATTTCGGCTCGCAGAACGGCCCGCTCGTTTCGCCGCGGATGTGGGCCGATTTCCTCGGCGACGGATTCGCCGAGTACGTCGGCCTGGCCCAGAGCTTCGGTCTCCGCGTAATCCATCACACCTGCGGTTCGGTCCGGCCGATCGTCCCGCTGATGATCGAACGCGGCCTCGACGTCCTCCAGTCGCTTCAGCCGGAGGCCGCCGACATGGACCCGCGCACCCTCAAATCGCAGTTCGGCGACCGCCTGGCGTTTCACGGCGGGATATCCATCCAGCGGGCCCTGCCCTTTGGCCGCCCGCACGACGTGGCCGTCGAGGTCAAGGACCGCATCGAGGCCCTCGCCGGCGGCGGCGGATACATCCTCTGCACCTCGCACAACCTTCAAGCCGACGTCCCGATGGAAAACCTCGTCGCCCTGCTCGACGCCTACCGTCGCTACGGGCGGTACGCCTGATGCCGCCAGAAGTCTCGTGCGTCTGGAGGAACGCGCCGTTACCATTCACTGCGTCTTGTGAATATCGGCGGCGAGATGGGTGGCCCGTGGTGGGCGGCCGATTCGCCGCTGCACTTAGGTCCAGAAAGAAGGGACGACCATGGACGAGCAGAACGCTCCCGTAACCCCGCCGCCGCCGACCGGTCCGGATCAGGACTCCCGCCGCTGGGCGATGATCACGCACCTCTCAGCCCTGATCGCCTACGTCGGCGTGCCCTTCGGCCACATCGCCGGTCCGCTGATCCTGTGGATCATCAAGAAGGACCGGTCTCCCTTCATCGACGACCAGGGCAAGGAGGCGGTCAACTTCCAGATTTCCATGACGATCTACGCCCTGATTTCTGCGGCGCTGACCCTGGTGCTGATCGGCTTCGTGCTCCTGGCGATCCTGGTCGTTTTGGACATCATTCTGATCATCATCGCCGCGGTCCAGGCCAACATCGGCCAGGCCTACCGCTACCCGCTGACCATCCGGTTCCTGAAATAGCGCACCAGAGCCGTCTCCTTGTCGCATTCTTCCCCTACAGGTTCCTGACGACGGCAAAAGAAAAGGCAAGAGGCTCGATCCCGAGTCCTCTTGCCTTCTTTTCGACTTGGAGGTTCTTTCCCGCCGGTTACTTTCTCCGCTTGGCCTTCTTGGCCTCCTGCTTGGCGGCCTGTTTGACCTTCTCCTCGGCCTCCCACTGTTTGGCCTTAACCTCGAGCTTCTTTTGCCACCGGCTCCAGAACGATTCCTTCCTGGGCCGCTTGCCGCCGGGATAGGCCTTCTCCTCTTCCTCCAGGTGCTGGCGGATGCGGCGGTTCTCGAAGAACCCGATGACGTTGCTGGTCAGAATGTAGAGGTTCAATCCGCTCGGAGCGTTGTAGAGGATCAACGCGAAGAAGACGGCCATGAAGTAGAAAATGAATTTCTGCTGCTTGGCCTGGGCCGGGTCGGCCATCGCCTCCGCCGCCTGCGGCTGGAACTTCTGCTGAAGCAGCATCGAGACGCCCAGCAGCAGCGGCAGGATGTTGAGCCCGTGGATCGGGCCGGTCAGGCTCCCGATCAGGGGCAGCATGAACTCACCCGAAAAACCGATGATCTGGTCCGGGCCGGCCAGGTCGTTGATGAACCAGAAGAACGGCTCGTGGCGCAGCTCGAACGTGTTGTTCAGCGCCGTCCACAGGGCGATCCAGATGGGCATCTGCAGCAGCATCGGCAGGCATCCGAGCATCTGCGTGGCCGGATTGATGCCCTCCTCCCGGTACAGCTCCATCGTTGCCTTGTTCTGGGCTTCGCGGTTGTCCTTGTACTTCTCCTTGATCGCCTGCATCTTCGGCTGCAGCTTCTTCATGTCACGCTGCATCCGCATCATGTTCTTCTGCGCGCCCTTGGTCACCGGGTGCAGCAGCAGCCGCACGATCACCACCATCAGGATGATCGCCAACCCGTAGTTGCGCGTCACGGTGTGCAGGCCCTTGAGCAGGGCGATCATGATCTCAGCCAGCCACTGCATCGTGCACCAGGAGTACTCCACGGTGCCGATGTAGTTCAGGCTGCGGTAGGGCTCCTGGGCGAAGATCTCATCCGACTTGGGCCCCAGAAACAGATCGAAGTCCAGTTCCGCCCGCTCCGACGGCTGGATCGAAAGGGGCCGGCTCGTCCACACCGAGCTCAGGTCCTCGCCGAGCTCCTTATCCGGAGAATAGGCCGTGGCCTCGATGCTCGCGATCCTGGCCCGCGTGGCCTGATCGGCGGCCAGAAGGGCGGCAAAATACTTGTTGGTCTGCCCCGCCCAGACCACCTGCTCGTCCACCGCGCCCAGGCGATAGGCCATCCCTTCAGCCTTCTGCACGTGCTTGCGGTCCACCGGCTGAACCGTTACCTCCTGGCCTCCCGGTTGGACCAGTCCGGCAAACGATTTGCGGTAGCTGTCGCTTCGCGGGTCTTCCTGAGGGATGCCCATCGGGCCCCGCTGGCGAAGCACCACCTCCAGCGGCTGATCGGAGAGGTTCTCGACCGCCAGGTTCACCGCCACGTCGAAGCTCTGCTTGGGCACGACGTAGGTCTTGGTCACCCGCAGCAGGTCTTCGCCCTCGCGGCGAATATCCACCCAGAAACGCACCCGCTGCTCGTCATCGCCCGTCGAGACCTCGTACCGCCAGTCCCGCCGATCGAGGCCTACCTGCCACTTGGCCCCGTCCGGGCCAAAGACGGTCAAGCCTTCGGTGGCCAGCGAGTCGCGGACGTCGGTCCCGTAGTCGACTTCGGTCAGCAACTGGTACGGTTTGTCCAGCTTGCCCACCTCCGCGGAGTACTGCGCCAGTTCCGCCCTGCGGACCGCCGCCCCTTCCGTCGTCAGCGTCAGCCGCGAGCGATACCCGTTGCCGCGCTCGGCGTTGCCGATCACGATCTGCTCGTCGTGGACCTCAGCCGTCTCGACCGCCAGCACGCCGCTGTCGGCCGACATGGCGGGCTCGGTCCAATCCGTCCTTGCCGGCTTGGTGCCCTGCGTGGCCGCCACTTGGGTCGCCGCCGGTCCCGTCGTTGCCGTCGGACGCGGCGGTGCGGGCCAAAGACGCGTGGATATCTGGGTCCAGACCATCAGCGCCAGGAACGACAGCGCCATGGCCGCGATCAACCGTTTCCATTCCATACTCTGTCTCTACCACTTTCCGAAACACGCTTTTGACACCCCTGCCCTGCCTGTAGGTCAGCTTGGGTGATACGCAAGATTGATAATGATACGTCGGTACTTGATCCCAGTCAAACACTTTGCCGCCGCCTTCCGGCCCCCTCATGGGGGTGGAAGGGCGCAAAAAAAGCGGCCCGGGCGTCGGCCCGGGCCTTCGACGTGGGAAACCAAGAGTTTCTCAGGGACACGCCGCCCCTGAACTATTCGATCAGCCGCACGGGCCGTCGTCCGCCGAGCGTCCGGAACACCTGCCGGAGGTCTTCCTCGTACTGCGAGATGGCCAGAGTGGGCACGTGGTAGTGCTCCCCCTTGCCCAACTCGGCCAGTTCCGCCATCAGCTCCTGGTCGGCCACCGAACCCAGCGAAATGGTGAAAATCTGGATCCGGTTGGCCCCAGTCCCCGTCGCCGATTCGATGCACACCTCGCGGGCGATCTCCTCGTTGTCGGGCCGGTTCGCCATGCCGTCGGTCATCAGGATCATCACCTTCTTGGCCGTCGGCCGCGCCCGCGGACCAAGCAGTTCGGCCACCGCCAGATCGACGCCCGACGCGATATTGGTCTGGCTGCCGTAGCTGCCCGCCTGCTGGCTGTACGCCTCGACGGCGATCGCCTCGAGGTCGTAGGTCAGTTCGTGTTCGATCCTCGACGTGTCGCAGTAGGAAACCAAGCCGACCTGATCCGAACTGTCAATCGAAACCAGGTACTGGCACAGCACGCCGATCGCCTGCTTGAGGGCGTGCACCGGCTGGACCCGGGTGTTCGAGAGCTCCGGCGTTTCCCACTCGCAGTGCCGCTTGTCCAGCAGGTAGTGAACGAACGTCCGCAACCCGTAGCGGTCCTCGTAGGCCCGTTCGTCGGCGTCCCGCCAACTGTCGTCCAGGCTGGTCTTGACGTAGTTGATGTACTCGTCCCAGCTTCCCTGCGGATAGGGATACGGCACGTTGGTCAGACCCAGGTAGCTCTTGATCTTGCTGGTGTACAGCGAGGAGGAGTAATAGGGCATCTGTGAAGCGCTGCTGTGGAACGCCGTCATCTTGCCGAAGGTCGGCGAACCCAGGTCCTCCCAGACCTGCCGAATGTTGATCTCCGTCTCGCTCTCGTGCTTGAGCTGGCTGTCGTAGCTCATCGAGTTCGACAGGTCCATCACGATCACGATGTCCCGCGGCACCAGCATCGCCGTCGCCGAGGCGCCCAGGTCGGCCTCCGAAACCCCAAGGAATGGGCCCAGAAACAGTTGCAGCGCTCCGTTGGGCGAATCGGAACTCCGCCGCACCCGGATCCGAACCGCGTCGGGAGGTTCGGCGCCCGGCTCGAAGGCGTACTTGCCTCCGCTGTCCATTACCGCCCGTCCCAGCGTTATGTCGTCCTCCGACAGGTCGATGGCCACTCCGCCCGCCTCATTGAGCTGACTGTAGTGACGGGCGATATCGAACGCCGTGGTTTCCAGTTCGCTGCCCGCCAGGCGACTCGCCGCCGCCATCGCCGCGGCGTCCGCCGTCCGCTGAAGCTCCGCCTGCGTCGAATAGATGTACCCGACGTCGACCGCCAGGGCGGCAAACCCGACCATGACCGTCATGGTCGCCGCCACCCACACCGCCGCCACCGCCCGCTTCGCGCGGACCGATGGCACCTCTCTGACTCGCCCTTGCATTCCCATTCTTACTCTCCTTTAGATGAAAGTGCAGGTGCACGGTGATCTTGTTGTCATTCACCCCTGATAAGTTAGGTAAGAAGGGAATTCTCTATCTTAACATTACAATAGATGGCGGGTTAATGCAAACGCCTAAACACCGGTCCGCAAATGCGGCGGCGGAGATGATCGAGGAACGTCTCCCGCTACCGAGAGGCAGCCTCTCTCATCTCCGCCAGCACGTGCACCTGTGAGCCGGACTGCTATTCGATCAGCCGAACGGGGCGCCGTCCGCCGAGGGTCCGGAAGACGTCCTGGAGATCCTCCTCGTACTGTGAGATGGCCAGGGTCGGCACGTGGTAGTGGACGCCCTTGCCGTTTTCGGCGAGGTTGGCCATCAAATCCTGGTCGGAGACCGATCCGATCGAGACGCTGTAGATCTGCACGTGCTGCTCGCCCGCGGCGTCGGCGGCGTCGTAACAGGCCTGCCGGGCTTCCGTCTCACCGTTGGGCCGGTTGGCCACGCCGTCGGTCATCACGATCATCACTTTCTTGGCCGTCGACCGCGAGCGAGGTCCGGTCAGCTCCTGGACCGCCAGGTTCATCCCAGCCGAGATGTTCGTCATGCTTCCGTAACTGCCTGCCTGCTGAGAGTAAGCGGTGTCGCTGATGGTCTGAAGATCGAACGTCAGCCCCTGCTCGAGCCGCGCGCTGTCGCTGTAGGACACCAACCCCACCTGATCGGCGCTGTCCATTGAGATCAGGTACTGACACAACACGTCAACGGCTTCTTTCACCGCGTAGGTCGGCTGAACGCGGGCGTTGGCCAACTGCGGCGTCTCCCACTCGCAGTGCCGCTTGTCCAACAGGTAGTGGACGAAGGTCCGCACGCCGTAGCGGTCCTCGTAGGCCCGTTCGTCAGGGTCGCGGCCGTAGTCGTCCAGCTTGGTCTTGACGTAGTCGATGTACTCGTTCCAGCTTCCCTGGGGATAGGGGTACGGCACGCTGTTCAGGCCCAGGCGGCTCTTGATCGTACTGGTCGAGAGCGACGAAGAGTGATAGGGCATCTCACCCGCGCTGTTGTGAAAGACGGTCATGTTGCCGAAGGTCGGCGAGCCCAGATCCTCCCAGACCTGCTGAATGTTGATCTCCGTCTCGCTCTCGTGCTTGAGCTGGCTGTCGTAGCTCATCGAGTTCGACAGGTCCATCACGATCACGATGTCCCGCGGCACCAGCATCGCCGTCGCCGAAGCCCCAATATTCGCCGTATTGACCCCCATCAGCGGGCCGAAGAACAGCGAAACCGGGCCGTTCGGCGAATCCGACGCCATCCGCACCCTCACCTTCACCGCGTCGGGTGGCTCGACGCCCTCTTCAAATACGTACCTGCCATTCTCGCCCAGCACGGATCGGCCGGTCACGATGTCGCTCGGCGCAATGTCGATGGCCACGCCCGCCGCCTTGTTCTTGAGGCTGAACTCCCGCGCGGCCAGGAAAACCTGCGTCTCCAGGTCGCCCTCGCCGCCGGCCAGTTTGGCCGCCGCCGCCATGGCCGCGGCGTCCGCCGTCCGCTGAAGTTCCGCCCGCGTCGCATGGAGATACCCCATGTCAACGGCCAGGGCGGCAAACCCCAGCGCCGTGGTCAGAAAAATCGCCGTCCACACCACGGCCGCCGCACGACGTCTCTGTCTCCCCGAACCGACTGCCTGACTGACTGCCCGCTGTCTCATTGCTTTTCTCCTTACCGTGGTATGCACAGCTCCGGTTGGAGCGTTGTATCCCTGCTGGTGGTTGAGCCGTGCTTCGACAGTTGTCAGAGAAAAAGCTCTCTAAATTAACTCTACGATACGAATGCGTCAAAGAATGTTAATTTTGATAAAGTGGTAACATCGGGTCGAGTGGCTGGCAAGATGGGAGACTTGGGGTATTTCGTTGGGCCGGTACGATCGAGTTCGACGACCGCTGTCGGAACTGTACGAAGCAATTATAAGTAGCCATCAGAGCAGCTTATCGAATGCCCCATCCGCGGATCGAAGGGTGCCGCAGTAGAGGCAGCGGATGTGGCGGGGCGACATGGGCCGGTCGCAGTGGCGGCAGCGGACGATGTCCGTCTTGCGCACCCGGCCGTCCAGCGTGCCGTCCTGAAGGTCGATATCCTGGACCCGCTGGGCCAGTTCCTCATCCGTCAGGCCCGTCTTTTCCCTCAGCAGCGACCACATCGCCATCGCGATCAGCGTCAGGTGGTCCACCCGCTCCTCCAACTGCCGCACGTGCTCGGCGGCGCGGTTCGCCTTGGATCGCGCCGCGTCCGAGGAAATCTCCGACCGCTCGGCGTCCCACCCTCGCGTCGCCCAGAACATTCCGCCCATCACGAACCTCCTGTCTTGTCGGCTCGGGGTCTATGTTGCTGCCGCACGGCCTCGACCAGGCCTTCGAGCGTATGCTCGGTGGAGACAACCGACGGCTCGCGTCCGGACTGCCGCAGCCGCTCAGCCGTCACCGGACCGATACAGGCGTATCTGGCTGAGGTCAGTTTTCCGTCCAGATCGTGCTGTTGGATGAGCTTGAAAAAACCATCCACTGTCGAGGCGCTCGAGAACAGCACCCAGTCGAATCGTTCGAGCCGCTCGATACGGGCCAGGGCCGAAGGCT
>ENA-UOUL01001903-UOUL01001903.1-bioreactor-metagenome-genome-assembly--contig:-NODE-1903-length-26703-cov-39.107639_pt1 | contig 26703 bp, 18 predicted proteins | sample MGYA00249838_ERZ747220 | MGnify/ENA primary metagenome ERZ747220 (study PRJEB28778, sample SAMN05720191) | bioreactor metagenome | isolation source: Anaerobic biogas reactor | place: USA:Washington...
TGGCGTAATCATGTGCGACCAGGTGAAAGCTCTCGATATGCAGAGCAGAAATGCAGCCTTGATCGAAAAGGCGCCGCAGGATCTCGTGGCAGAGGCAATAGACATCGTCATCGCCATGATCGAAGTGTTATAAACGGCAACGGATCATCCGAGGCCCGCTGAGCGTTTTCGTAGCGTCTTCAACAGGTGCAATTTCCCCAGCGAAATTCCGTAGGAAATCAGCCGCGCTTTTTCTGTTTAGATGGTCGTGGAGTTTTTGATTGTAATAATTACGTAGGCACTTATAACAGGATGGCTCACAATCGCAATTATCCATAATTCTTACTGCGCGCCGAATGACTTTTGACAGCACTGTGCCATCAGGCGTTACTAGTCTGCGGGAGTGGCCGGCTCCTCCTGCCACTGAATCATAAATAATAAGATTGTATACCAACATGCCATTTTCAAGTTTTGTCTTATACAAACATCCCTTAATGTCGTTGCGTTCAATGTCCAGTTCCTTGGACATAGCTTCAATTAATGCAAAAAGCACAGATAGCATGCAGTCATAATCGGTCGCCTTATCAGCCGCAAAAGTTATCCGAGCTACATCTGTCTTAAACTCATGTGTAAGAAAAAATTCAAGCCCTGATTCTTCATTTGGACACTTGTTGCCAAACGCGTTCTGGTGCTTTTTAATATAGACCTCGTCCTCGCCTGTTGCATAGCCGCAAGTCGTGCATACTCTGAACTTAGTTTGGGTTCGAACCACCAACGAGTCATTTGCCGTGGATTCAACTTGAATAGTATTACCATCTGTGGAAAACACGCGCTTGTCTATGATTCGTCTGCTAGGATCGCCGATGTAAAAGTCATCCGTTTTATAGTTCTTTTCCGGTTTGCGCATTTTAGCAGGTTTTGCTTTGTCGTTGCCACTATTGCCTGCGAGAAAACCTCGACGCGGTTCCAGCGTCTTTTTCCAATGATATTTTCCAATTATCTGTCCGCAAGACCGGCAGGTCAAATCGTCGCGTACAGCACTATCGCTATAGTAGTTTTCGGCTTTGCATTCATTGTTTGTACAAGTAGAAAACCAGCCATATTCCCAATTATGTGCGCTCTTGCTGGCCGATTTGTGAATATAACGACTCGTGTATAGCATACCGTCTGCGACGACCTCAGAACCAGGCGCATACTCAGCGATAGCGAGCTGTAAATCGCGTTGCATTTGTGGACGATTCGCTTCTTTGGCGGAAATGGGATCGGGCAGGAGCTCAACCGTATCGACGGGAAAACCATATTTCGGTAGTACATTGTTACGTACGAGAAAGTCTATTAGGCTCTTGCGCGGTGCAACTCCATATGATTTATCCGTATTTTTATCGGCACGGAAATTGCGCAGTTTGCTTGCGACAGCGGCAGCCGCCCCGTCATTACCTTCTTTACGGCAGCGTTCCCTCTCGCTTTCAAGAAACGCTACCGTAGCACGAAAATCGCGTACGGCTATCTCCAGTATGCCGCTTTCGCCCACGAGGTGCTCAGTCCAACTCCAATCGTCAATTCCATAGTTTCCTGAAGGAATAGAGTCTTTTAGCAGCTTTTTTAGATAAGCAGGTCTTAAATCGAGGAAGTTTTTCAATTTTTCATAACCGTCAGAGTTGAGGAGTTCGGATTGGTTGTCACCGTCATACACCTCCTCATGCTCTTTCAGGAACGCGCTGAGGGCAACTGCGTTAATATGACGACGAATAATTTTTTCATTTTCCAAACGGAACAGTGGCGCTTTTATTAGCCCGTTGATCATATTCTCGGGATGCTCGAAATATGTAAAGTCATGTGAACTAAGTTTTGCATATGTGAGAGCATAGGCAGCCGACTGCAAACTCCGGCCAGCACGCCCTGCCCTTTGGACATAATTTGCTGGAGTTGGTGGTACGTCCCGCAGAAACACGGTTTCGAGACTTCCAACGTCGACCCCCATCTCAAATGTCGTAGAACTGCTGAGAGCGTTGATTTTTTTCTCAACGAACATTTTCTGATACTCTGTCCCCCGCTCGCGCGACAACTGCGCCGTATGCTCTTTAATATAAAGAGGCTTCATGCTGGTTGAACTGTAAAGACTAGCGTAGTGATTGGAAACGTTTGCCGATACCGGATCATAGTCTATTAATATACCTGAGCATTTAACGTTGACGCACCTATCCTGACAATTATGTACGGTAACCCTGCCGCACTTATCACAGCGATAGAGCCTTAGCCCTCTTACCCGTTCACCTGGCTCAGGGTCGTATAGAATAATGTCAAAATCCTGAACGGATAACGCGTATTCGGTATCATCCTCGAACCCGAGAATTTTCTCCCATAATTCTGTTAACAGCGACCACGCCTTCTCAGGCTCTAAGCGCATGGAACGCATTACACGCGTCATCCTTGTACTCGGATAGAAGTTTTTTGTCTTCCCTGTACGCTGACGGGGAACCCAACCGATCAGATAATTCTTGTCACCCTCTCTTTTCATCTTGACTATCTTTTTCGCCACCGGAGCATAGAACAGATACTCGCGCTCTTCCGCATTTAGGGCGAACTCATCACCTGCATCAAGAGCACCCCCATAGACAACATCGAGCATTAACAGATTGAGTAGAGACTTGGCATCGCGTTCCGCGTATTCCGGCGATGGCATATTACTCGCAATGATTTCTGTGGCATGATTCCAGGCTGATAGTCTCTCACGACTTTTGGGCGCATAATGATAGGTTAGCTTGCCCAATTGGACAAGCCCACTGGTTCTCCGACTTGATGCTAGCTCGTTCATGACAGCGATATACGCTTGGCTACGACAAATATCTGTCTGCGATTCTCCTTCCTTTCCGAGTTCAACAAATGTTCTATTGTCCTCAAATAGTCGTGCAAGGGTAGATACGGCTTCACGAACAGTAAGTACCAATCTTCCATCATTCAACATTTTATCGCACACCTGCCACAGTCCTCGCCTACGCAGGAACTCCTGATAGGATTTCTCCATATAGCTGGCAAAGAATGCAGCATCAGCCCGGCTATCCGAAAAGGTCAAAAATTGCCTTGCCCGCTTAATATGCTTAGGGGTTCTCGCTTTAGTGATATCGAAGAAGCCAGTCTCTTTTTCCGGCTCTTCTGAAGTGGGAATTGGGATGGCCTCATACTCGGGAAGCTGCTCATATAAGGCCGTACCTAAAACAGCAGTGGCCGCCTCGTAACCCAGGTAGAATCTGTGTATACTTCCAAACTCACATGCTGGGCAGGCGGCATCCCCGTTTTTACGCAATCTCGCCTTACGAAGCCTGATATATGAATAAGGACTGTGTTCACACAACGGGGCACGCGTAACCATACTATCCATTTCGATTGCTCCACAAACTGGACATAGTATGTAATCGTTCTCGTCCTTGCCATCGCCGTTGTCCATGTCATAGGGCTGCTCTTCATCCTCATCCGAGAAAAATCCCGCTTCATTATCTTGTTTAATTAAGAAGAAGTCGGTATTATCGTCAAAACCTTGTTTAGGATGAAGGAGACGCCCGTAATCGAGTATGCCCGCCAATGCAATGCGGCCACAATCTTTACAGATTGCGCACTCAAATACGGGGTTACCCATTTCATCATATTGTTTACGAGTCAGATATAAATCTCGGTTGCCCGCCAGCGTTATATATACGCCCTCAAGTGCTCGCAGGAAAAAGTGATATCGCGGCTTAATCAAGCTTGCACCATCCTTGACCGCCTTTGCGCTCGCCGCAATAAGATATACAAGGACTTCACTGGAAACACCCATCTCACCTGCCATTTTTGAAACAGTCAGTGCTCCGTTGGCAATTCGTCTCAAATTCCCGAATAAGCTGCTGCGTAGCATTAACTCAAAAATCTTCTCATTATCATCACCATTTGGGGCAAAATCAGCATTATATTCTTTGAGAATTTCTGAGATGGGGCGAGTTCCATAATAGAGTTCTTCAAATAGTCTTGTAGGGAAATTGCGTCGCACAATCATTGGTTGTTTTACTTCGATGGAGCGGATGATGTTTTCTGTATTGAAGTGTGTGCCACACAGGTTTTCAGCAAACTCAACTATTTGGCTATCTGCTTCCTTGTCCCCAAGGGTGGCACTTGTTAGTATGTACTGCACGCTATTTGGTCTGCTGATTCGTGCACGCAAACGGCGCATGAGAATGGCTGTCTCAATACCTGTCGCTCCTTTGTAAATGTGGGCTTCGTCCAATACAATGTAACGCAGGTTTGCTCCGGAAAACACAGCGTCGTCTTTGGGACGCAGCATCATGTATTCTAGCATGGAGTAATTTGTAATCAGAATATGTGGCGGTTCCTCTTGCATAGCTTCGCGGGAAATAATCTCATTGGGTAGGGGTTCGCTTCCGTATAGACTGCGATAATCTGCATAAGCTCGAGTTTGCCTGTGCCTCGTATTGCTATTGTAGAGGCCAAATGTGATCTCCGGACAAGTGGCAAGGGTTTTGCGCAAGCGCTTCATCTGATCGTTAGCAAGAGCATTCATGGGATATATAATTATTGCTCGGACTGCACGCGTCAGCGTTCCAGATTCCTTTTGTTCCAATAAATCTTGTAGGATGGGAAGTAAAAAGCACTCTGTCTTACCGGAACCAGTCCCTGTCGTCACAACAAGATTGCCGCCTGCTCGCGCACGGGATAGTGCCTCTTCCTGGTGCCAATATAGCGGACGCTCATATTTCAACTCTTTATCCTTCTCAGGTACATTCTCCAATGAGCGGAATAACTTTGAAGCCTGACCGTTATCAGCAAGCTCCTTGAGGCTCTTTCCACTTTTATACGAGCCACCAATATCCAAAAAAGGACCTTTTCCAATGACGCCGTCTCTGGCTAGCGCTTTGCGGAACAACCGTTGATAATACGGGTCTGCAATGGAAAACGTAGTACTGATATAATCGATAAAACTGCGCTTGATACTATCTGACGCTTCAATTGGATTAAACATCTTTTACCTCCGAGTGTGGTATTATCTTGAGACAATAGTAGTCTGGATTGCAGTAATCCTGCTGATTGATTCCTTTAATCGGCACTCTATCGGTAATGGAACTCCACTTTTTATTCACGTATAGCCCATCATCAAAAGGACCACGCAGTGAAATAGTATAATCATTGATAATCCATAGCTTTACGGGATTAACTTGCTCACGGCAAATCCCGTTACGAACATATTCATTGGTCGCGTAGGGTCGTAAGCAACCATCGTACTTGTATTGCAAACACCCTTCATAGCACGGGTAATACTGAGTCTCACCGTTTAACCCCTGCTCTCCGATATACCGGAGATTTGTGATAATCCCAGATGCTGAGTTAAGTTTTATGTGTTGGTTCTCAATGATCGCCTCGGTTACAATAACCGCACGACCATCAAACCTAAATAGGGCGGGATCACCCACGATGAACTGGCCATGTATAAATTCCTGGTATTTTGCGAAAAATCCAGGTGATTTCATGTAAATCGTATAATCGTACACACCATCCTCAAGATTATGATCAAATGAAATGACCTCATCCACACAACCGACGCGATATCGTCCTATTTCATTGTCTTGATAGCGGAAGCTAACCTCGAATTCGCTGTCTCTATCTCCAACGAAATTATCTTCGATACACCAAAGCAGAGCTTTTTGCTCCACTAAAAAGGGAGGGGACTTAAACGATGGCTGAAAACCGATATCAAACAACTTAATCGGCAACGGGCGGACACCCTCCTTGTTGATGATAACGCCTACCGTTTCAACATTCGAATCGTGAACTGTCCTGATTTCGTTGCCGATTTCCACCTTATCTGTCATGAAGGTTCTTCCACCAATCAAAATGGTGCTGTCATAACCTCTCGGCGTATCCACTTCCAGTAGCGCAGACATCGGTATGTCTTTATACCACAATGTTGGTTGCACATCTACTGGAATACTTACGCCATTTAGACGGCAGCCCAGCGTAGGAATATCGATGGAAAGATCGCCCTCTCCGTATGGAATAAGCATATATTGTTGGCCAGGCAGTATTTTATATGGGTAGCGATAAACTCCAGTGCAATTCGAAACCTCTACAGCTCCATTTTCACTGTAATTATCAAAATAATAGAAACCTTCAAAACGCATAGAAAAGTTTTTAATTATAACATAACGAAGCGTGTAAACCCGATGTTGTGTAGCATTCTCAATGATTCGGAGTTCGTGGGTTCCTTCTCCAGCAGGCAGTTCAATGCCATACGTATGGAGGGAATCAGTATCATATTTCCTAAACCGGTGCATCGACTCATCAATATTGAGGCGATATTGTTTCTCAAATGCTGGATTATCTGATGAAACTGAAAGGATAATTTGTTTTGTGAAGATTGTATACTCCTGTTGATTAACTAAGTACCTACAGTACCTCACCGGTGCGACAGACATATTCAAAGTGAGTCCACTTACCATCTGTTCAATGGGAAACAGGTTCACCCCGTTAACGACAATACAGGTGTTTTCATTTATAAGGACTCGATAAATATCGCCTTTTCCGCATTGGTCAACGGTACAATCTGGAGATGTCTCTTCACCTTCGATGTATGCACCTTCGGGTATAAAGATGTTAATGTATTCCCCGTCTGGTCGTTTTGAGAGTTCGGCACCATCATCACCAAATGCTATTGCGTCACGGTATAGCCTTGAACCCGAGTCATAAATGTCTTTGCCGTCATATGAAATAACCACGCGTAGTTCTATGCGTTCAACATCTTCTGTGATCAATTCATCTATAGGAACACTAATTCTAGAACTTGTTATGCAGAAATAATCTCCATAAAATCGCAGCCTGCCTGAATAAGGGTTCGAATCACCAGGATAGCGGTATATTGTTATCCATGGCTGTTTGTCAGATTCGGAGCCTAATCGAATCGAAGGAATTATCAGACTAATCTGCCCTGCATCACATCTGTATATCGACCTTATACTTGAAAATTCCGTCACGACTTTCTCGGCACTTGCCTTTGACCGTTCTCGTTTGTCAGAAGATCTTTCTTCTCTGCTCCTGGCGATATACCAATCTAAAAGCAATGTATCAAGATAGGAAGTTCCTTGAATATTTCCTGTGGCAATCATTGTGTCGATAGCTAAAACCGCACGCTCTACAAAATCAGCCATATACTCAGGACAATGGGAAAACAGCGCCTTGATAGCTGAGGATGACTGAACACTTTTTATATATACGTTATCATCTGAATTTGAGCGCCTGCTTTTAAAGCGATTATTCATTGCATAAGAAAAAGCGCGAAATGCCGGGTCAGCCTTAATATATTGGTATTGCAACGTTTTAGCATAGAAGGCGAATATTTGCTCGAATAAAGCGTAGAACTTCATCTTAGGTGCAAAGGCATGAGCCAGCATCGTTGTATAGTATTTTTGACCTGTATTTACAATAAATCGTTTATGTCCTTTAAAAGTGCTTGTTATGGCAAATCTAAATATTTTATATACATGGCTGTTTCCGAAATTATCATCGTAGGCCAAAGCGTATTGATTACAGATATACTCCCAAAAGTTTTCATTCTCATCGCCAGAACCATCCTCATCACCGTCATTCCAGTTGCGCAGCAACAATATGGTTTCAAGTACGAGAATATCACAGGAGAAATCGCCAAGCCCATAATCTGGTAGATATACCGTGCGAAGTGCATTGAATATAGTACTTTTCGCTACTGTATGTATTTTTTCTCGTTGAGAAGTCGATAAATTAATATTGCCCAGGATAGGTTGTGATACAAACGCTTGAGTCAAAACCGGCTCTAGTAGAACGCGCAAGCTTGAGGAAGGTATTGGCGTGGGATATAAACCTGAACGCGATTGCATTTCAGGTTCAATCATATTTGTTTGCTCCTTAAGCGTGGCGTATTCATTGGGCCTTAACTCAACGGACATTGCTATACTGACCTTTCTTAGAAAGTATTAGGAAATGGACTATATACTCTTTTCAGGTTCTCATGATAATTACGGAATATAATCCCATATTCGCATTACTTGTATCTTAATTCGGCAATCACCCGCTTTTTCCTGTAAAATGCTCCCATTTATTAATACGTACTTCAACAGAGAAAAGCCGCACACCTGCAGGTGCACGGCTCTGAAAGCTGCCTAGCCTAGATAGCAACGTACAATCATACCAACTTCAGAATCTCCCTAAGTTTGCGGTTTAACCGAGCTTCTTCGCCACTTTCATTTGGTTCTCAATCTTAAGATCGGTGTTCCATACGTTTCCAAAATAGCATCCTTCATTTTGTCCCGGGCAACGTGCTTATTCACATGCTGATTCGGTTCATGACCTGTTACCTTACTGCCATAAAACATGCTGAACCTCAAATCCCCTCCACCCGTTTCGCATAGTAATTATCTAGTTGCTCGTCACAAATCTTCACGAGCCCCGCTCGGTCCTCAGCGGTCAGCGACTTCCAAAGCTGGGGGTTAAAAGCCACCCGTTTAAGATCACGATTATGCTGCATAAATGATTTACGTTCGAATTTCTCGAAAGGCATGGTAAGCATTAAGCGGGTCACTTCAAAATCACTCAGCTCATCAATCCGATTAACTGTGCTCCTGGATGTTTCTATTGGGAGGCACTGGTCAGCACGGCTCTGATAGTAGGTGCGAAAATAGCTGGTCAGTTCGGCCAGATCAACCTCGCCTTTGGCATCTGACAGAGTCAGCATCCCTTTAAGCAATACTGGCTTATAGGACATGCTCATATCACCGGTTTGTACGAATGATAAGAAGTCGTCCTTCAAAGTGGCAACAGTACGTTTTTTTATCCCCAGGGCGCTGCGAATCTCATCAACCCGGTTTCGGTAAAAATAGCGATATGTGGCCCGGCCCATCTTCATCTCCAGGTCCGGACCCGGGGATATATGGCCATTGTCGATCCAGTTACGCACGGTATTATCATCCACATACAGCTCCAAGGCCAATTGATGGGCTGATACCATATCCTGAATCTCTTCCTGCCAGTCAAACAAATCCACAATCTCATAATCCACCGCATAGACATTGTGGGGCAGGATCAGATCCGGCTTTTCACCCAGAAGATAAGAGGCGTGTTCCTCGGCAATCTGCTCAGGTGGGGCGAGTACCAGACCCCCGGGACGGTACTCTTTCTTTTTCAGCAACCGGTGCAGATTGACTGCGCGGTTAAACCGGTTGCTGTCATCAACAAAATCAAATACCAGCAGAGCCTCTTTCCCTTTTGCTTTGCGAGTTCCCCGCCCCAATTGCTGCATATATATCACTCGCGACAGAGTAGGCCGGGCCATAAACAAAACCGACGTTTCAGGGCTATCCCAGCCCTCATTCAATATATCGCAGGCGCACAGCACTCTGACTGCCCCTTCGTGATAATCGCGCAGAATCCGCTCCCGCTCATCCCTCTTCATGCGGCCGTCCACCGCCTGGGCAGGTATACTGTAGTCCCTGAAAAGCTCGGCTAATTCCCGGGCGTGGGCGACACTAGCACAAAAAACTACTGTCTTTTCAGAAGGAACATAGTTGAGATAGGTCTCCACGATCAAACGGTTGCGCTCGGGCAGATGTATCTTTTCATCCAAATCCTGAATGTTGTATTTTACACCGTTAAAGCGTACCCGGGAAAAATCTATATTGGTTTTCACCCTTACACAGCGTATCGGCACCAGTTCACCGATCTCCACCGCGGTTTTAAGATCTAGACGATGGGCTTCGTGTTTGAAGATCTCCATTATAGATTCCTGATCGTGTCGTTCCGGGGTAGCGGTAAGGCCCAGGAGGAAACGGGGCTGGAAGTATGAGATCACCTTGCGGTAACTATCGGCGGCAGCATGGTGGGCTTCGTCGATGATAAGGTAGCCAAACCGATCTGGGGCGAAACGCTCCAAGTTCTGATACAGTCCCTGGATGCTGGCAACCACCACATCAGCCCCGTTATCGTCCTCGTAATCGGTAACTCTCTTGGTCCTGGCTTGGGGCCACAACTGCCGGAACCGGTTTACCGCCTGGTCCAGCAGTTCCAACCGGTGAGCGATAAACAAAGTCGGCAATCCCATCTTCTTGGCATCCAGGACAGCCACGGTGGTTTTGCCCGTCCCTTGGGCGTCCGCGATCAGAGCCATGGAGCCTTTTTCCGAGCGCCAGGCTTCAAGGTTGCCCAGGCACTCCTGCTGATGCTGGCGCAGTTCCAGAACCTTCCCCTTTTGATAAGGAAGATAATCGTCGCCAACCTCGAAATGGGGATCCCGCCCAAGGAACTGACGCAGCTCTGACTTCACCTGTTCCCTTTGGTTGGCCAGCTGCCGGTAGGTCCAGATATAGACCTGCCAGCGCTGATAAGTCAGGCTGTTCCTTTTCAACAGATCATCCTGGTATTTGTCGATGGAAATCAAGGCGGGATTGTGGACCTGTTCCCCGTCGATCTCAATCGCGTACTTCTGCAGGGAAGTCTGCAAGACATAATCGATATAGCGATTATTGCCGTAAATATCTTTACAGGGGTACTCGTTCATCAGGTATTGGGTCTTTTCCAGCCCGAAAGTCTCAGTAAATATGTCCACAAACAGGTCTTCGGCTGGGGTGGCAGCGTCCACGCAGTTCATGGGGTTATCAATCAGGTGGTCAGCCAATCAGTCTCCACTCTCCTCCTAGCTCCGGGGCAATTCTCGTACTTGTGAAAATTACTAATAGATACGCCGGGACGGAACAACTCCCCGCACGCCTCCCCGCGGGTTATCAATATCACCAATATACCTAGGTATGAGGTGCACATGCAGGTGCATGACCGTTTGTCCGGCTGCTTCCCCGCAGTTGATACCGATGTTATAACCATCAGGCCTAAACATTTTATCAAGGTGCTTTTTGCATTCCTCCACCATGTCACCGAGCGCGCGACGCTCTTCCGGGATACTGGCCCAATAGTCCTCAACATGCCGGCGGGGGATTATTAACATATGTCCCTCGTTTACAGGGTATCTATCATAGATGGCAACGGCCAGATCATTTGAGAAAACAATTTCTTCTGGGCAGCAGAACGGGCAAACCAGGTTCATTATTACCTCCTGGGATTCAAAGGTTTTAATCATCCGTCGATGAATTTCCAGTCTGTTACTTCGACATGGAACAGCCTCAGTTCTCTGGACGTTCTCAATGTCATAGTATCAAACCTACTTATAATAATGATGGCTTAATAATGGGGAATTCTAACTTCACGAGTTCACCACGCACAATTTGGAGCTCTGACACTACTTCGTTATAATCTCTGAAATAGGTCGTCTTCCCCTGCCTCTTTTTGGCGTATCCACTAGCTCCTGCATAGCGAATACTGCAATCGTCTAGTTCAAACCATACTCGGCCTTCGGGATTGTCGGGGTCAATTAATTTTACTTTACCTGGATTCCTCAGGTGAACATTAATCCCCCTAGCCCCTAGATCCTCAAACAACCGCCATTCTGGTTCAGTTTCTAGTAGTAGTTCTTCAATACGCTTCGCTCGATCAAGAGCTAGACGGGTGGTCCAGCGATGCATCCTAAATGGATTGCCGCGCTCTTCCTTATTCAGATTTCGTACGGGATTGTTGAGCTTAACGACTTCACCCAACTTGTATAAAACCTGATGTTCATTTTCTCCTCTATTGCTGTTCCATGGAGTATTTATATCCTTTCTCAATACAACCTCCATGCCAATAACCTCGGCTTTATGGGTTACTGCTCCTGGCTTGCTAATGGCTTGTGGCGAATATATCGCTACCCATTTGGTTTGATATTGACGCAACTGTGTTTTTAAAAGGGGCATATAGTAGCATCTATTTTCGATTATCCATTCAAGATGCTGAGCCGGATCGGCTCCCCTTAACACGCCAACTAAAGCTGCTTCAGTAGCGGCGACGCGCCAGGCCTGAGCATGACGTTGAATATTATAAGGAATAGCTCTCCGGGATGTCGTAAATCCGCCCTCGTTCAAAACTCCCTGCAACCACTCCCTTAAATACTGAGTATTATCCGGTAAGAAAGGTAAGGCCCCTACGCCGATCCGATTCAAAGATTGCCACAGCTTACTCTCTTTAAATGACTGTTCTTGTTGCTGGTAGGGAAATAAAGCTGCCGCCTGTATAACATTTCTTCGTACTGAATTCTGTTCTACATCATTTTTGTCTAGTTCCAGGATTGCATCTCGATAGCGATGCATAATGTTGATGGCATCCTCAGGCGGGCCAAATGATTTATAGTTTTGAAAATATTTTTCTGATGCATCCACTCTATATTTCGCATCCAAGACCAGATGTATCTTAGGCCAATCTTTGTTTTCAAGGGTAAGTAAAAAATCTGGTCTTTGCGGAATAAGCATCGGCTCGCCACTGAAGCTAGGATTATAAGATACAACAATTTTTTTACCATCCTGCCCGTCGAAGGGGACTTGAGTCTTATATCCATGCTGTAATAAAACCTGCAGCCCGTTAGTCTTTATCTTTAGAAGTTGCTTGGCTGGGATTTCCTGCCCCGTTTCTTCAGATACAATTCGCAATAGAGCCAAAAAGCACCAATATTCATATAAAAGACTCAGATCCTTCAGTGATAAACGCATCGGCCCGCCCTCAATGCGCAATCCCAGGATTAAAACCATGCACGCCCGATATGCCTCTTTGTAACCTGGCGAACCTAATAATTGCATGGAAGCAAACCCCATTGGAGCTTCTCCCTCCGCCTTAGCTATGGGTTCCAACTTCTGCATAAAGATAATCTTTGATTCAAGCACTTCTAGTTCTTTAATAATCTGTTTGCTTTTTTCCGTCGGCGTGTCTTTTGCTTTATTCCACCATCCGATTTCTTCAAGCCGTAAAGTATTAAGACGTCGTCTTATCCTCTGTAATTGCCCGGCCAACCATTTATGTTCCACTGTGTTCAAGGTAGGTTGGGGTCTGTTTTCATATATTTGCTGACGCACGGCCACACCATTATTAAGTATGGATGGACTTCCTTTCCCACTCCCACACCGTATCGTGGTACGAACGAGGGTATCTATATGTTTGATTTTTTCTATTCTAACAGTTTCGACCTCCCGCTTTAATCCGCGGATCGGTCGTCTAGCTACGTATAACAAAGCCCGTTCTAAGTCATCGACAATGTTCCGCAGCAGGACTAACCATTCAATGTTACTGGTCTTGTGTATGTCTATTTTCGTCCCTAACTGATAAGTGGACTTTAAATATTCCATCGCCAAACCGGTCATAATTTCCTGGACATTGGCTAAAATTTTTTCATAGTCGGAGCTATAATCCAGTTTGGTTGGAAATACTTCAACTTCAAAATCGTACTCAGGAACATTGTCCACCAACACCCTAAATTCGGATCTGCCTACTTGTGAACGAAAGTTTACATACCCAAAGATACTCCTATAGTTATCACCTGAATCTATGCCTCTTAATAAGGACGGATCGCGATGAACGATTCTCACTCGTGAATCAGTTTCATTACAAACTGCATAGAGTCTATAATCTGTTTCCTCATAGAGCCGGGGGCCCATAATTTGATCGGAAAAGGATCCAATCTCTTCAGGGATTCCTTGGCGCCGAATCGTTTCCCATACTATCCCCATGCGTTTGTTAGTGATTGCTAACCTTCCAGGAGTGTCAGCCCTTGGCAGTACAGCAGGCAACTTTTCAGTGGATTGACTCAACCTGAGCTCCACCTTATCCGTTTTTAATTCAAAGAGGTGTTTCATATCGATCACATCCAGAATGAGGTAAAGCCTTCGTTCATAAGTCTGTCCCACATCAAGCAAAGACGAGCTGCCGTTCGTGGGAATCTACTATCCTGCACCGCCGAGGTACGCCCTTCATTAATCCAGGTGTCTACCACTACCTGCACATCTGATTCACTAGTTAATGTTTTGCCCGTAGACCAAGCCAATAGATCTTGTAATACCTGTCGAATTGATGAACTTCCCCCAATAATTCTGGGTAATACTTTCATTTGAATAGCCATGTCCAGAGGGTCGACTTTCTTGCCTTCGCTATCAATAAATGAAGAAGCCATTTCCCGGGCATTGAGTATAAAAAGAGCAATTTCATCGCGGACTCTAAATCCTACCTGTAACTGAGCTTTAGTTAGTATTTTGTTGATCTCGGTCAGGGCGTCTATTACTTGGTTAATATCTTGTTTATCCTGATCGGTTATGTTAGTTAACTCGCCTAATCGCAGTGCTCGTGGATACCAAACTTGAACTGGCCAAACATCGATTTTTTGACCAGGTTCATCATGGACACTTCGCTCCCATGAACCCAGATTTATATCTGAAAACTCGATCGTAAAAGCACGATCCAAGACCTTGCGGCTAAATCCGTTAGTGCTTTCATCCATATTTACTGTGCCCACAATGGCCAAGTTGGGTGGAAGGCCTTGATTAGCCCATAATTTGTCCCCATCGCTTAACTTCTGGTTTACTAGTGGATCACTTTTATAACCACCACCTTCATCGATAGAGCGATCCTCTATCCGGCTCAATACTTCAGCAAAATAATGTTCCACTCTTGCCAAATTCATTTCATCGATGATGCAGACATACTGCTGTTTTTTGTTACCCCCTGCATCTCTGGCAAAGGATAACAGATCACCAGGACGGAAGATTCCTGACAAATCACAATACCCTAGAACATCTGAACTATCTGTCCAATCTGGCTTTACCGGAATTAGCTGTCTCTCTGCACCGGTGGCTTTAGCAATTAGGCTAGGTAGCTTAGACTTACCTGTCCCAGAAACCCCCGCTAAAATAACAAACGGCTTCGTTTTCAAAGCCGCAACATAAGTGGCAATTTGCCATGGCTCAAACGTATATCCCTGTGAAATAATCGATTGGATTAACCCGGAGACTTTCTCGTCAATGTTGAACGGTTGCATTTCTTCCGGCTCATCCGGGCTAGTGGAATCCAACCTACAAAAATCAGGCCATTGCGTTTCGGGTTGCATATTCCGTAGTCTTGACAATCCTGCAATAGTGAAATTAAATAAATAACCTTGTTTGACGGCTCCTGTGATATCTAAGGGGCCATCGGTAATATTGAGTTTTAGTATTTCGGGAGATATCTTTTGAAGTGCGATCTCGGGCAAGAGTTGATGGCAAGCAACTTTCACTAGTCTACCCATTTTGTTATTATAGTCCTCTATATTTTGGTCCGGGCTTAAGGACTCTACCGCCTTAGATAACGCGCGACCCACATACCTTATGGTTCCCTTTGCATAATGCAGAATAATATCGCCTAGCTTTATCTCATTTAGGCGATCCCAGTGGCCAAGCTGCCCGCCACTTTTTGATTTTATAGGTGCCCAAATATATCCTCCAGAACTTTCTTGTGATATGTTTTTACCCTGATTAACCCACCATACATTAGGTCCGATCTCTTCCCTGTCAATGAACGTTTTCAATATGTATTGGAAGGGTATATCCGTTCGCATTAAATCAATATATGCATGTTGATCAATGGCCTCGTTTTCTGTAACGTCTTCTGTTTCCTGATCATTAGAGGTTCGCGCCAGTATTTGCTGATAGGTTTTATCAAATCGACTCTTCAACAACTCATTTAACTCATTATTACCATCCCATCTAAGTTGAAGCGTATCTTTATTAAATCTTCTTCTATCTACATTAACTAACTTTGCTTTGTATTGATAACCGTTCAACCGCAAGATTACATCTTTGGTTTCGCCCCGATTTAAGTGGTAACCACCATTGGCCTGTTCAAAATCCTCTATAAATGGAATTGGGACATGACTTCCGTACTTGAATATTGATAAATCAACTCGTTTTCTTCCAATCAGACCCGGTATCCCGGCAGGTTTTGACCAACTACGAGCAGTTTTCTCTTCGGAAACAGATTGATCATCTGATAGCTCATCCTGGTGGAGATCCACTATTTCAAAATCCCTTGCTCTAAGATAATTGTTAGCTTCGTCTCCACCGCTGAATGAATTTACCGGTGTTCCCGTTGCCATGGAAATAATGCGCTTTACCGGGTACAATTTTTCATTATGGGATATGGCATATTTGTGATTCTGTTTACTTTCCCAACCCCACCACTCTGCACTTGAACGCTCTTTTTGATCGAATTGTTCCATAGCTTTTAATACATCTTCACGTGTACATTCCGCTATCATCTTCCCAACCCCTATATGTTATTAAGCAGCTTTCCCCTTAAGCGCACGACAACTTGCGACACCATTTGGCTGCGGTTTGCTGTCATCGATATTCATCTTGGTTATATCGTTGTGCACCATCTGTAAAAGTTTTAAGGCGGACCCTCTTCGGCTTACAGGCAGATATTCTACAAATTGTGAGCATTTTCCTTTTTGATTACATATATTAATACGGTCGTGCTGCGGCGGAACGAATGGGCATGTTCGCGACGAAGCGTTAGTTTTTTGACGAAAAGATGCCCTATCCCTAAATCGCCGGCTTGCATAAGGCTTATCGGCGGTCACTCTCTCAGTGTCACAAGATAGCACCACCCGTTATGAACAACGGCCAATCCCTCTCAAGATGCAAGAACTATTAGGTCGTGCCTAATAGTTCTTGTTAGTTAATTATATGACGCTCGTTTGCCACAGCTTTTCAATGCTGGAATTTTAGAGGAAGGGCTCGGGTTATTCCTATCCCGTAATTTTCTTTCCCTTCACCTCTCCCCCCACCACCTAACCCCTCCCCCAGCTCCTCCTCCCACTTCTGCAAGACCTGGGGGAAATTGGCGCGGCCGAATCCGATCCGGAAATGACTGTCGTCGTAATCATAACAGCTGCCCGGTAAGATCAGGATGCCGGCTTTGGCTGCCAAACGATCAGCGTAATCAGAAGCCGAGATCCCACCCCGGAAGGCTGGAAAGGCGATGGGGCCTCCACCGGGACGCAGCCATTCGAATCGGTCCTGGTGGCGGGTAAAGAATTGCTCCAGCAGCTGCAGGTTGTCCTTTATGAGACCGCGATTGCGCTCCAGGATGGCAGAACGGTTGCGCAGGGCCAGGTTGGCCAGGAATTCGGAAGGGGCGCTATTGCAGATGGTGGTGTAGTCTTTATAGGCGGCCATCGCCTTGAATATGCTGGTGTTACGGGTGGCGATCCAGCCGATCCGCAGGCCCGCCAGGCCGAAGGATTTGGACATCACCCCCAGGGACACGGCATTTTCATAGACGTCGCAGGCCCAGGGCAGGGGCTCATCGTCGTGCTCCAGATACCGGTAAACCTCGTCCGCAAACACGATGATATCGTGGCGGGCGGCCAGGTCGAATATCTGCTTCCATTCCTCCCGGCTGAACAGGTGGCCGGTGGGATTGTGGGGGCTGTTGACGATTATCAGACGGGTCCGGGGGTTTATCAAGGAATGGAGCTCGTCCAGATCCGCCTGCCATTTTCCCGACCGTGGACGGAGTTGCCAGCCGCTGACCCGGCATCCCTTAGAGCGGGGCAGTTCACTCAGAGACTGATAGCAGGGCATCTGTACGATGACATGATCGCCGGGTTGGAGCAGAGCGGCCGCCATGTTATGGATGGCTTCCTCCGCCCCGCTGTGGACCAATACCTGCCCGGGGGCGATGGTCCGGTACATGGAGGCGATCTCCTCCCGCAGCACCGGGTTCCCCTGGGATTCGGTATAGCCCAGCCACAGGTCGAGGAACTCCTCCTGGCTGCCGGCCTGCATGTGGAGCAGCTCCCGGACCGACATGGACTCGCAGTCGGAACAGCACAGCAGGTTGGGGGTTTCGAATTCATAGCGGGCGAAGAATCTCTCCAGTTTGAAGTCACTCGGTCTCATATTGGCTCTCCCCTAACCGGTTAATGTTGAATGGTCTTAAGGCATTATACACCGCCCCGGCCTGATTGGGGTACCAACGGCGGCGGCCAGTCTGATTGGTGTTGGGAAGCGGATACGGCAGGGCGAAAGGAGGGAATGGTTTTATATTACTTCCAGGGGAATTATCGAACTGAGAGTTTTACCTCCATATTCAAACGGCAGCATTTTTACTTTTACCCCAAAAACATCGCTGAGGTTTTCTGCCGAGATGATGTCTGCGGCTTTTCCAAACAGGTATTGTCTTCCCCTACCGAGTATCAAGGCATTATCAGCCAGGCGCATCGCATGCTCAGGATAATGGGTATTGATAATACAGCTCAGGTTACCTTCACGCACCACTTTTTCCAACATACTCAACACCAGGATCTGATTGCGGAAATCCAAGTGGGATTCGGGTTCGTCCAGAATGAGCAGCTGTGGTTGGGCGGCCAGGGCGCGGGCGATGAGTACCAGTTGATATTCTCCGCCGCTTATCTCATTACACTTCTTTCGGTACAGGTGAGCGATGCCCACCTGATCCAGAGCGTGCATAGCGATGTCATAGTCTTTTTTCGAGGGCATCGAATAGACTTTGAGGTGAGAGCAACGGCCCAACAATACCATGTCGAGGATGGTGTAGGGGAATTTGGCGCTGCTGGTTTGGGGAACATAGCTGATCTTCTCCCAAATGTTGGTTCTGTTTCTGCCGGTGACCGGCACCCCATCAATAATGGTATGGCCACTATGCCACTTCAGAAGCGTGGTTATGCAGCGCAGCAGAGTGGTCTTGCCGACTCCGTTGGGTCCCAGGATCGACAATATCTCGCCTTCATTGACAGCAAAATTGATGTCATCATAGAGTAGATTGTCCAGCGTGTAACCGTAGCGGCCGTGTTCTACTATCAGTTTCATGACCATTGACCACCTGATTTACTTAATAGGTAGGCGAAAAAGGGCGCCCCTACCAAGGCGGTTAAGATTGACAGAGGTATCTCAGTACTGACCAGGCTCCGGGCCAGATTATCGATCATCAAGAGATAGACGGCGCCGACGGATAAGCAGGCGGGGATCAGGTTCTTGTGATTGGGACCCACGATGATCCTGCAGATATGGGGGATTACCAGTCCTACCCAGCCTACGATGCCGCATACTGACACCGATGCTGCGGTTATGAGGGTACAAAATATAATCACCATAATACGGGAGGCGTTGATATTGATGCCCAGAGACCGGGCTTCATCATCGTCCAGAGAAAGGATATTCAGCCGCCAACGCATGATGATCAATCCCACTATGCCAAAACCAATTATGGGAGCCACCATCATCAGGTCCTGCCAGGAAACATTGGCCATACTGCCCAGCAGCCAATAGGTGATGGTAGGCAGTTTGCTGAACGGATCGGCCACATATTTGATGATCGAAATCAAGGCCTCGAAGAAAGCCGATGTGATCACACCAGCCAACACCAACATATATACGGATGAATCGCCGCCTTTAAAGCGACTTATGGCGTAGGTAATAGCCACCGCACAGATACCGAAAAAGAGTGCCATGGTTTGAATCATGAATATGGATCCGGACAGGAGGATGGCCAGAGCCGCCCCAAAGCCAGCTCCGGCCGAAACTCCAAGTATCTGTGGACTGACCAGGGGATTGCCAAACATGCCCTGCAGGGCGGCGCCAGCCATAGACAAGCCGGCGCCCACCAACAGGCACATCAGAATGCGGGGAAACCTCAACACCATGATCACTGAAGTATCGGTGCCCGGGTAACTGCTGGGCAGATTAAATGCCTGCCCCCACAGGATGCCCCACACCGCTTGAGGCGACACATTATAACGGCCCAAACCGAATGACAGGACAAACACCACCAACGGCAATAGGACCAGTATCACCTTGGTCAGCAGTGGAATTCCATGCCTTTTGGGAGCCGCCTCCCAGCTCTCGATGTGTGAAACCGGATCCATTTATTCTTTGGTGCGGGCTTTATAGGAACCGGCATCGCTTGATGGTTTCAGGATAAGTGCCAGCTCCGCATCATTCAGATTGTAATTATAGAATTTAGAATAGTGATTGCGTATTTCGGTCTCGATATTATAGTAATTAAAATACTGCGGATACACTTTTTGAGCTGTCCACTGCAGCATCAAGGCGCCGTCGGAAGTCGGGGTAAACCACCGGTATACACCCAACGGGATCTTATATACATGACCGTCCTTGACCGCCTTCAGGTTACTCCAATCCTGACCGGGATATTTGTTGTTGTAGATGTCCTCCGGTTGAGTCTCGGTGAAGTTGGTAATAAAGATATAGTCGGGGTTCCATTTGTAAATCTGCTCCATGTTAACCACCGCTACATTGGACACTTCCGCCGCAGCATTTATGCCCCCGATGGTCTCACACCAGTACTGGCTGTAGAGGTTGGAGCCCCCCACCTTGATGGTTTTTCCGTCATCTGTATACAGAAACATGATTGTCTTCTTTTCCCCGGCGGGAATGGTCTGGGCTACCTCTTTCACTTTTTGGGCCACGGCTCTGCTGTGATCGATGATGGCTCCGGCTTGATTCTCTTTGCCCATCACCTCGCCAATAAGTTTCGCCCATTGGCTGAATAATTCGATGGCGTCGGTGCCATTGGTCTCCATGCCTACTGCCCGGATGCCCACCGCTTCAAGAGCGTCTATCTCCTGCTTATTGGTGTTCAGGCAAAAAACAACCTCGGGTTTTAGTTTCATCAGTTCTTCGATATTGGTTTCGTTGCCTTCTACGAAGCCGGTCGGAAGATTGACTATGTTGGGAGCCAAAACCGCCAGCATTGAGCTCTTGGCGGCAACCATGGAAGACGGATTTATCCCGACCAGTTCATTGATGCTGCCGGTGGCGGCCAGGTAAGCAGCCGGGATGGGGCGGACGCTGGACATGGCAACCCTTTCATACTGCTTTTCGATTACGATGTTTCTTCCTGCTTGGTCGGTAATGGTATAAGGGAATTTACCTTTTTCAGCAACCGCCGGGGTGCCAGATTCTTTACTGGCATTGCTGCTGCAACCCACGACGGTAAAGATTATGGCGACTGATAAAAGCATAATGATAATTCTACTGCTAAGATGCTTCATAAAACATTTCATCCTTTCTTACTGCTAACGGCGCGAATTGTGGCTTAGTCGCCCACTACCTCTTCGCATGAGATTTCAAAAAACAGATCATCGGGATCGGCCGCGATTATCGCTTCACTCAGCTGGTAGCGTAAACGATGCAAATAGGCCGTTTCCTCTGGGGTCAGTGTCTCCCCGGTTTGAGCTCTCTTGCCTGCCAGCTCCGACATTCTGATGAACTCAGCGGGTATCATGCCTTCTTTTACCCCGAGGCATAATTTGCGGTTTTCATAGCCAATTTCGAAATAGTAGTGCCCGCCCCCCGGGCAATATGCGCCCGGCTTATCCATAGAATAAGCTTTGTCGAGTCCGAGACGATCGTGGGTCTTGACCCGCAGCACCATCTCGACCGCATCGATCACCCCTTGTCCTCCCGGACCGATGCCGCTGTAAAAATAGAACTTACCCCTCTGGGGCACTTGGTCGGTCAATTTGGGGATGCCCCACAACATGATCTTATAGGCCAGGGCTACACCGCCGATCATGTTATAGCCGTGAAACTTGATCAAGTCCTCATAGCCTATTTGTAGAATCGCTTCCCCATCTCTGATAGAAATTCGAGGTAAATCGACAGGATACAAATTTTCACCACCCACCTATGTATTGGCACGATTGTTTGCGAATCTTCACCCCCAGACTCTAGATTTGTGCGCGCTCACTACCACTGATGCAAATAATACCACAGCTTTCGATAAATTTGTATAAATTTATGTATAACTTTATATTATATTTGTGTCCGAAATGTACGGCGTCATGGGCCCATTCAGTATAGATCAGCAATCATGTATGCGCCGGAATCAGCTCTAATCATTTCCGCAAAAAAACCTCCCCGAGGCGAGCACCCGATTCGCCCAAGGGAGGAATCACAAGAACATATAATTAATCTATGCGAATTTCGCAGATGTGTAGAACAAGCTCTCCCCTAACCGGTTAATGTTGAATGGTCTTAAAAGGAACCTCACTGGATGATGGAATGGCTGTGGATATAGAATTCTTCCTGGCTGGGCTGGATTTTCTTCTCCATCTTCTCCAGGCTGTCATCGAAGCGCTCGGCTTCTTGTTCGTCTATCTTCATCACCGGGCTGTCATAGTAAACCCATTTCCTCCCGTCCAAAGCTTCCGGCTGCAGTTCTTTTACCATCATCGCGGTGCATGACATGAACCAGATAGTGTTCGACGCACCCCGGTATATATAGATTATAGAAAGCTTTCTTGGTGATCTCTTCTACTCTCGCATGATCCGTCTCTGCTTCATTCTTGATCCTGATCGTTTTGTCCATCGATAAACCTCCGATAGTTTGCTGCTCAATATATTCCTGTTTCATTTGTATTAAATCATTAATATCATCACGATGTCGATCCTATCGTGCCGATGAACGGCAGGATCAAGGCGGAGGAATTCCTCCTGTCCCTGGGGTTTGACTGAGCCGAGGATTACCCCCCCGCCCAAGCTCCATTACCTCTACCTGCGCCCGCTAACGCCACAACGGCCTATATCCGATGTTTATGCCATCGCCGCTTGGTATAAAGACTGAGTCTATTTGGCGCTCTTCCTGGACATTTCACTCATGCAGCGGCCGCAGACATTGTGGCCCTTGTGTCTGTTCACTCTGTCCACGCTTCCGCAGAATATGCAGCCGGGCTCGTACTTCTTCAGAATGACCTGGTTATCGGCCACGAAGAATTCAACCGGGTCGTTGTCGTTCATACCCATGGTAATCCTCAATTCTTTGGGGATGACTACTCGTCCCAGTAAGTCAATTTTTCTTACCACACCTGTCGCTTTGATCAATTTTTGACCTCCTTTGTTTAATTAAAAATATTAAAGATTAGTGTTGGCAACATAACCGTCTCCTTGCCTAATCCAGTACTTGTCGCCATCGGTCTCGATCACGATGGTGCCTTCCCAATCGGTGCGGTGCACCCGGATCCCGAGTCCGCGCAGGCGGGCCAGGATGCCGGGATGGGGGTGACCATAGCTGTTACCGGCACCAGCTGATATGATGGCAGTCTCGGGATGGACCTGGGCTAGGAATGGTGCACTGGTGGAGGAGCTGCTGCCGTGGTGGCCGACCTTCAATATCTCGGCGCCGATGTCTCCGGTCAGCCGCTCTTCGGCTTCCTTGCCGATGTCGCCGGTAAACAGGAACTCCACTTGACCGCAGTCCAACCGGGCCACCACCGAATTATTGTTCACCTCTTTCCAGGTTCGTCCCCCCGTCAGGATCTGCAGATGGACCTGGCCAAACTCATATACCTGGCTATTATCGTGAACCCACCGGCAGCCTTCGGCGGCTACGCTCTGCTCCAATGACTCATACCAGTCCGACCGGGCCGGCAGGCCGCTGTCCAATACCTCCTTCACCTCAAACGCCTCCATCACCTCGGGCAGTCCCCCGATGTGGTCGCGGTGGGGATGGGTCGCGATCAACAGTTCGATCTTACCGTCGAGTCCTTGCCGTTCAAGGTATTCTACAACCGCTGGGCCGTCATCCTGATCACCGCCATCGATGAGGATATCAGTGTTGTCTGGCAGCTGGATATAGATACAGTCGGCCTGGCCGACATCCAGGCAGTGGACCTTGATCTGGTCGCCGCTGCTGATATGCGCGATGGGCACCGCTGCCGGCGCTGCCGGTCCAGTCACGGGACCACCGGGACCATTCCCCCCATGGGGAGGACTGAGCCCGATTACCCCGAAGGTTATCAAGGTGACCACCGTCTTGGTCAGCCGGCCCTTTTTCCGGGCTTTACTTGGGGATGGATCCGCAGGGCTCCCCGCCCGGACGATGGGTTTTTCTCCAGTCATCACCCCCTACCCTTACAAAATCGCACGTCTCCGCTATGCGCGACATGGCCCGTTTGCCGATCCGCTCTTCCAACTCGGTCAGGCTGCAGTTGGTGGTGAAGAAGGTGGAGCGCCTGGAGCGGTACCTGAAGTCGATCAGCCCGTAAAGCTGCTCCTCCACCCATTCGGTCCGCTTCTCAGCCCCCATATCGTCAAGGATGACCACATCGTCGACCTTGCAGCGATGGACCAGCTGGGCATGGTCGGTTTTGCGCCCCCGGCTGCTGTATGATTGCCGCAGCCGCTCCAGCAGGTCGTACACCGGGATGAAGGAACACCGGAAACCGGGATACTCCACGTCCTCCAGAACCCGGTAACTGCTGAAGGGCTTACCGAACCGGTCCGGGTGGGCTGCCATCATCGCCCGCACTGTGGCCACACTGAGGTGGCTCTTGCCGGTACCGACCGGACCTTTGAGCACCAATCCCCTGCCCCGGGCGATGTTCTCCAAGCCCCGTTCGGCATAGCGGCGGCATTTGCCCAGGGCTTTCTCCTGTTGGTCGCAGCCCGGCTGGTAATTGTCCAAGGTGGCATGGACCAGGCTGGGGGGCACGCCTACGTATTCCCAGACCGCCTGAATCCTCCTTCTTTGGGCCTCAGTCAAAGAAATGTTCATATTCCTCCTTCTCCATGTCCCAGTCGTCCTTGCCGCTCGGGAGGTTGGGCGCCCGCTGCCCGGATCGCTGCCTTCTCCGCTGCATGTCCAACTGGTAGAAATTCTTCCTCAGTCTCTCGGGACTATGGATATTGGTCAACCAGAAATCGTCCTCCTGGCTGAACCGGATAACCTCTCTAAGCAATTCCTCGTCTATCTTGTCAACCCTCAGTATCAGGTCCATAGCGCGAGACCATTCTTGCATATTCGGTTCCTTGAAGTGTGGGATATTGGCCTTGATCTTGGTCCATAGCAAGGTTGCTAATTGGTGAGGAAGCATGTCAGGAGTGAATTCTTTTTTATTTCTCGTTGTCTTTTTATCTGTCTTTGATTCTGTCTTTGATTCTGTCTTTGATTCTGTCTTTGATTCTGTCTTTAACTCTGTCTTTAACTCTGTCTTTAAATCTGTCTTTAGCGGATTGGCTGTTCCCGGACTGGCCGGGGCTGCAACTTGTTCAGGGGTTGTACTGGAGTACAACTCCTGAGTTGTATCAGAGTTCAACTCCTGAGTTGTATCAGAGTTCAACTCCTGAGTTGTATTAGAGTTCAACTCCTGAGTTGTATTGGAGTTCAACTCCTGAGTTGTATTGGAGTTCAACTCCTGAGTTGTACCGAAGTTCAACTCCTGACTTATGTAGGAGGTCGATTCCTTGCTCGAGCGGGGGTTTAATTCCGGAGCCGTTATGTGAGCCGGCCTCTGATCTGCCGGGTTGATTTCGTTCTCTCTCATGTCCTCGCTGCCATCGAGCCAACCTTTTTCCATAATGGGGCAATCCATCTCCTCGCTAGTCTTCATCAAGCCCTCGCACAGTTCATCGAGCTCCTCCCCGGCTTGATCCGACCACAAGGCCTCCGGGTCCGACGTCACGTCTATCAGTTCCTCGTTGGCGCAGCAATAGATGCCTGCCTCGCGGTTGCGTACCAGGGCTTCGAGGTCTATGCAGCCTTTCTCCCACTGGGCCGTATCTGCCACAAAGGAATAGATGGATACACGTCCGGGCACGAAAATCCGCCGGATGATACGTTTGCGCATCAGGGCCTTGATCTGTTTGGAGACGTATTCTTTGCAGTGGCCGCAGGCGGCGGCGAAATCGGTCAGCGAAATGGCGTCCCGGGTGCGGTTCCAGCCGTAGGTGCGGCGCCACAGGAAAATACAGATGTTCTCCTGGGTGCGGTTGAGTTTGACCAGCGGCAGGGCCTCCAGGAGCTGGTTGCCGATGCGGGTGTATGGTCCTTCCGGAGCAATCAGGTTGTCGATCCCGGTCACTATTCCACCCCCCTCGTCAGGTAATCGCGGGCCTCCCTGCCTTCCTTGAGGGTCTCGCAGATGAGGCAGGCCTGGTCGTAATAATCGCAGCAGCATACGGCGTTAAACGCCTTGCCCTGCCGGTTCCAAAAACCTACCTGGAACTTGTCCCCGGCTGGTTTGATGATCCACTTCCGGTTACGGCCAAGGGTGGTGACCGGATTCAATTGTTTCCCTTCCTTCAACAATTCTTCTCCTCCTTCATGGTTGCGCTGCAAAGATGGTCTGGTGTTCGTCTGCTTTTTGGAGATCTTCAACCGCTACTCCCAACAAACGGGCGCATTTGCACCAGATCCAGGCAGCTGCTTCGTGTTTATTGTTCTCGATATCTGACAGATGGGTCCGCGTGATTCCAATCCACCGAGCCATTTGGGTCTGCGTTATTCCCTGACCCCGTCTTAATTCACCTAAACGATTCGGCATTTTTTTACACCCCCTTTCGGAATCTATTGTAATTTTTGTATACCAAATACTTATATTATAGGGATTTCCAATCCTGGTATGGGCAAATGTCGCCTATTTCATACAAAAAATAAATGGTCGAAAAAGGCGGGAAAATGGCAACGGCGACTATTGTTGGCAGGTATTGCTCCTATAAATAGGGTTTTTGTAGAGATATAATCGGCGCTGTGGCCGCAACGGCGCGATTACGGCCAGGGTGTTCACCGGGAACAGGCATAAAGAAGGCACCTGCGTACAGGTGCCGGAAGAGTCTATTGGCTGGTTTTTTATGCAATTGGAGCCCAAAAACCTTGAGGCCGGAAGACCCTCATTTCCAGTGGTTGGAATCAGTGCGCTGATTGCGCTGAACCTGTCGAAGCGACCATTGCCACACCCGGATGTCAACGGTACTAGTTTTTCTTGCCTTTGCGGCTCCGGTAATCAGCGTCGAT
>ENA-UOUL01001904-UOUL01001904.1-bioreactor-metagenome-genome-assembly--contig:-NODE-1904-length-26696-cov-8.915098_pt1 | contig 26696 bp, 18 predicted proteins | sample MGYA00249838_ERZ747220 | MGnify/ENA primary metagenome ERZ747220 (study PRJEB28778, sample SAMN05720191) | bioreactor metagenome | isolation source: Anaerobic biogas reactor | place: USA:Washington...
ATCGCGCCGCGATCGGCCTCTCCGTTCAACGATGCGCTTCCTGACAAGGTCGTTTAAATCGTTCACTGCGGTCCTCGCGGCGACGGTGTTGAGCTCCTGGTACTGGCTGTTGGTGATCGTGCCGTGAACACGCAGGAAGGAGATCGCAGCAATCTGCCGCTTGTTCAACCCGAGTTCCTGTAGATACTCCTCTGTGAAGGGATCTTTGCGCATGGTGAGGGTGAATCCAAGCGGCGTGCTGGTGATCACCGGCACCGGCAGGCTTGCTGCGTTGAGCACAGTGATCATCCGCTCGATCCCGGAACCATAGCGTTCGATGAACCCGGCCCGGTAGAAGACCTCGGCGATCTTCGGGTTGCGGTGGTAGGAGTAGTGCTCTTTCAGGATCGTCTCGAGGGTGATGCCTTCGGGGAGGCGGCCGGGGTTATGGAAGCGAATATGGTCATCGAAGATCCTGACCTGTGTCTGGACTGTGTTGTTGAAGTAGTCGCGGTGGATGAGGGCGTTCAGCAGGGCCTCGCGGATGGCCGGGAGCGGGTAGTCCCAGACTTCCTTCCTCTGGAAGGACTCCTGCATCGCTTCCTCGGATATATCATACCTTACGCCAATGTAACTCTTGATGATCCGCTCGGCCTCATCGAACTGAGAGAAGAGGTTCCCCCTGATCTCGTGGTCGCCGATGATGATGTCAGCCCGCCTGAACCTGCCGATCCTGATGATGCTATTGGGGAAGTCCTTCTGTGGGTCTCTGCCGAAAAGGATGAGAGCTCCGTTCCTGATCTGCCCGTCCCTGACAAGATCAAGACGGCGGAGGACGGTATCAACCGGTTCGTCGGGAGCGATGGCGGTGATGCGACCTGCCGCCTTTGCAAGGGCAAGAAAACGCCGGACAGTCTCCTCGTCAATCTGGTCGGATGTGTATGGCCCGGTGATACCGTCCCATTCGATGCTCTGTTGAAAATACTCCCGGAGTTCATCGGGAAGCATCTCGCGGGTGGTGTCACCGACACGGGTGTAGTACCGTCCGTCATAGGCGACCGGGGCGCGGCCCTGCTCTACGGCAATGGTAAGAATATGCTTCCCATCGATCTCGTGGATATCGATGACCGGGTGGATGCCGAGCCTGGTGGTTATGCTGTCTGCAAGGACTTTGATTGCGTTATTCCTGAGATCGATGCCAGTGACGGCGTGATCCCTGTCCCTGACACCAAGAATGACCGTACCGCCGGCGGTGTTGGCGAAGGCGGAGAGGAGTTTGTAGAGATTGCTGCTCACTTCCTCCTTAAAGTCGATACGCCGCCCTTCAAAGCGGGCAAGAAGGGCAGGAAGGTCATCCATGAGACGCGCCCTCACACCACCTCGAATCCGGGGATCTTAGTTGCCCACCGTCCCGAATCGGCAAGGAAAAATCAGTGCCCTTGAAGCGGGTATCTGCTCCGATCCCTTCAATTCTGATCATGATGTATCTCCAGGTCTGAGTGGGGGTGTCATTACCGGTTTAAGCGAAAGGCAATAACCACGCTGATATTGAAAGCCGGGCATGTTAGGGCTTTCGATCCGACTCTGGAAGGCTTTTGAGGACATGCCCGGGGCGAGACTCCCCCCGGGGGCCCAGGCAGACCGAACCGCCCCTCAATACACCCTCTTCTCCGGTATCGCGCCCCGTACACCGCCCCGGGGGTCCGCCATGTCGCCGGCGTACCGCGGGATGACGTGGACGTGGAGGTGCATCACCGTCTGGCCGGCGGCGGTGCCAACGTTCGCGCCGACGTTGTAGCCGTCGGGGTGGAGCCGCTCGTCGAGGAGAGTTTTTGCCTCCCGGGCGAGGGCGAGGAGGGCGGTGAGTTCCGCGTCGGTCGCGTCGAAGAGGCCGGCGACGTGCCGGAAGGGGATGAGGAGGAGGTGGCCGGGGTTTGCCGGGAATTTATCGTAACGGGCGTAGCAGAGGTCGTTTGCGAGCAGGATCTCATCCGGCGGGGGGTTGCAGAAGGGGCAGGTCAGATCGCCCATGCTTCGTACCCCCGGACGTGGATGAGGTAGGTGCATTGTTCGGCGAGGTGGTCGAAGGCCCGGTCCTGCCAGTCGCTCATTGGGATCTTGAGGCCGAGGAGCGAGACCGCGATCTCGCGCTCGAACGGGCGAGGGACACGAGTGCGATCTCGTTTTCGGGCATTGATTGTGCGAGAGAGACTATGAGTGTCCAGCATAATATCTAAAAGTACAGATCAAGCCTATTTATAAGCATATAAATCGAATGGACGTTTCGTAAGAATGGACTCTACATACCTTCAGGAAATACAGGTTATCATCCAGAAAGATATCATCCAGTCCACCTACAAACTCGCTCTCCTGCGGGCAATCATCGAGATCGCTCAGGAGTCTAACGGAAGTAAAGTCGTCCTGAATGGAATGTGCGCATACCCGTTCTCGCTTCTACAGCGTAAATTGCTTACTTATTACTATCCTCTATTTGCGCATCCATCATTCATCCCCCAGATGCGTAGGGAATCACCGGTTTCGCGTAATGGAAGACAACTCGTCATTCGCACAAGTATGAATCCTATTATTCAGTATTATCATTCTAATGGTGGTTACGAAGGGCTCCTGTCGGATCTGGAAAAAAATCATATTCCCGGTGAGATCGCGACAGATTACTCTAGATTTCTTGAGACGATCCGGAGAACATTCATTGCACAACCAATGAAGTATCTTGGCAACTCAATCCGGCCTGAAGGATACACGGTGGTCAAGTATCTAACACGACTCCCTCCAAATGGCAGTATGCTTCTGACTTCTCCAGCAGACCTGGAGGGTTATTATGCCATTTCGCAAGAATATGCCCGAATTTTTGAAGAGCCCTCATGTGCACAGCATCTCCTCGATCTGGTGGTCCGGCGCTGGATTGACTATACGCTCAGCCTATCGGATACCCTCACCCACGAGGAGCTTTATGGATTGTTTGCACCCGTTTCTCACACCGGGATCGATGTGATCGAACTCCACCCCTCTCCAAAACCAGCCATATCCCTCCCGCTCCCCGCGCCAATCTCTACAAGGTTTGAGAAGAGCATCTCTTCCCGGGAAAGCCAGGCAAACCCCGCCTCGATGATACTCGCTCTTGAGGAGGCCATAAGGGCTGAATATTCACAGTTCTCCTCACAGCAACAGAGTATCCAGGACGGCACGGATGCTGTTCTCAAGGCAGAACTGAGATCGCAAAAGATCGACGAATCCATTCGACGGATCGAGGCTCTTTATGGCATATCGTCTCAAGGCAGCGTTTTGCAGGGACCTTTCGAAGTACTCTCCCACTATTATGCGGACCAACAGGCCGCGCAGGACGCCTACTCTGGCACAATGACTCATCTTCTCGCAAGTAAGCGGAAACTCTCCGAACTTAAGCGGGAAAGAGACCGGCTCCAGCAGATGGCTCAAAAAGTGACGAGGAGTCTCACCGTGAGGAAGCGGCAGCAGGATCTTATCGACCGGCTACATCATGAGCTTGCACTCCTTGACGATGGGTCTGATGTCCAGCCCAGACCGTTTGGCTACATCGATAAACCGATCGCACGGTTTCTCACCTATTGCGGTGACGTTACACTGGATATTCTGGGCCAGTGTATCCGCCTCATCCCTGACCCGGAAGAGACGACAATGGTAAAGCCTGCCCTGCCGGCCTGGTTTATTGATGAGTTCGACACCTGGCGGATAAGAAAACAGGAGATGCAGAAGAGTAGCAGGGAGAGCGGCTCCGGGAAATCCTCCACGCATAGACCGTTCATCACCTTTGATGAACACCACCGTGAGGTTCAACTGACTATTCCATCGCAGGTCATCGAGCGTAGCGAGGGGCTCGACCACGTGGCACTCATCATTCACGACGGTTCACAGATACTCCATGAGGAAGAACTCCCGTTGTACCATGCGGATGAGGGGCTGGCGACAGAGGAGAACACAGTGCGCGTGGAGCGTCCCTCACAGCATTACCACGTCGAACTATCTGCCCCGGGGGTATCCTCGACATGGGTGATCGACGGGTCTGGCAATTCAGATGCCTTATGCCTCTTCGACTATGAAACGGGCAGGCGTATCGAACAACAACGAATTCCACCAAAGAGGTTCATCCTCCTCACCCGGAGTGAGCCAACAATAACCCCTGAAGAAGCAGTGCTCTTTACCGGCCGCCTTTCTGGCGACTGGTATGACTTCAAGTATTATGATATCGATCCGGTTGATGGCCTTGTGATAGGTGGTCCTCAAGCGCTCTCCGGCGAAGATGGTCGGGAACCTGTAAAACTTGACCTTCGCATCGATCCCGGGTACTTTGATAGGTATCTTCGGGTGGATGGGTGGAGCGTTATCCCTGGTTCTCCACCTTGCATCCAGATTCTGTTTGCGGATAAAGGAGTTCTCTCCAGTACAACCCTCTCCATTCATCCGCGTGGTCGGGATCCCACTCTGAAACCGACATTCCATTCCCTTGGAGAACCGGGGGAGGGAGTGGAGATTGATCCCGATGGACATATTTGTACCGTGGACCTCGGCCACTCGAATCTGCTGGGGAGAGAACGGGCAGGGGCTTTCACCATACGTGTATATAACGAGAGTTGTCGAACCGATATCAGAGTAGAGTGTGTGTTTCTTCCCGGTATCTCATACCGGTTCTCTAAACCTCTCTACCTGCCCGCTGAAGGTGCGTCACCAGTTCAACTCGACATCACCTGCCCCAGTTCAGTCCGCTTTGAGCCGGATGGACCCGTAAAGATGGATAGAACAGAGGCAGGGTTTTTGATAACAGCAAATCTGGTGCCCGCGATCCGGGGGAAACTCTGGTATCCTGCAGGCGATGGCAGCGCCTTCGCGGGAATACTATCTATCTCAGTACCACATGCAGCCTGGCGATTTGAGGATGAGGCGACAGGGACAATTTACCCGCTCAGGCGCTCTGTTCCGGTGATCCCTGATATTGACTATCGGTCACTGGGTACTGAACCAGGTCTTCGTGTATTCTTACCTGAATCTTTCAGTGGTACAGGAACGATATCGGTGCTGCCTCAAAACCAGACTGTCACCTGCCGGGTCGTCAAGGGGCAGGGTTATTTCTCCCTGGCCCGATTCAACGACACGCTCAGAGCGACCGATGCAAAATGCATGCATTTTGAGTTTTCGATGGAAGAACCGCGTGATGGAGGCATACGGTTTCCTCTCTTTTCCCTTCAGCGCTGGTATATCCACCTTCCCAATCCCCCTCGCGTCTCAATCGACCCATCGGGAAACCGTAGCATAGAGATCGAGTGGGAAGAGTATGGAATTGCCCCGAAACGGGTCTTACTTCTCTGGAGAAAGAAGAAGTCCGGCGGTACATCCCGGATATACGTTGAAGAGATCCCGCCTGCAGTGCGGAAACTTACAATTCAGGGAGATCACGACCTGCCACTGTCTCCCGGCATCTATTACTTGCAGTTCTACAGGATTCTCAATGATTGGGACCTCCCGCCGGCATCTTTTGGAGAGAGAGCACCCAACGTCTTCCCGCTCCGTATCGAGCAGAGTAAGGATCGCATATCAGACGAACAACCTCCTGAATCAGGGGGGGATGTGCCGGGAAGTTCCGAACTCCCGAAACTCGATGCCGGGATCGAGCGGTTAATCGGTGAGATAGAGTCCGGCGATCCGGAGAGACTCACCCGGGCGTTACGTGATCTCAAGGAAGATTACTCGATACGCCGCATAAACCATCACCTGCTGGAGAAGTATCCCGCACAGTACGAGCGACTTCAGGCAGCACTTTTTGCCGTGATAATGGATGCCCGGATACCCCAGGAGGTCAGGTCCACCTCTGTTGTGTTGCTCGGAAAAAGTTTCAACCAGGAGAGGGAACATACGCTCATTACGGTGCTGGGCAGCCCTGACTCTGCAAAGGATCTGCGTATTGCGATCCTGAAAGCTCTGGGTCATGGAAACACGGATGAATGCCTGAATGCACTGTTAACCACACGTGATGATCCTGATCCCGATGTCCGGGTCGAATTGGCAGCATCGCTGGGGAACATCGATAACAAAGGCGCTGTTAAGCCATTGATCGCGCTACTGGATGATGAATCTGTGGTAGTCCAGCGCAAGGCTGCAGCCTCGTTAGGCTATACCCACTCTCATGCTTCGTTTGAACCCCTTATGTCGATTGCTCTCGATGAGAAGCGAGATATGGTCCTCCGGATTACAGCAATTTCCGCACTTGCGAAATTCCGTTTAAATGAGCAAACTACCCGGGAACTGTTCACCTTATCGAAGAAGGCAGGCGAGGATGAAGAGGTTCGTAAGATCGCCACGAGTGTCCTGAGCATTCAGGGCAGACTGAATGTTGAGGAGAAGAAGAGGCACATCGCTGATCTCATCCGGGATGTGAAGACATCATCACACGGAAAGCGGCTCTCTGCCATAAAGCAGCTGAGTGCCTTTGGCGATGAGGAAGTTATTCTTGCCCTTATGGAAGCCGCCCAGGATGAGTCTGTCGATGTAAGGAGGGTAGCTGCAGACTCACTCCGCCGAATTAATAAGCCGATGGCTATTCCAACTCTCATAGAATTATGCGATGACCCGGATGATGATATAAGGGAGACTGCCGAATTTGCCTGTAGACAGCTCCTGAAAGTGCTCAAGTCGGATTTAAAGCAAACAAGCGATAAGCGAGCAACAGCAGCCGGGCATCTCTCCAGAATGGGGGCAATTGCAGTAAATCCTCTGCTCGTCATGTTACGGGAATCTGAGAGTATTCGGTCAGAACGCGCAGATTCAGGTGAGATCCAGAACAGCATCGTGGATGCTTTATCAAGAATGAATGATCCCGATGCAATCGCCCTCATAATCCGGGCGCTACAGGATAAGAGCGACCTGGTTGTGTGGGGTGCAGCCAGGGCTCTCGGTGCTATCGGCGATGCGAGCGCGATCGGCCCACTTAAGGAGGCACTGGCACGGTGGTACAATCCAATGAGATGTATGACGCCAACGACATACGTATGGATGGAGATCGAGAGGGCCCTCCAACGCTTGAATGGTTGAATCTGCAGGGCTGGTACCGTGCATCTCCCACCTCCGGATATGGGCAGGTCATCTGCCCATGCGGGGCAAAAGAAAAAGGCAAGCCTGATAAAAGAGTGCGCCAAAGGGGTATCATCGATAGCAGGACTGCTCTATGTCACTGAATCCCCTTACAACAACGCAGTCGATCGCTCAGCGCTATATGCGGTATCTCAAGACGACGTTTCAGATAAACGATGCCGATCTCGCCGCCCTGTTCAGGGCTACTATCGACGAGCACGTATTTGTCAAAGGACCAATCCTCGAGGCAACCCCTCCCTTCAGGAAAGGGTGTACGCTCCGCCACCTCATCGATGAAGGGATCCTCTCACAGCGATTTGAATCTCTCAACCAGGATCTGCTCCCCCTTGACCGGCCGCTCTACCTCCACCAGGAGAGGGCTATTCGCAGGGCTGTAAAAGAGGGGCGTAACCTCGTCGTCGCAACCGGTACCGGGAGCGGGAAGACGGAGATATTCATCGTAACCATCCTCAATACACTCTTCCGGCAGCAGGAGTCCGGCCTGCTCAACCCCGGTGTCCGGGCTCTGCTCCTTTACCCGATGAATGCGCTCGTCAACGACCAGCTCAAACGCCTGCGACAACTTCTCAAATCATGTCCGGAGATCACCTTCGGCCGGTATACCGGAGAGACACTCGAAAAGCAATTGTACGCAACAGAAGATTACAGAAAGATTCATGGACGTGAACCACTCCCCAATGAACATATATCCCGGGAGAGGATGCGCGAGACCCCGCCGCAGATCCTCCTGACCAACTATGCGATGCTTGAGTATCTTCTCCTGCGTCCCCAGGATAACGTGTTCTTCGATGGCGAGTATTCAAAAAACTGGAAGTTCATCGTTCTTGATGAAGCGCACACCTACACTGGAGCCAAGGGCATAGAGATGGCAATGCTTCTCCGGCGGCTGAAAGATCGGGTCGTCCGGAGCGATCCCGGCCGGTTGCAGTGCATTGCCACGAGCGCCACTCTTGGTGGCGGAGAGGGAGATTATCCAGCAGTTGCACGCTACGCTGCTCAGTTATGCAGCGAAGATTTCGAGACGGGAGATGTCGTCAGCGCCGAGCGTGAAGATATTCCGGATATACGCGGATGGGGATCGCCGGATCCAGCCGTATACCGGTCCTGGCGGGATACCCTTGCCGATGGTGGGGTGCAGGCGCTCTACGAGGCAGGTATACGGCATGCCGTGCCGCAGGGAGTTCTCGACGATGCACGCAGGCGGGCCGGCAGCGACGCGCATACGTTTCTCTTCCACGTGCTGGAAGGGGATGAACGTATCCTGTGGTTGAGGCGCCACCTTGCGGATGGTCCTGATGAGTTTGATGCAGTCTGCCGGCAGTTATGTGATGGAACTCTGCTGGATACCGATGCAATCATCTCGCTGGTCGAGATTGCCGGGATGGCACGTCCCCGTCCCTCAGGAGCGTCTCTGCTCTCTGCCCGGTACCACCTCTTCGTCAGGACAGTGGAGGGAGCATACCTCCAGTTTTTCCCCGAGAAGAAACTCTACCTTGAGCCGGCGAAGAGCGTTGAGGCGGAGGGGCGTGAGTATCCCATCTTTGAACTCGGAACCTGCCGCTACTGCGGTGCCCCCTATCTGCTCGGTAAAATCGAGACGAACGGGGGTCGGGCGTTCTTCAGGCAGAATGTGCTCCCATACTACGAGGATGGAGCGCCGGATCAGCACTTCCTGCTTGCATCGGCAACCCCTCCCGAAAGCGATAACGAGGATGATGAAGTCGAGATCGGCACGGGTGCCGGCATCAAAGGTGAGCAGTATATCCTCTGTGGACGGTGCGGGACGATATATAAGGCCACGCGCGTGAAGCCCGCATGCACGTGTGGGGACGAGTACCGAATTCGCCTGATTCATATATCTTATACCGGATCTACGCTGCATAAATGCCCGGTCTGTACCCATCTCAGCCCGGGGATGCCGGTTGTGTCGCGGTTCGTTCTGGGGCGGGATGCGATACCATCCGTCCTTGCAACAGCGATCTACCAGGAGCTTCCCGACAGGGTGAAGAAGGACCAGATCGCTATCGAAAACCGCTCTGCGAACCCCTGGGCGCCGGTGAGGGCATCGCCCGCTGCCGGGCGCGGGAGTAAGCGTAACCTGCTGGCCTTCTCCGACAGCCGCCAGGATGCCGCCTACTTTGCCCCGTACCTGAGCCAGACATACGATAAGATCATCAGGCGCTCTCTCATCGTCCGGGTCATCAGGGAGAATGCAGACCGGATCCTCAAGAAGCAATGGCGCATTACCGATTGTGAGCAGCCACTCCGGAAGAAAGCCGTGGATATAGGCCTCTTTCCCGGAGATACGCCTGAAGAGCGAGATCGTGAGATCCTGCGATGGCTGATGTATGAGTTCACCGCCGGCAGTACGCAGGGGAGCCTTGAAGAACTGGGACTCTGCGGGTTCCGCATTATAAAACCCGACGGGTGGGCTCCCCCGAGACCGCTTCTGGATGGACCCTGGAACCTGTCTGAAGAAGAAGCATGGGTGCTCTTTCAGGTACTGCTCGACACCTTCAGAAAGGCTGGTGCCCTTCGTTTCCCTGAAGGAATCAACCCCACCGAGGATTTCTTCCAGCCGAGGAACTTTCAATTCTACCTCAGGGAGTCCGGTTCTTCTCAACGGGATCATATTCTCAGCTGGCTTCCCAAGCCAGGTTACTCCAATGTCCGGTTGGATTTTCTCACCCGGGTGGCAGGAAGAGGCGCCGGCAGTGTCTCTGATGAGGATTGTCGCACGACATTGAGAGGGATCTGGCAGTTTTTAGCCCCGGGCGGAAGTTCTATCTTCAGCGGGTATTTCGTTCAGGACCACATCAAAGGCGAGGGTGTCGGCACCCTGATGGATCCGAAACGATGGGAGATCACCTCGCCGCTGATCGAGTCTGATACGCAGTGGTACCTCTGCGACCGCTGTAGAAGGCTTACGCTCCACAATATCCGCGGAGTCTGCCCAACCTACCGGTGCGAGGGGACGCTCCGCCCGGTCGATCCCACCGGGTTGAGGGGAGAGAATCACTATCGGGTCCTCTATACCGAGACTGAACCGATCCCGATGCGGGCGGAGGAGCATACCGCCCAGCTGAACAACAGGGCGGCAACCGAGTTGCAGCAGAAGTTCCTGGACGGAGAGGTGAACGTGCTCAGTTGCTCGACGACGTTTGAGCTCGGCGTGGATGTCGGCGAGCTTGAGGTGGTGTTCATGCGGAACATGCCCCCGACAGCCGCTAATTACATCCAGCGGGCAGGTCGGGCCGGAAGGCGAACGGATTCGACTGCCTTCGTGACGACGTTCTGCCAGCGCCGTTCCCATGATCTCTCCTACTTTAAGGATCCCATGCCGTTTGTCAGGGGCATCATCCGGCCCCCGTATTTTGAGCTGCAGAATGAGAAGATCGTAAAACGGCATCTCTTCGCCACCGCGATCGCTGCATTCTGGCGGAAACATCCGGATACGTTCAGGGATGTGAAACGCTTCTTCTTTAATGCAGATATAGATACGCCTGCCGTTCTCCGCGCATACCTCGATGAGCATCCGGCGGATCTGGGGGAGGCCCTCCAGCGTATCGCACCTGCCGGGTTACATGATGCACTCGACCTTGAGGAGTGGGGGTTCATAGACGATCTCTACTATGATGGTGCCGATCGCCCGGAGAAAGGGCTCATGACGAAGGCAGCATCCGCTGTTCGGGAGGATGTGAGGGGGTTAGAAGAGGTCTCCAGGAACCTTTTCGACGAGGGGGGGAATGCCGGCGCCATCGGAAACCTCATCAGGACGATCGAGACGATCAAAGCAAGACCGATCATCGACTTCCTTTCGGCCCATAACATCATCCCGAAGTATGGTTTCCCGGTGGATGTGGTTGAACTGCAGGTGCTGTATGCCTCAGAAGAGGCCCGGCGCCTCGACCTCCAGCGTGATCTCAAGATCGCTCTCTCCGAGTATGCCCCCGGCAGCCAGGTTGTAGCGGCAGGCCGCATATGGGAGAGCAGGTACATCAAGCGCAATCCCCGGCACCACTGGCTTACGTACGACTACGTGATCTGCAACGCATGCCACCGGTATAAAAGCGAACTTTCAGAACTGAGAAAGGATCTTGTAACCTGTGAGGCGTGCGGGGGCGACCTGCGGGCCAGTAAACGCGGCACCTTCATCATCCCTGAGTTCGGGTTCATGACGGGTAAGTCTGAGCCGAAACGTGTCTCCGAGAAACGCCCTAAAAAGACATACTCCACACGTGCATACTTCTCAGGGGAGTGTGGTGCAGAGGAGAAGGGTCTTGAGATCCCGCTCACCAGCACAGTGATACTGCAGGCAAAGTCCGCTTCGCACGGCAAACTGGCCATCATCAACAATGGGAACAATCAACAGTTCCGCGTTTGCATGTGGTGCGGCTATGCGGTTCCCGGGGTAGAGGGGACCCCAAGGAGTCACCAGAACGCCTTCGGAAAGAAATGCAGCGGTTCGTTCCGGTCATACGATCTCGGTCACGAGTACCTGACGGATATACTCAAACTCGAGTTTGTGGGTTATTCCTGTAATGACGAGAGTTTCTGGCTCTCCCTCCTCTACGCGCTCCTCGATGGGTTGAGCACGGCACTCGGGATCAACCGTGACGATCTTGACGGCGTTCTCTACCCCGGCAGAGGTACATTGAGTGAGCCGGCACTCATCCTCTTTGATAACGTCCCCGGGGGGGCGGGGCACGTGAAACGGGCGATCGAACAGGAAGAAACCCTTCGATCCGTCCTGAAGGCGGCGTACCAGAAAGTGAGAGCATGCACCTGTGGTGCAGAGCAGGGGCATGCAAGTTGCTATGGCTGCCTGCGGAACTACCAGAATCAGTTCTGTCATGAGAGACTTAACCGCAGGGTTGTGATCGACTTCTTCGAGGGGCTCGATATCTGATATCCCCTATCCTCTCAAATTTCTCAAAAACTGCGATAAAATATCGATGAACGCATCGATGAGCGTTGAGACGGCCTCGATGGTTTGCGATCCGGCCTGCAGGGAGCCTTCGGATTTCGTCCTCCTGGAGCGGGATGTACCCTCGAGCATCCGGCCCGTCGGCGGGAGTGCATTCTCCGCACACCGGGTTAACGGCTCCGGCTCAAGGGGAAAAGAGGGGGCTTCAGGCTCAAGAGGATCCAGGGTTGCCAGTTCTTCCGGCGGATCGCGAGGGACTTTCTGCTCACATGGGTGCGAGCTCGCGCCCCCGTCGGAGGCAGTGGCCGGGGTATCGGTGGTAAACTCCTGCCCGGCATCTTCTTCAGGAGGGAGCAAACCCTCCGGATCGGCATGCTCGCCGGGCTCCAGCGTGGGGTGGAGCAGGAGATCTTTCCGCTCTGGAGCCTGATCGTTCGTGGAATGCCCGGGGGCTGCAAGATCCCCGGCATCCTGAGTTTTTGCACCGGGATCCGGGTCGCCGGGGAGATACCGGCTCTCGAGGGTGGGATCTTCATCTGGCGGGTCCTGGTCGAGGGGCGCCCCGGGGCTTTGCACCGGGATAGCGGGGTCCACGGTGATGTCGGGTGCCGGCGCCGCCTCATCGCCGTACGGCAGGAGGGGTCCGCTCTCGCGTATCGCCTCAGGCTCCGGGAGGACCGAAGTATCCTCTTTGCTGTAAAGCAAATCTTCTATATTCTCGAGCAGTTCTGGATCGGTCTCACGGAGGACCTCGAGTTGCTGCACGAGATCATCGGAGAGCACGAGGTTGCCCTGAGCTACCGAATCACAGAGAGCCATGAGAAGGACCCGGGCCCCGGAAGAGCAGGATTCGTCAGGGTTGTCACGCGCTGAGGCAATGGCTGCGATGATTGTGGCGTATGCCGCATGCCGGAATGTGTCAAAGTCGTTGATGGCGAGCGGATCGGCGATCCCGAGCGAATTATATTGCCGGAGCTCGCGGTGCATCTCATCGAGGGCGTGCTCCTGATCGGCAAGTTCGCGGAGGCAGTGCTGGTGTTCCTCTTCCAGGCGTTGAACGGTCTTGAGGTCTCTCTCCAGATCCGCAAGAGCAGTGGGGTTGTACTGTATCGCATCGAGTTCTGCCTGTAGCCTGATGAGGTCCACCTCTTCCTGGCGGATCTGGTCCTCGATCTGCCGAATCTCCTGCTCAAGCTGAGCGGGGTTCATCCCGGTCACTGGTTTTTCGGCTTCTTCTACCCGCCTGAGTTTCTTCTGAAGAACTTCAAGGTGTTCAACCTTTTTCGCCGCCTCGCTCTTCCTCACAAGCCAGAATGCAAGCTCCTCTTTGCTCCCCGGGTTCACAAGTTCTCTGCGAGCCAGCGGGTATACGACCTGGTCAAAGAATCGGGCGGCCATTGTTCTGGGAATGATGCCATGCAGGAGGATAGGGGTGATGTTTTTGAGTGAGCCGGGGATCTCGGCGATGAACAGGTCATGCGTCTTGATGAATTCCCGGAAGAACCTTCCGAGCCGTGCCTGCTGGCCGGCATCCAGGAATCCAAGTTCGCTGCTCAGCGATCGCCAGTATACCCCCTCATCGTAACCCTGGATACCCTTCCATACGAGATAGCAGGCAAGAATTGCCGGCGTATCTTCAATCACGCCGGATAGATTTTCACTGACCCTTCCGCCAAGGCTCTGTTGAATGTACACAAATATTCGCTCAAGGTCGCTGTCGTCGAGGGGGAGTTGCCCTAACAATCGTATGGAAGGGAGATGTTGCTGCAGCGCGGACTCGCATTCTGAGATATCCAGGCATGTCTTGAGCATACAATCTTCCCCGCGTATCTGTATACTCCATATGGAATCCTAAAAAGATTCCCTTTTGTGATTGAGGCGAATACTACCGGGATCATTTTACCGCAACCTATCCATGATGGAGATATGAAATTCTCCACCCTATGGTCCGAATCAACATTACAACTGGTGACAACCCCTATTATCTCGTTGCACTCATGGCACTCTGGGATCAGGTGGGGAAAATTATCCCGCCATTTACACTTCTGATCGGTCAGAAAGAATTCTGAGATCTTGCCCAGATTCTCTCAGTATATCCTCTTCTCCGGTATCGCGCCCCGCACACCGCCCCGGGGGTCCGCCACGTCGCCGGCGTACCGCGGGATGACGTGGACGTGGAGGTGCATCACCGTCTGGCCGGCGGCGGTGCCAACGTTCGCGCCGACGTTGTAGCCGTCGGGGTGGAGCCGCTCGTCGAGGAGAGTTTTTGCCTCCCGGGCGAGGGCGAGGAGGGCGGTGAGTTCCGCGTCGGTCGCGTCGAAGAGGCCGGCGACGTGCCGGAAGGGGATGAGGAGGAGGTGGCCGGGGCTTGCCGGGTATCTGTCATAGCGGGCGTAGCAGAGGGTGTTCTGGAGGACGATCTCATCCGGCAGAGGGTTGCAGAAGGGGCAGGTCAGATCGCCCATGCTTCGTACCCCCGGACGTGGATGAGGTAGGCACATTTTTCGGCGAGGTGGTTGAAGGCGAGGTCCTGCCAGTCGTTCTGCGGGACCTTGAGGCCGAGGAGCGAGACTGCGATCTCGCGCTCGAACGGCCGGGGGGCGTGGTCGTGGAGGAAGTCCCAGTAGCCGATGATGCAGTCCCGGCGGGACTCAAGGAGGGCGGGGTCGGGGATGCGGTCGCGTTTATGGGCGTTGACGGTGCCGAGGGCGGGGAGGAGGTTCCAGAGGTCGTTGTTCTTCCAGACCGAGAACGGGAGGACGTGATCGATGTGCATCGCCGCCGGCGAGTTGATGGGCCTCCCCGACCAGACGCAGACGAGCGATCGTTCTTCTGCAAAGACCGACTGGTAGATGTTCCGGGCATCCGCGATTGCCCGCTCGGTCGTCGGGGTCCTGGTGAGCAGCGAGAGCATGCACTCCTCGGTGACGGTCCCGGTTCTGTCTGCGGCCGCGGTGAACTCGGCCCACTTCTTCAGGAGGCACTCCTCGCCGGATATGAACCCCCCGAAGTGCTCGAATATCGTGCAGAGGTCGCGGGAGAGGAAGAAACGGCCGGAGTTCTCGATCAGGGAGGTCCGGTCGGCCGGCCCCTCCCGGGATAGCCGGTAACTCCGGTCGTAGTCGAAGACCGAGTAGTGCTCCTTTGACTGCGAGTAGCCGAGGTGCTTCATCGGCATCTTCGTGATGGTGGTCCGGATTGCCTTTGCCAGCGTCCCGAACGCGGGCTGGATCTCGGCCGGCATGGTGCCGCGGGCATAGTCGTTGTAGAAGACCGATATCCCGCCCCGGTCCCGGTAGTAGTCGATGACCGGCGCAAAGTGCTTCCGGAACGAGACGACCTTGCCGGCGTCCTGGTCCGGGGTCTCCCCGTTCTTCTGCGGGATGAACGCCGGGGCTGCAAAGATCGGGTAGTAGTAGAGCAGCCACTTCTCGACGAGCAGGCCGAGCGGGAACGAGACCTGCTCGCCGTCGTCCTCCCGCAGGTGCGAGGACTGCTGGCAGACCTCGATGACGCCCCGGAGGAGGGCATACTTGTAGGTCGCGTCGGCACTGTCGCGCTCGATGATGGTGTTGATCCGGCGGTACTGGGCGAGGTCCATTGGTGGTGAGAGATTGGGGGGCGGGGAGATATGGGTGTTGGTTCTGGTTGAAGGGAATTTGTATGGGCACTGTTATATTCCCTTTTTTGCTTTCGCCGGCATAGTCACCCAGGCCCAAGGGGTTTAAGCAGGTATTAAGAACTGCCTGGCAGTTGATATCGATTTAAATCTAATGAAAGTCTAAGAAAGAGAATAGATGCACGAATACATCCGGGAGCTCCATTATATAGTCGCTATTGGAAATATTCCATCGATATTAGAGAACGGAATTTTGTGTTATGAATTGACCTCGAATATGGCACATACTTCTGTTGCACTGGAAGAGGTGCAGGAGCGCAGAGCAAAAAAAAGAATCCCTGGGGGTCAGCTTCTTCACAGATATGTGAACCTCTACTTAAATGCCAGGAATCCAATGTTATTTCGTTTGATGAAAAATGTCTCAGAGGATCTTTGTATTCTAAGGATTGATAAGGGCGTGATTGAACATCTTGGTGTTGTGTTGACGGACAGGAATGCTTCGAGCGATTATGTGACATTCTACACACTTTCAGAATCCGTAGGAAAGCTTGACGTAGACAGAATCTATGCAAGATACTGGAAACATGATGATCAAATTGAAGAATGGGAACATAAAAGCATTATATGTGCGGAAGTTCTGGTTCCGCATAGCGTAACTGCAAAACATATTATAGGAGCATATGTGACAAGTGAACACTCAAGGGAGAGTTTACTAAGAGCGGGCTTTGATCGAGAGATCCTGATCAACCCGGATATGTTCTTTAATATGCAGATTCAAACGAAGGAGAGATAAAATGGTGGATATCCTGGTTGGAGACATTTTCCAAAGCAAGGCACAGACGCTGGTAAATACTGTGAACTGTGTGGGTGTTATGGGGAAAGGGATCGCTCTACTCTTCAAACAAAGATATCCCGACATGTTTCGTGATTACGTCGGAAGGTGTAAGAACAACCAGGTCAAACCAGGGATCCCGTACCATTACAGCGATATTTTTGGCAATTCGATAATCAACTTTCCAACGAAAGACCACTGGCGCTCGTCATCTCGCATTGAAGATATTGTTACGGGATTAGACTATTTCGTCGCTAATTACAAAGACTGGGGTATAAAATCTGTTGCATTTCCGCCGCTAGGGTGCGGGAACGGCGGTCAAAGTTGGCATATTATTGGCCGTATTATGTACCAAAAATTATCGGAGGTTGAGATCCCGGTTGAAATATATGCCCCGTTTGGAACACCGCCTATCGAGTTAAGTAAGGAATTCCTCTCTCAAAAAGTTCTCCTCGAAGACTACAATCAGATAAACCACAAGCAAAGTGAACTAACTCCAGAAAAGCTTGCAGTCCTCGAGGTGTTGAATAGGCTTGAAAACAAGACACATACAGCAACGGTGGGCAGAGGTATTTTTCAGAAGATTTGCTTCATTGTTACTGAAACAGGGCCTGGTACAAAGTTCAAATCTCAGAAAGGTTACTCCGGGCCGTTCTCACCAGAGGATGTCAAAAAGGCAGTTCATCATTTTGCAAATAACAATCTGATCGCTGAGAATCAGAATGGTCGCAGGATAGTAGTTTCAACAGGTCCTGAATATCCAAAAATACGGCAAAAATATACGAAGCAATTGGCTGAGCTTGAGCCGGAGATAGAGAAAACTGTCGATCTGTTCAGTAGGATAAAAAATACAGAACAAGCTGAAGAAGTAGCTACAGTCTATTATGCATACAAGGGACTAATGGAGAAAAGATCCGGGAGGGCAATATCTGAGCAAGAATTGTTTGACTATATCCTCTCGCGGAAAAAGGGGTGGAATACCCCTCAAAAGTGCATGCAGATCGCTTCTGCAATCCGCAATCTCGCGATGTTGAAGTGGATCACGGTTACATTTAGTATTGAGTTGCCGGTTGATGAGGTACTATAAATACCACCACCGGCCGGCCTCTCGCCCGGCAGGGGAAGATCCCGCCGTTCATCTGTAGTGGGGACGAAGGGGCGGGCGTGGTCTTTGTAGGGTTCGGTAGCGACCTCGCAGGCGCCGGTGATCGCGGAGGGGAGGATGGGATTGCCGGGCATCATCCGGTGCATGAGAGTTTTGTTTCGATTGGGCACTCCCTGACTCTGCTTCTGATCGAGGATCTATGTCTTACAATTGCGTTCTGCCCAGCCCGTCATATCAGCGTGAGGAGGTCAAAGATTCCAGAGGGTATTGCTACGTACTATAAGAGATTCATGAGAGATTCATGGCCGGGTTCATTTTTTTGCAGATAGAAATTGAATCCGGGGCTAATTCTATGAGGAAGGACCCTGATCGCCATTCTCCTGTCTCCCTGTGCAGTTCTAAACATTCTTATCCCTGCAGTTCAAGATCGTTCCATGGCTCGAATATCGTACGTCTTCCCCTCCCTTCGCCAACCCTGGGGAACCTTCCGCGGGGGTCTGCTCCCCCGATTCGAGGAGGCGGTCTTGCATGGGTGCCGGTATATTGAAATCCCCGCCAGTTTCATCAGGAGCAGGGGGGAAGAGAAAGAGACCGGCATCAGCGTGTGTGGGATGCTCACCAAAGAGGCGATTGAGAAGTTATATTTCCCTTCAGAGACCATCCCCGAGGGACTTGAGTACATTTTCCACACCGATCCCTCGTTTTCCCAGGTGAGTGCAGACGGTGTGCGCCAACCGCCGGCAGATCTCCGGTGGCACGACACCGGTTGGCTTCAACAGTTCTCTGAGATGCTTATCTGCATATCGGAGCGCCTGGGAGCGCCGGCCAGCATCATCGAGATCCACCCGGGTTCAAACCAGTCCGTCTCGATGAAGGATATCGCTCTTGCAATGCGTACGCTCCGCCAGACGTACGGCGACCATTTCAACGGCAGGCCTCCTGGGATTGTGCTGGAAAACCGGAACGGCTCGATTATTGAGGACGGCCGGCAGTTGCGGGAGTTCTGGACGGCGCTGCAACACCATGCACCCGAGCTCTGCGGAAGCTGCGGCATCGTGCTGGATCTCTCTGCTCTCTCCAATACCGCCGGGCTACAGGGCGATGCGTTCGAGGACTACCTCGGTGCCGTTCCGGTCGAGGGCATCATGGGGCTGCACATCCACACCAGACACCAGGCTCCCTCCCCGAAGGATACGATCCCCTGGGAGACCGTGTTCGCAACGGTTGCCGGCATCCCGCACGATTTCTTCATCAACCCGGAGATCCATCATCGAGACCAGGTGAGAGAGACGACCGCATTTTGTAAGGGGTACCTGGGAGAAGGGGGGATAAAGGTGAGTTAAGTAGAATAAGCATCTCGATGCTCTATTCAGCCAAGGAGCCTTGCCGGGGGAGTGCGAATATGGAAAAGATCCTGCGGGTATGACTGAGCATCTCCAGGGTTCCTTCGAACAATGGTTTGAACCGTAAACGGCGTGTAGAATACCCCACTTTCAGGTTTAACATTCTTCAAGCGATACAACGACCCTGATCCGGTGAAGGTCCTCAATGAACGTCTTAGGATCTTTCGTCGAGATATGATCCGCTCCATTCCATATATTCACCCGCTTCGCGACAGCTTCCATGTATTGCTGCATTGTCTCGCCCCGTGGGAAAACAAAGGACATTTGCTGTACCAGATCGGCGTAAGTCTCGCCAGTGAACGTATCTCCAGTTTCTAATAATATCCGTATCATGTTACGCTCCAATTCGAGTTAATAAATCGGTTGTTCGTGATTTCCGGGCTACATAACCCTGATCTATCAGCTCAAACTCAGGAGATGCCGGGCGTTCCCTGCCGGTCTCCCATGCCAAAGAAAGAACGTGGGGAGCGCCCGCACCCCAATGATCGTATCTGATGTATATATAATGAGCTTCTGGCCAGGCACGGTGAGCTCTATCTCTTGCCTGACTTTATCGATCATTGTGATGGCCGGTTCGCCCGGGGGTTGGTTGGGAAGAGTTCGGCCGGCAGCCCCCAATTGTTCTGGAAGAAACAATTCCCGCTCACCGGCTCACCAGCGCCGGCAGCCTCCCGCCGTGCGCCATCTGATACCGCTCTTTCAACGCTTCCTCGGCGGTTCCCGGGTGATCGTTGACGATCATCCACCCATACTACAGCTCCCACCCGGAGGAGAGGAGCGCCCATATCGGGTACTGGGCAGTGTGACGGGTCGCAAGTTCCCGGTATCGGCCCTGGAGGGTATTCTTGCTCTCGGCGTGCACCCCCGCCGAGCCGATGTAGATCGTCGGGTAGTCGCCGATATCTACGAGCCGGTCAAGCCGGCTGCGAAGAAACTTCTCTGCCAGATCCCAGCCGATGGACTCGGACAGACCGACGGCCATATCGCGGATCTCCTCTGCTGGCGTTCCGCGTTGGCAAGTCCGGATGACGTAGACCCCTTTTCGCTTCGGCGGTTCTGCATCCTGAAATCGTGTGAACTCAAACGCATCGAAGAGGCCGTTGCAACAGCTGCTTTCCAATGAAGATTCCTCCCTCATAGCCTATCCGTCACCGGTAGTAGGTCTTGTAGCAGTCATTGCAGACTGGCCGGGTTTTTGTCGTCGTGTGTTTGGCCCCACACTTATGGCAGACCTTCTCTTTGTAGTCAGGGTTATTGAAACGAGCCCAGGATGCGAAGCACTTCGGGCAGTATGGCTTTTCCGGGTTATAGTCGATCGTCTTTCCGCACCGGATGCAGTATGCAGCCTCTCCCAGCACCGAATCCACGACTTTCTCAAACAATCCTTTCTTCGGAGGAGCTTTCAGTTTCGGCGATATGGTTCTGATGGGTTTTCTCGGCTCATAGGTCCGTTGATTCGCGGTGGCCGTTGCAGTTGTCTGGTTGCTGTCCTCCGGACTGCTTGCCTGCAGGATCCTTTCAACTTCTTCGATGGTCTGGGTGTAAAGGTCGGGATCGGTCTCCCGGGAGAACCGAACGCCCATCTCCCAGTTGTTGCTCTGTGAGTGTTCGTAGAGGTTCATCGAGGTGATAATGCCGAACTGCTCGTTGATGTAGCATTTTGCGTGGAGATCGTTGCACTTGTAGAGTTGAGCGTTCTGCAATTGTTTAAAAAATGCCAGGTCTTCCGGTTTAGGGTTTGTGTCGCTCCGGTAGATGATGTCAATCGGAACCTTTTTGTCGTCAATGCTCTGGAGATATTTCTTGTTGTGCGGGGTCAGGCTGATGTAAGGAGAGACGATGAAGATCTGCTCCTCCGCGTTCTTGATGATATCGATGAATCCTGCACTTACCCCCGGTGCGTTGAGGAAATCTGCCATTCGGTTGCTCCTGCGGTATATTATTGAGCAAGGACGTAAAAAGGTTCGGATATCGCCCTGTTGCGCCGGATAGAAGGTATGAAATAGTCGTTCCAAAAATTCCTCGGAATGATCATACGATCTTTTCGATCTTCGCCTTCAACCCGGATGCGAACACCTCCATCGCACCTGGGTCTTTGAACCCGGCGAGGATCACCTTCCCCGACGAGAAGAGGAGGGCGGTCCCCGCATCGCCCCGGTAGATCAGGCCGGGGAACTGTTCGGGCTCGTACTCGACCCGCTCCATCTTGAGCGCGACGACAAGCCGCGAGAGCGGGATCGCGATATGAAAGTCGTCCATGCCGACGATGTTCCTGACCTCCGGCGGTGATGCGAGTGCAGGGTCGATGATGGGTGAGATGAGGATGAGGAACTTCTGGTAGGAGGTATCGATCTCGTCGAGGGCTCTAAGACCATAGATGATGTATTTCCCGCTCCGGTAGATGGTCGCCTTCCCCTGGGAGAGGAGGATGTAGGCCCCGTGGTAGACGTTGGGGTTGTAGTTCGCGGCGGGGAGTTCCGGCAACCGCTCGAATGGGATCAGCTGGTGGAGGTCGCCGGAAGCGACGACGTTGATGATCTTCATTCTCGGTTTATGATGGGAGTTACTCCCGGAGATACCTTCCCCCGATCGGGACGAACCGCTCCGGTTTCTTGATCGTATCGTACTCCCGGATATCCTCGAGTTCGAGCGCCATCCAGGGGTGTTTTCTCGTCTCACCCTTCCTGACCCGAACTCCCTGCCATCGCCCCTGGCCCTCGACGTAGGCCTTTGCCTCCTCTCTCGTGAGGAAGACCGCGTCGCCGAAGGTTTCGAAGAACGCGAGGGGGTCGTCGTCGATGATGATCCGCCTGATCGTCGCCTCCCCGGTGTAGCCGGTGTCCTCACGAGACTGGTAGAAGACGAGTTTCATGCCGCTCCGGAGTTCTTTGAAGATGGTGGCGGGTTTGATGAAGACGGTTTTGCCGTCCCGGAAGAACCGGGGCATGAGGTGTTTCGGGACGGGGAAGGTGACGCCGGTGATATCAGGCATCAGTTACACCCCTGCCCGTCGGAGGATGAGCCGGTAGTCCTCCTCGAGGATCTCACGCATGGCCTGGCGGAGGTGGCCGCTCCACATCGTCTTGTTCGTGATGAATTTGAGATCCCCGATCAGCGGCTTGAACCCAAGCGGTTCGGCAAAGACCTTGATTGGTCGGACCTTCATGCGGCAGGGGAAAACTTCGTCGCCCATATGCGGCGGGGTGATGAAGAGGGGGGTGTGGTCCTCGTAAGGTTCGGCGATGACTTCGTAGGCGCCGGTGATCGCGGAGGGGAGGATGGTGTCGCCCTCTTTCTCCTGCCGGATGTAAACAAGTATGGTGTCGCCGGGCTTCACCCGCTGCATGAGGGATTTGTTCCGGCGTGGTACTCCCCAGACATGCTTTTGATCGAGGATCTTCTGGTTGACGCGGTTGGAGGAGGCGATCCAGTGGGTCATAGTTGACTTATATGCAAGACCTAAAGAAAAATTGTACCATTATGTCTCACTAAGCGCTTTGAATGCTGCCTGCATTGGATCGGAGTAGAACTCCACGCGAACTTTGTCAAGCAACTCCGGGGGTATACTTCCGAAATCAGCTGCATTGACGGTTGGGATAATGACCCTCTTTGCTCCGGCATCCATCGCGATTCTCATTCTGTCACCGAGATATTCAATCCTGGGGAGAATTCCGTGAAGCGTCATCTCCCCAAGTATAATCAGCCCGCCACCAAGAGGTCTATTCACTATCGCCGAGAGAATGGCGACATAAAATGCTACACCCATGTCTCCAGCCTCTTTGCCGTGTCCAGGGCTCATCACTTGAACGCTCAGATCATAGCTTCCTATATCTTGTTCAAGCCCCAATTTCTTACTATTGAGCCTGAGATAGTTATGGGCCATCTGTGCAGACTCTTTCAGTGTTTTAGAGGTTAACCCGACGTTTTTAAAACGGCCGGATCCGGGAATTGCCGTGACCTGAATCCGGAAGAGCATGACTCTCCCGAGAGTCGGATCCCAACCAATGCTGAATACATCTCCCGGGGCCAGGGGGCCGTCGGGTATCAATTTTGTCACACCTATCTCCGAACATTCAGCAATATACTCCTCCCCAGTCCCTTTGTCGAGGTATGAGAGGTTGACCCGCGAAAACTCGATTGGATTCATCCGTTTTAACTGTTCTTTCACTCTCCTCCGCATTTCGAGCCCGATAGTCACGTACTCGGCCATCTCTTCTTTTGAACACGTGCCTTCTGGATGGATTAACTTCATCAGGCCCGAAACAGTTCGGACAACTGCCTTTCGATCACGCTGACCGACATGGTTGCCGAGTGAAAAATATGTCTCGTAGGTGTCTGTATAATTCAGAGGGCGGAGACCATTGTGGAAGATTTCCGCTATATAATCGGCGACGAAACCCATATGCGAGGTGAAATGATCTGGTTTTAGTTTTAACATCTCCCATCCGGGAAGGTAGGCATGCCACCGATCATGGAATGCCGCATCATTTCTGATCGTCTCCGGGAGGGGAGAGAACAGGTGCGATGTTCTGGCAATTGACTCAACATCTCCATCGATGTTTCCATTAAAGATAATGCCAGCCTCGGCTGAGAGGGTTCCTTTGTCATCACCGCGCGAGAATGAACCCTGTTCCATATAGCCTTTAAACATCTGCTTGTTTGCTTCGTTCTTAAAGTGGGACCCAGCGACTTCGTCGAATGCCACAAGATCGTTTTTGAGCACCAGCCCGGGCTTGTCTTTCCGATTCTTCCAGCCAAAGAGATCTGGTACCGAGCCCTGCCCTCCAGATAGAAGTATAGCATAGGGTGAAATTTCACGATATACAAACGATTTTCCCGTTTCTTTGGGACCCAGTTCGATGAGATTGTAATTTTTTTCGACCATTGGGATAAGCCTGAGAAGGATGAGTAGTTTTACCCGCCATGTGAAATCTGGATGCCTTGCCTCGTACCCCAACGATCTCAGCAGAACATCTACCCATTCTTCTCTGGTGAACTGGCGGCGAGCTGTGATCCACTCATCCATTCTGGCGCTAGCGATCTGAATCGGTCTCATATTGGCAAGCACGAAGGGGCGGGTGACATTGCCGTGCACGATGTTCTCGTCATAGACGAGCTCGATGTTGGACCAGACCCCCCCTGTCAGTACACGCTCATACTTCTCAACATAGTCCTCATCAATATGCACCTTTTCGAGCCCTGACGTTGCAAGATACGCCCAGTACTTCCCTCCCTGATCCTTTTCGTCGAACGTGACTGTAACAAGGTCGATAATCTTCATGGAGCCCAGTCTCTTCAATCGAGCTTTGATCAGTTCTCCCTGATCCGCCCTGACAACCCGTTCAGCGATGGCACTCTTAACTAACTGGAGGCCGTTGTTGACTTCGTCCCCATCTGTTGTCGAACAGTATTTGCCAAGCAGATACTCTAATACGTATACGGGGATCGAAAAGCCCACTTTGAGTTTGTGGACGAGATCCTTCCTGACAACCCGACCCGGAAATGCGGCAACAAGTTTTCTGTCGAGATCATCAAGTTCGAAGTGTTCACCAGAATTCATCTATCTCCACCCTGAGTTCAATCTCTTCGCTGGCGAGGATCTCCTCGTCATCAGCATCCAGTACAACGACACGGAGTTTCGATCCAAATGGGGGTGCGGATGAGGCATCTACGAGAGATAGTACGATTGTCTGAGCTCCCCCTGCAGGATCGATCGTCACGGGATCGGTATTTCGGAAAATAACCTTCCCCGTTTGGAAATCTTTGACTTTCACCAGAACCTTCCGTGATAACAAGTTAGAGTCGGAGCCAATCAGTTTCAGCTGCCCCAGGGCACCGGGTTCTAGCCGCACCCTTGGCATCTCACTTGTAATTACCTCGACTGGTTTGAGGACGACATTGACCTTCTTTGCCCTCTGAGGCCAGTGAACCTGGATTACCGGGATGAGAAGTTCCTGCAGGGTTGCCCCGCCATGGAAAAAGCCGAGACCTCCGTAGGTCCTGAAAGCATTGACGCTTCTTGGAACCATTGCGGTCAGGTCTGAAGAGGAGACAGGAACGGCAATTGCAGTCTTGTGTGAGAGGTTCCGCCCAACCACCGCCCTACGCGATCTCCAGAGGTGCTCCCCTTCTGGTTTATCCTCCTCGATCTCGTTGGGTTCCGGCTGCCAGTGGAAGAACCCGTGATCTGTGACGATGATAACTCGCGAATAGCCCGCATCCCTGAGTCTTCGAATTGCGGTTGTGTAACGGTCGAGATGATCTTCGGCACCGTCCAATTTGAGACTGCCGTCGTGGCCGGCAGTGTCAAACTCAGCACCTTCAACGACCAGGAGCGGTGATGAAGCGGTTGCCTTCTTCACCTTCTTGCCGTCGACGATCTCTTCGATGGATAGGAATGTCGTGACCCCTAGCGCGTGTCTGAACCAGTCGCGCCATGTCTCTGCAATGGCAAGGTTGCCTGACTCTCCAGAGACGACGTAGAATGTCTTCCTGTCCGGTGAGAGTTTCACGTTCAATGCATTAGAGTCAACAGGGAGAGCAAACGGCTTGCCGAGCGAGGTGATGCTCGGTACCGGAGCCCGTGCAATTCGAACTTCCGCCCTCTGTTCCGGCTCCCCTTCGTTGATCTTCTCGGCAAGCCGGTAACCGAGATCCAGGCGAAGGGCGTCAAGGAAGATGTATGCTGTTCTTGTATGATTTCCGGCCAGAATGGAGAGGGCACGCTCTCCAACCGTTGGGAGAGCCATGAGAGCGGTCGGATTGTTTTCAAGCAGATCCGAAAATGTCCTGCCTACGCGATCTACGGTGCGGAGGTACTGGCGCTGGAGCGATCCTCTGATAGTCTTGAGATCTTCGGGGAGATCCGGGATCTCCGCAAACAAGGCTTCACCTGCCGCATCCAGATTCCAGCCCACGGTAGAGTACCACTCTATGGCATCATCAGTCTGGACCCAGGTCTCCTCAACCCCGTTATGTATGCCCAATTGGTGGGCTATCCTGGTGAGTAACGAGAGATGCTGCCATCCAACTGTATCGGTGGCCACGCTCCCCCAGAACCCATCTTCACGTTCTTTGAAGATCTGTTGGTTCTTGCCAAGTTCTTCTGCCAGAACCTCTACGTTATCAATCTCCTGAAGACGGCCAACGTGTCGTTTGAACAGAATTTCCTCGACGATCCGGGATCCCTTTGATACAGGTGAGACTGTGAGATTCTCCGTCCAGGAACCAAGGGATGTGGTGGGATCTGCCTTTCGGACTGCCCTCTCAAAGGACGGGATATACGTGATGTTTTCTTCCCACTGTTTGAGCAGTGCAAGCGCATGTTCACGCGCTAGACCAGGAGGAACTATGCGATTCTTTTCGGGCGGCGGAGATTGCGGATGGCCTTCTGCAGCTTCAGTGCAGAGGAGCACGGCGGTTGCCTCCCGTCTCCATGCCTCCAGATCCATCTGTTCAGGATCAGGAAGTCCAAAATCTTCTCTGACACGACGGGCGAAGATCTCGAACTTGCCCTCGGACCTGAGCCGGTCAAACATACCAGATCCACCGGCAAGCACCTCCAGGATCTTCCTGTCGTTGATGAGTGCCGGCGCACCCCGGGTCAACGTCACCTCGGCCCTGCCGCGCATGCTCTGGGCGATACCCTTACAGACGGTCTTCAGTCGTTCCGAGAGCATGGCTCTTGTTCC